>MDTD01198657.1_pt1 | contig 16106 bp, 13 predicted proteins | sample 811221 | NCBI WGS metagenome assembly MDTD01 (sample SAMN05326646, study PRJNA326480) | marine metagenome | isolation source: seawater | place: Pacific Ocean: South West | collected 2011 | reverse complement strand
TTTTGGGGATTTCAATATTCTTGAAACTTTTAAAGGTAAGGACCTAGTCGATTTAAGATACCAACCACTGTTTCCTTATTTTCAAGATTTAGACGCACAAGCTTTCAGAATTATAGCTGGCGATTTCATTGAGATGGACGAAGGTACTGGCGTGGTTCATATAGCACCGGGGTTCGGTGAAGATGATCAAAGAATCGCTGATGATAATGGAATACCCACCGTTGTACCTGTTGATGACGAAGGAACTTTCACTGAAGAGATCACGGACTGGTTTGGCGTGAATGTTTTTGACGCTAACCCATTGATCATTAGAAAACTCAAAGAATCGGGTCGGATAATCCGACACGATACTTACGAGCATAATTATCCACACTGTTGGAGAACAGACACACCTATTATCTACAGAGCTGTTCCATCTTGGTACGTCAAAGTCACAGAAATCAAAGACCGTCTTGTTGAGATCAACCAGGAAATTAACTGGATTCCAGAAAATGTGCGCGAAGGACGCTTTGGGAAATGGCTTGAAGGTGCTCGAGATTGGTCAATCAGTCGAAACCGCTTTTGGGGTTCACCAATTCCGGTTTGGAAAAGTGATAACCCAGAATTCCCCCGCATTGATGTTTATGGAAGCCTTGAGGAATTGGAGAGAGATTTCGGGGTTAAGCCAACGAATCTTCACAGGCCATTTATCGATGACTTGACCAGGCCAAACCCTGATGACCCCTCAGGTAAATCAATCATGCGTCGTGTTCCAGAGGTGCTTGATTGCTGGTTTGAATCAGGTTCTATGCCATTTGCTCAAGTCCATTACCCATTCGAGAATAAGCAGTGGTTTGAAGAACACTTCCCAGCTGATTTCATTGTGGAATATATAAATCAGACTAGAGGTTGGTTCTATACGCTCCACGTTCTAGCTGGCGCGTTATTTGATAAGCCAGCATTCAAGAATGTGATTTGTCACGGTATTCTCCTCGCAGAAGACGGAACGAAACTTTCAAAAAAACTCCGTAATTATACAGAACCAACTGAAATTTTCGAAGCACAAGGTTCTGATGCTTTGCGCTGGTACTTTATGTCCTCCTCCATTGTGCGTGGAGGAGATTCAAGAATCAGTGACCAGTCAATTGACGACGTCATTAGGCAGGTTATAAATCCAATCTGGAGCGCCTACAGTTTCTTCACGCTGTATGCGAACATTGACGATTATCAGGCAACATTCATAAGTCAACCTTCAAACACACTTGATAAATACATATTGGCAAAAACCCACCAGCTAGTTTCAAACGTAACTGATCACATGGATAGATACGATCTTCCGGGAGCGACCAACGAAATCAGGAGTTTCATTGATGCTCTTAATAACTGGTATATCAGGAGAAGTAGAGACAGGTTCTGGTCCCCTGCGAAACCTGTGCACGATAACGATAAACAAGATGCATACGACACGCTTTTCACAGTGTTACATACACTCTGTAAGCTTTCCGCTCCCTTTCTACCAATGATTTCGGAGGAAATTTTTAAAGGCCTGACAAGACATGTATCGGTGCACGAAGCTGAATGGCCCTTGCCGCAAGAATTCCCATCAGACAGCGACCTCGTTGAGACAATGGATTTAGTTAGGGACGTAGTTTCCGCAGCTCTTAGACTAAGGGAAGACGCTGGTCTTCGGGTCCGTCTGCCCCTTCAAAGCATTACGATTGCAGGTTTAGATGTCGGTAACATCACTGACTTTGAGTTACTGATAAAGGATGAAGTCAACGTAAAGTCGGTTATCTATACAGACGATCTTGCAACCCACGGAAATTTTGCTCTCAAGCCAAATGGAAAAGTACTCGGGCCACGCTTAGGAAGCGACGTTCAAGATGTTTTCCGAGCTGCGAAAAGTGGGGATTGGGAACGCTTAAGTGATGGCCGAGTCAAGATCAACGATTACGTTCTTGAATCACATGAATTTGAGCTCAACTTAGCAGCAAATGAGGGAACTACAGCTACGTCACTTCCTGGCGATAAGGCTGTTGTTGTTCTTGACATTGAAATTACCGATAGCCTTCTTATGGAAGGTAAAGCAAGGGACGCTGTTAGAGCTATTCAAGAGGCTCGAAAAGGAATGAATCTAATCCTCACAGACAGAATTCATTTAAATATTATCGCTACGGATGAGACAAAAGAAGCAATTAAATCTTTCAGGGATTATATATGTGAGCAGGTGCTTGGGAAATCCTTGACGTTTGATGAAGCTGATGAAGACTTAGAAATCTTTACGGGGTCAATAGATGGCGAAGAAATTGGAATTCAAATCATGGTTGGTTAGGACTTAACCACCAAAAAAGTCGTCCATTGCTTCGTTGGTCTGCTCGTCAGCTTTGCCAAGAGGACTATTATCTTGACTTTCTAACTCTTCGAAGAAACGATCACCTGTAGTTATGTTTTCTTCCTGAACCGTCTGGATCAGCTCGGTTGGGGCTTCAAAGTCCCATTCCTCTAACTGATCATGATTAGACAGATCCTCTTCAGTCTTTTTGACTTCTTTGTCAAGCCAATCCTCATTTGTTTCTGAGTTACGTATGAGAGTTAGTTCAGGTGGTGAATCCATTAATTCATCAACCGAAATTAAATCAGCTTGGCTCAGTTGAACCATCGATGGGGAAGAATTGCCTATTTTCTGCTGGTTCTTATCTCCCTCGTATAGCTCGTTTGACTCTAAAATCTTTTCGTTCTCCATTCCTTCATCGTCATCATTCGATTGATTACGGGAAGTGAGCGTGTCATCGACATTAATCATTAGTTTTATTTCTTCAAGAGTCGTCAATAATTGATCTTTACCGGCTTGCAACTCGGCGCTGAGTGTTGAACAATCCTCAATAAGGCGCTTTTTTTTCTCCATGAGATCAGATATGGTCTCTTTTAGTTCAAATTGGGCTTCTTCAGCCATTTGACGAGCCTCTTCGGAAACTATTCTTTTAACGTTGTCAGCCTGTGCTTCGGCAGACGCAATCAACTGAGTTGCCTGCTCTTTAGAGTCTGCTATTAATTGGTCAGCTGTTCGCTGAGCTGCTGAAAGTAAACGCTGTGCGGCACTATCGGCATCAAGTACTTCCTCAGATGAAGTTCCTTGCCCGAATATATCTTCAGGTGAGCGATCTATAACTCTTGCCAGTTGATGCATAAAAAGGTCAACTTCTTCGGGGTCGTATCCACCCCGTTTGATATTGCTAAATTTGATTGATTTTAATTGTTCAGGGGTGATTGGGTATGTCTTTGATTCAGTAGCAGCCATAAGTAAATAATACTCTTTTTGCGAGCCGACAGTAGGGATATTTTAAAGTGAGCCGCTTGCGCTTGCCGCTAGTTTCCTCTTCTCATCCTCTGAGACCTCTACGTCTTTGGGAGTTAATAAGAAGACGTCAGAGCCTGCTTTTTCGAATGCCCCATCAATCCCCATCTTCAGCCCTGAGCAGAAGTCAATGATTCTTACGGCAACATCATGTTCTGCTTGTTGAAGGTTAACTATTACTGGTTGACTCCTTCGTGCCGCTTCTGAGATTTCTTTCACTTCAGCAAAGCGAATGGGTGTCACAATATGTGGTTTAACAAATTTTCGTGGCTTTGCTGTAGTAACAGTAACAGCTTCTCTTCCTAGCTTTACACCGCTTGTATCTCCGGTAATAGGTTTAACATTACTATTACTCTCAGTAGTCGGTTTGACGATAACGCCGCCTTCAGCAGGTCGTTCACTTGGGACCTGCGGGTCCATACCAAGAAAATCTTCATCAGACCCTAGTCCCAGATAAAGCATTGCTTTTTTGAAAAATGTTGTCATTAAGCCCTCCAGGCTCCTCTTCAATTTAACACCATATTTATAGTTTCATCAATCAGGTCTTCTATTCCCGAATATTGCCGAGCCAACCCTGATCATAGAGGCACCACTCTCTAAAGCTATTTCAAAATCGTCGCTCATCCCCATTGAGCATTCAGGAAGCTCAAACGTATCCGCTAACTTGCGCAATCTTTCAAAGACAACTCTTGTCGCTACCATGTCATCAGGCACACCCATTGTCATTAGTCCAGAAATATGTATATTTTCATCCCTTAACTCAGTGATCGCATTAGGCAATTCCTGAGTCCCAAACCCCTGAGCATTAGAGGGCCCCATCAAAGAAACCTGAAGTAAGATTTTTGCTTGGTGGTTACGCTTATGTATTTCTCTGGCAAGTTTTAGCGACGTTACTGAATGCCAGACATCAACAAGATGAGATATTTTTCTTATCTTATTGCTTTGAAGTTGACCGATGAAGTGCCAGCTAATTTCGGGTTCTACCAACGGGTTTTTCGTAAGTAGTTCCTGAGCATAATTTTCTCCGAAGTTTTTGATTCCTAGCTTGCTGGATATGTTGACTTCCTCATGGGTAAATCCTTTGGTAACTCCTACCAGGGTTACTGGGTTTTGCGCCTTATTATCAATAATCTTGTTTATTTCCTCAAGTCTCTCTTTGATTTCTTCAGAGTAGGTCTCGCTTGTCACGATGCCTCTTCCAGCCATGCAATCATTGCTTGTCTTTCTATATTGCCCCCGACACGGTGTGACCAGTAGTTTCCTGACGATGCTGTGCAGTCACCTATAAACTGCGTGTCTAATATGTTGCTTCTAAGAAGAGCTATTCTTGCTGTCTCGGGGATATCTAACGCAGGGGTTCCCTCTTCGGTTTCTGATTCCACTGTTGGACCAAATTCTCTCGTCATGTGTTTGAGTTCAACTGAACCAAATTCATAATGTTTAGGATATATGCAAGGCCCAACTACAGCTATCGTTGGGTAACCTCCCAACTTGCGCATTTCAATGGATGCATTTTGGATTATGCCTGCTAGGAGACCACGCCAGCCAGCATGTACTATTCCTATAACAGGCGCCTCGCAGATGAGTGCAATTGGTGCACAATCCGCAACTTGGATAGCCATCGGAACACCACACGCAGTTGTGATCATCCCATCACCTTCTTCGCCTTGATGGTCGCCAGTGTTTTCAATTCTAAATATCTTTCCCCCGTGCACTTGTTTAAGGTACGACCAGGGTGCTTCAATCAGTTTTCGTTGCGTTTGAAGCAGTTGGTCCGCGGGTTGTGTTATTGATAGGTTCCCATCGTGAGAGTCGGTAGACAGAACCTTGGCGGTCACTCCACAATCAAGTGTTTTTGACCAACTATGTTTTGATTTCATAGTGCGTGGGAAGTTTGTTAGTCCTGTAAAAAGTCCGGGACATCTAGGTCTCCGTGCACTTCTTCTCGTATCGTTTCTTCTTCGCCAAAGACATTCGGTATATCGCTTCCCAATACTGAAGCTTGTGGGCGTGAAGCGCTGTCCCAACGATCGAAACCTGCAGCAATTACTGTAACTCTCACAGTATCGCCCAACGATTCATCTACGACTGTTCCAAAGATTATGTTTGCATCTGGGTGCGCTACGCCCAGCACTAACTCTGCTGCCTCATTTACCTCGTTCAACGTTAAATTGCTTGAACCAGTTATCGATAGAAGAATTCCTCTTGCCCCGTCAATTGGTGATTCAAGGAGAGGACTAGAAACTGCTTTTCTAGCAGCGCTTGTTGCCCGTTGTTCTCCGTTACCTTCACCTGTTCCCATTAGAGCGGAGCCAGCATCATTCATAATCATTTTTACGTCGGCAAAATCAGTATTGATCAATCCTGGTGTCGTGATAAGTTCAGTTATCCCTCGAACACCGTCTAATAAGACTTCATCTGCCTTTGCGAAAGCTTCAACTACCGTCGTTTGTTCATCTGCTACAGAAAGCAGCCGGTCGTTGGGGATTACGATCTGCGTGTCAACTTTTTCCCTAAGACGGGTTATGCCTTGGTCCGCTTGAACTGCTCGTCTTCGACCTTCAAAACCGAATGGCCTTGTCACTACACCAATTGTCAAGGCACCTAATCCTTTCGCAATATCTGCGACAATAGGAGCGGCGCCAGTACCGGTACCCCCACCTTCACCTGCTGTGATAAATACCATATCAGCTCCAGATAAGGCCTGTTCAATTTCTGGTCTATGGTCTTCTGCAGCTTGTCGACCAATTTCAGGGTCAGAACCTGCACCAAGGCCTCGAGTCAATTCTCGGCCGATGTCAATCTTTACCTCTGCATCAGAGAGAAGAAGTGCCTGTGCGTCTGTGTTAATTGCCAAGAACTCCGCACCGCGTAGTCCAGCATCAATCATTCTGTTGACAGCGTTGACACCACCGCCACCTACACCAACAACCTTTATAACGGCTAGATAATTATGTGGACTTTCCATTTCATACTCCTTTTGAGTGAGACTGACCTTTAGCTCCCTGATCAGACTAACTGTTAGTGAACCGATTTAATTTTCGCTTATGCGTTATTTATTAATAAGAATCGTACGAGCATTCGGATGAACGACACAACACTGGCTTGTCAGGGGTTCGAACATCAATATGAACCAACTCGGATAAATCAACTTGCTCAAGAATAGTTGATGCAGCGAGTATTTTGGATTCAAGCGCTTTATTGTCTCCGAATAGTATCTTTCCTTCGCCAAAGAGAATCAACTCAATTTCGTCACCAGGTAACACAAACGAGATATCTGCTGACAGAACGGGCGGAAGGTTTGCAGCTAACTCAATTGCGAATAATGCCTGTTCAGGGACCCATTCCCCTACCTTCAAATCATCAAAATTTCCCTCGACTATTGGGTACTCCAGGCTTGAAGGTAATTCTGGAACTCGTGCAAGCACCCTTCCATCCAAGTCAATAAGGAACCATTGACCTAAGTTCGAAAGGAGGACAGATGGCTGGCGAAGCGTCACCGACACCGTCACTTTACCCCCGAAAGAACGAGTAACTTTTGCGCCCTTTACACTTGGTATTTTTTTGATACGCGTTGAAATAGCCTGGGTATCAATCTCAAGTAAAGGTTTAGACTTTGGGATATTTGCGACAGTTATTATCAACTCCTCTAATTCACTGTCAACGCCTATAACGACTACTTCATCCACATCAAGCAGAGAACTTTTGGATATCAATACTGCTGCTAATCCAAGAAGTACCAACAAGACCGCCATTAATAGCATCCGCAATCTCTTTTTCCCTTTGGCTCTAATTATTTCAATACGGCGTTCTTGTATTCGAGGGTCAATATCTGCCATTAATCAAAACCAATCATTTCGGTTTCTGCATTCAGAACAATTCCAAATTTTGAATATACGGAATCTAGAACAAGCTCCATTAAATCTCTAATATCTTGCGCTTTGCCACCCACGTCAGCCTGGATAAAGTTGGCATGCTTGGTTGATACTTCTGCGCTGCCGACCCTCATTCCTTTACACCCAGAATCCTCGATAAGTCTTCCAGCTGATTTGTCCTTTGGGTTAGTGAATACTGACCCGGCATTCTGCCCACCTGGTTGGTTCTCCAATCTCCAGCGTACGATTTCTCTGATTACTTCTGAGGATTCTTCGGGATTACCCTCTGAAAGTTTTAGCACTGCATTAATCACTAGCTGGTTTCTAGAGATTGAAGATTGCCGGTATCCAAATAGAAGGTCATTCGGATATAGAGTGTGCGTCAGGCTAGTTTTCGTATCAAGCACATCAACTGATTTAATACTAGCTTTCATGTCGGAACCATGGCCGCCTGCATTCATCTTGACAGCACCTCCTATAGTTCCGGGAACTCCAACAGCCCATTCAAATCCAGTAAGACCCTTCGAAGAGGTTGATCTTGCCACTACAGGAAGTTTCGCTGCCCCACCAACATATGCATGCCCTTCAATAATCTTAGCTTCTTCGAATCCAGAGCCTAGTTTGATTACCAATCCTTCAAAGCCATCGTCCGAAATTAGGAGATTGGAACCGTTACCTATAACTGCCACTTCAATATCCTTTTGTTGGCAGATATCCAAAGCATGATCTAACTCTCTTGTGCTCTCCGCTTTGAGAAACAAAGAACATCTGCCGATAGTCCTATAAGTTGTCAGCAAACCTACTTCGTAGTCGCAGCTAGTCGCTTCACGATGAAGCTTTTGATCTATAAGCTGAGAAATTTCTATCCACTTATCAACCATCTTCTAATTCTCCCATTAGCTGGTCTGCGATATTCGTGAGGTCCCCTGCTCCCAAAGTCAGACAAAGATCCCCCTCAACAAGTAATTCCCGGAGAAGCATAATCAGGTCTTCGCGATGCTCACAATACCTGACACTTTTAGCAGTTGTCTTTGACGCCACTGCATCCGCAACTAGTTTCCCTGTGACTCCAGGGATTGCCTTCTCTCCAGCAGAATAGATACCAGTAATAACGATTTCATTGGCATCTTGAAAGCAATCTGCAAAGGCAGGAGCTAAATCATTTGTTCTCGTAAAGCGATGTGGTTGAAACACAGCGATAATCCTGTTCCATTTACCCTCTTTAGCAGCTTCCAAAGCAGATTCCACTTCAGTTGGAAGATGCGCATAGTCATCAATAAAAGAAACCCCATTTACTTCACCTCTGTATTGAAACCTTCGGGCTACTCCAGCGAATTGAGAGATACCCTTTTTGATCTTTTCTATACTGAGTCCCAAATCAACGGCAACAGCCACGGCCGCTGTTGCATTTAAAGCATTGTGGAAACCAGGACTAGCTAAGTCAAAAGTCCCAATAACTTTCCCCTCGCTCACTATCTCAAAACAAGACGCAAATCGCTTTCCTTTGTAGTTTCTAATTTGGTAAGTACTGCTCAGTGCTTCTCCATACGTTCGAATATTCGGAAGATCCTTTAAATATTGAGTTTCAGGTGAATCTCCGTATAAATAAACTAATCCTTTAGTTTTTGTTGCGAATTCCCTGAAAGCTTCCTTAAGCTTCGATTCATCTTTGTAGAAAGCCAAGTGATCTGACTCTACGCTTGTGATTATTGAAATATCCGAATTTAGCTCTAGGAAAGAACCATCAGATTCATCACCTTCAACAACAAGGAGATCTGAAGTTTTATTCCAAAGAGCACCGCAACCTATCTCATTTAAGTCACCGCCGATGAGAAATGAAGGTTCAGTATCTGCTACGGATAAGAGCACTGAAAGAATTGATGAGGTAGTTGTTTTACCGTGCGTCCCTGCGACCACTATAGAGTTCTTCTTGGCCGTTATCGCAGCCATTATCTGCGCGCGAGTCAGCACTGGGATACCTGCTTCTAAAGCTGCAATAACCTCTGGGTTTCCTTCAGGAATAGCTGTAGATTTAGTCAAAATTTTTGGATTCGCAAAGTTTGACTTTGAGTGCCCAATTGTGACGCTTATTCCCTTGCTCCTCAGCTGATCAAGCCCAGGGGAATATTTAAGGTCGCTTCCTGAAACATCATGACCCATATCGGCAAGGACATTTGCAATAGACCTCATCCCAGCTCCACCAATTCCAACTATGTGAATGCTGGCCGGAGTATCCAAGTCTACGCTAAGGTGTCGCTCCGACTCTGTCATTTGGCAACCTCAATGAGTAACGTGGCGATCTTTTCAGCGGCATTTTTTTCTGATTTAGGATGTCCTACTTTTGCCATCTTTTTCAAGCGTTCCTCATTTAGAACAATACTCTTGATCTCCTCAGCGATTCGACCACCCGAACAGTTCTCATCTGGGATAATCACTGCTCTACCATCTACCGCTAATGATTCAGCGTTTTTAGTTTGATGGTCTCCGGGTGCACCGGGCAGAGGTATGAGAATAGAGGGAACTCCCAACAAATTAATTTCAGCACTAATTGAACCTCCAGCACGAGAAACAATTAGGTCAGCCGAATTAAGTACTATTGGCATTTGTTCCTCATACTCTACAGCTCTGTAATCGATGTCAAACTGGGGAGTCAGGTGGCCAATCTCTTTCCAGTCCCTGCTTCCGATTATGTGGTAAATGGTGAGATTCGGGACTTCTTCTAAACTAGGCAAAGCGTTCAGTATTGACTTATTTATTTTTAAAGACCCTAATGAGCCACCTGTAATAACTACTAATTTATTTTCTATCGGAATTCCGAGTTGACTTCGATGCAGAGACTTGTCGCTTGAATTCAGATCAGTGATCTCTTTCCGAACTGGATTACCTGTATAAACGCTTCGGAATAATTCAGTGTTCTCATATGAAACAGCTGACTTCTTTACCCATTTACTTATTAGTTTGTTAGCACTGCCGGGTACAGAGTTCTGTTCATGGAGCACAACGGGTGTGCCAGTTAATAGCCCTGCAACTGATCCCGGCACTGCTGCAAAACCCCCTAAAGATAGTATGACTTTGGGTTTATATTTTCTGACATATCGGTATGCGAAGATAGTTGACTTGATCAAAAGACTTATTGCCCAAATTGAGGTTGAAATGTTCCTGCGCGTTAACCCATTTCCTTTTAAGGGAGTGAACTGAAAATTTGCAGCTGTTAGTAGCTTGTTATCAATATCCCTATCACTGGTGAAGAAATGAATCTCAGTTCTTTTTTTCCCTAAAGAAAGAAGAGCTTCTGCAACTGCTAAACCAGGATATAAATGTCCGGCAGTTCCGCCGCCAGCGATTACTGCAAAGGACTCGCTCATCTTTTCCTCGGTTGTCCTATATTTATCATAATGCCGATTGCCGCCATGCCTACCACAAGTGAGCTGCCACCATACGATATGAATGGGAGTGGCAACCCTGTATTGGGCATTTGTCCGATTGTTACTCCGATATTGACCAATGCTTGAACAGCAAACCAACTCGTAATACCCATCGCTATTAGGTAGCCAAATTTATCACGAGACTGCTTCGCTATCTGAACTCCGAAGAGAACCAAACCCACGAAAAGTGATAACACGATGAGGGAACCAAACAAACCCATTTCCTCTGCAATTACGGTAAAAATAAAATCCGTATGTGTCTCTGGAGTCCACCATTTAGATTTACTAGAACCGGGTCCTACACCCAACAACCCCCCGTTACTTATTCCTGTTAGAGATTGGAGCGTCTGCCATCCTGAATTGAGCGCATCCCCCTCAGGGTTCAGCACTGCTAGTAACCGTTTTCTTCTATACGGCGCAGCAATTGCACCGAGAACCAATAGAGGTGTCAGTATTAAACCAAACTTGAAGAGTTTATCCAACGGGATTCCCCCGAGGTAAAGAATTGAGCCAAGAAGAAAAAATATTAGACACATCGTCCCGTAATCTGGTTGACTAAATAACATTACGAGCGCAGGGAATAGCGCAAAGAATGGTTCACCATAAGCGCGTTTGTTCCTTAAGTCCTTTTGATAATCTGAAATAACCTGAGCAGTAAGAATCACAGTTGCGATTTTCAAGATTTCAGATGGCTGAAATGATATGCCAGAAATAGCAATCCAACGTGTTGCGCCACCTCCCTGAACACCTAATGGAGTGTAAAGCAAGAATAACAAGAAATAAGTTACATATAATATGGGACGTGCAAGAAGCTTGAGATTCCTATAATCGAACTTTGAAGCACAGTAAAGTGCGCCTAAACCCAAGATAAACCATATTGATTGCCTTATGGCATATGAAAATTCTCCTATGCCTTCCTGACTTGCGACAACAGAACCTGCCGAAAGGATCATTGCGATACCGAATACGTTCAAGATAAGAACTACATAGATTAACTTTCGTTGGATTGGAGTCCATGTACTTTTGGATGGCCGGTTTCCCTTTTCTGATGATTTCAACGTTGCGAACAAAACGCTTTTAATGCTTTGCGAGAATGAATTAGCGTTTGGTTGATCAATTATTGACATTTTTTTTCTCTTTATGAAGTTTGTTCACCTTGATAGCGAAATCAAGGCCGCGTTCTTTGTAACTTTTGTACCAATCGAATGAAGCACAACCCGGCGATAAGAGAACCACATCACCTGAGTCGCTCAGAGTATGAGCTATTCCTACAGCATCCTGCATGGATTCAGCCAAAGATACGCTAACTCTTCCTCTAAAAGCTAATTCGATTTCTTTAGATGCCTCCCCTATTGCAATTAGATGCTTTACACGATTCAACATGGGCACAACTGATGTTAAATCTAATCCCTTGTTGCGCCCGCCCATGATTAGTATTACGTTTTCAAAACTTTCAAGAGCAGCGGTAACTGAGTGCGGTGTAGTTGATTTACTGTCGTCGTACCATCGGACTCCTTCGTTCTCGCTGATCATCTCAATTCGGTGTGGGAGGTGGGAAAAATGTCTTAGCGTTTCAATAATTGCTTCATCATCAGCCCCTGCATGTGTTGCGGCTAGTGCTGCTGCTAGAGCATTAGAAATATCGTGTGGTGCTCTTCTGGGGAGTTCCTCTACTTTCATTAACTTGCGCCCCTCAACAAACAAGCAATTATTTGAGACTTTGCTATTACCTTTATCTAGCCCAAATGTTCGAAATCTTCCCTTGGAGGGCCTATGGCTCATGACTATTGCATCGTCCTCGTTAGCAAGGGCCACCTGGTCGTTTGATAGGTTTGCCCAAATTTTTGCTTTTGCCAATTCATAGCTTTCAAGATCTTTGTGCACATCAAGATGATCAGGAGAGAAATTTAGCCAAACTCCAATATCTGGTGCAAAATTCTGAGACTGCCCTAACCTAAATGACGATGCTTCCACTATAAATTTCGCCAGGGATTCATCCTGAATTGCCTCAACTAACGGGGTATCGGTATTTCCTACCGCCTTCGTCTTTATTCCGCTTAAATTTAGCATTTGATTTATCATCATCGTGACGGTCGTCTTCCCATTCGTCCCTGTCACAGCAATACATGATCGTTCATCGTACATTTGGGCTATATCAAATTCTCCGTGAATTAATAGATGATTATCTCGGGCAAATTTGAGCGCAATATGGTCATCTGGTAAGCCTGGCGTTGGAAAAATCGCTTGTAAACCTTTTAAGTAGACTTCGCAATCAGAATCATCATGACAAGAGTAAATTTTGCTATGAAATTTTTTAGCCATTGCCAATGCCGATTCCGTTGGGGAATCATCAAATAGATGAAGAGCGAATCCTTTTCCGTTTAAAAACTTCGCAACAGATTGCCCGGTAAGGCCGAGGCCATAGATGCCAATCTTTGATCCGGTTTCAATAGTTGTCCCACTCATGGAACAAACACTTTCCTAAAATCTGAGACCTCGACGAAGTCTGCATAGAAGATTCCTAGGGCGATAGCTACGAAAAACCCGCTAATTATCCAAAACCTAACTATCACTGTTGTTTCCGGCCACCCGTGAAGTTCAAAGTGGTGATGGAAGGGAGCCATACGAAAAATTCGTCTTTGGTTCATCCATCGGTAGCCAACGATTTGGACGACTACAGAGATTGTTTCAAGTACAAAGATTCCGCAAATGATTGGAAGTAATAGTTGGGTATTGGTTGCCAGCCCTAAGCAGCCAAGTCCAGTTCCGATGGCTAGCGAGCCGGTATCCCCCATAAATATTTTTGCAGGTGCAGCATTCCACCATAGGAACCCAACACAGGCTCCAAGCATCGAAACAGCAACAACTGCTAAATCTAAAGCATGATCGAGCTGATAGATCTCGGGATGCCGAAATGCCCAGAATGAGATGACAGTGAATGCGCTGAAACACAGAGTAGACGAGCCAGCGGCCAAGCCATCAAGCCCATCTGTTAGGTTAACCGCATTGCTCATTGCGAGGATGATGAACGCAGCCCAAAAGACCCAACCAATTGGTCCTAAATCAAAAGATATGGAATCCCAACGAGTAAATGATACTTCTGTATGTACTTCAGTAAACAGAGCCATAAGTATCGCAAATCCGAATGCTACGGTTGAAAGGCCTATAATTTTCATTTTTTTGTTCAACCCTAGGTTTCTCGCGTTACGAATCTTTATCCAGTCATCCAGAAAACCAACGAATCCCGCTCCAAGAATCGCAAGCATCACGAAGAGTCCCGAACGTGTATAAATTCCGTTGTATAAATCTGAAATTATATAAGCAACGAAAGCCCCTAATACGACTGCTATGCCACCCATTGTTGGTGTCCCTGCTTTCGTTTGGTGCCCACCTGGCCCATCTTTGCGTATGGGTTGACCTATTCCTTTTGAGGAAAGCCACTTTATTAAGTACCTAGTCCCAAGAAGGGATATTGATGTGGATATCGTCACGGCGAGTAGAAGTCGAATCATTATCCTCTGACCTCCAAAGCTTCCCGCCCTACATCGCTATCCAAAAACGGGTACAGGGTTCCGCTTATCTCTTGATACGGTTCACAACCTTTACCTGCAATCAAAACGACATCACCCTGGTTAGCTGAGTCAACAGCATGGAAAATAGCTTCTCGCCTATCTGGATTAATGTAAACACGTTCAGCATCATCAATTCCTGCCAAAATATCATTGATAATCGCAATTTGATTTTCAGATCTAGGATTATCTGAAGTCAGGTATACATTCGTTGCATGTGTCTCTGCAATCATTCCCATTCGAGCTCTCTTAGTGGTATCACGATCCCCACCGCAGCCAAACACAACATGTGTTCTTGCATCCGGTAGGAGTTCATTTATGGATAACAGAATTCTCTCCAAGCCATCTGGGGTATGGCAGTAGTCAACGACTATGTACGGTTCCTCATCACTATGCAGTAAGAGTTCAAACCTTCCTGGAGTTCCTTTCGCACTTTCCAGACCTTTTGCTATGACTTCTCTCTCGAACCCAAGCGCCTCAGCGGTAACTGCTGCGGCTAGAGCATTCTCGAGATTAAATACTCCGGGAAGCTTTAGATTAATAACTTGCCCCTTCCACCGGAAGGTAGTTGTAAACAGGGTTTGTTCAGTGATTTCAACATCATTTAGCGAAAAGCTCACTTGGGGGATTTCGACTTCATTTATGAGCCTTTCACCAAATTTGTTATCACTATTTATTACTGCCAATTTTGAGTGAGATGGGCTGAATAGCAAAGATTTAGCGTTGTAGTAGCTTTCCATATCTCCGTGGTAATCAAGATGGTCAAGACTTAGATTCGTAAAGATAGTGGCATCATAAGTCATTTCAGAAATGCGGTTTTGAAGTAACGCGTGCGAGCTTACTTCCATTGCCAAAAAAGATACCCCATTTTCAATGGAGTCTCTGATTTGTCGCTGCAGATCTGGAGCTTCTGGCGTCGTCAATTGACCTGTTAGCGTTCCTATTGTTTCTGCTTTCTTTCCTGCTTCCTCGGCTATTGCTGAAAGGATATTCACTGTGGTTGTCTTTCCATTTGTACCTGTCACGCCTACAGTTGTTATTTCTCGTGATGGAAATTCATAAAATATTTCAGCTATTTCACTCATCATTTTTCTGCTGCTGGAAGAAATGACTTGTGGAAAGTCAATGTCAATTCTTCTTTCTACAACCAACGCACTTGCTCCGCCTTTGATTGCGTCATGAGCGAAGTCATGACTGTCAACTTTCTCACCTTTAATACAGAAAAAGAGGTCCCCTCTGGTAATTAGACGAGAGTCATAGCTCAATCCATGCACTTCAACATCATTGATTTTTCCATATCTTTCAAATACCGTGTTCCGAACGTTTTCAAGGATCTCGTTGAGGTTCACTCTGATTCACCACCTTCATCAGGGTTCGGGCTATCTAGAGCTTGTTGGTTGTTATCGGATAGTTGAACTTCTTTAAAGGGAGATATTTGATAGTGCCGCAGAGACCAAGCTGCTATGTCACCGAATAAGGGGGCCGCAACATGACTTGCGTAGAATAGTTCTTCGATCGGAGCCGGATCGTCAATGATAACTATCATTGAGAGCTCTGGCTTTTGCGCTGGGAAAAACCCAGTTACTGTTGATGTATAGTGACGCTGGCCATTTTTATCTAAGTACGGGTCGAATTGGCCGTTGGGCATTTCATAGCTATTCTCAGGTGAAAAATACTTCCAAGATGTTCCTGTTTTTGCGGCAATTTTATACCCATTTACTGAAGCCCTTTCTGCTGTTCCATTGTCTACTACTGAGGTGAGTAGATCTGCTACCTGATGAGCAGTCGAAGCAGATATAACTTCTCTTGATGCAGTGCTGGCAAGACGCTGCATATTCCCACGTGAATCTACAATATGGCTTACGAGTCGTGGCGCCACGAATATTCCATCATTCGCTATTGC
>MDTD01035439.1_pt1 | contig 16106 bp, 13 predicted proteins | sample 811221 | NCBI WGS metagenome assembly MDTD01 (sample SAMN05326646, study PRJNA326480) | marine metagenome | isolation source: seawater | place: Pacific Ocean: South West | collected 2011 | reverse complement strand
GTAAAGAGCCGGATGAAGTCAGCGTTCGCTCTCTAGATATCGCTCTCATTCTTCATGCCGAGCACGGTTTGAATGCTTCTACCTTTGCCGCCCGGGTTGCCACCGCTACCCAAACGGATATGCATTCTGCCATCACTGCCGCCATAGGAACCCTGAAAGGACCTCTCCATGGTGGCGCCAACCAGGAAGTAATCAAGATGCTTCTGGAGATTGGTAATCTGGATAAGGTGGAAGGTTTCATCACTAAAATGCTGGAAGAGCGTAAAAAGATAATGGGCTTTGGTCATCGTGTGTACAAGACCGAAGATCCTCGTGCTTTTCACCTGAAGAAGATGTCTGAAGCTCTTGGGGAGAGAACCGGCGAAAGTAAGTGGTTCGAAATGTCCAGGAAGATTGAAGAGATTGTCAATCGAGAGAAGAAGCTGAACGCCAATGTCGACTTCTATTCCGCTTCGGTCTATTACATGCTGGATATTCCGCGTGATTTGTTCACGCCAATCTTTGCCATAAGCAGAATGTCCGGATGGTCTGCCCATGTATTGGAGCAGAATGAAAACAACCGTTTGATTCGCCCCACCGCAGAATACGTAGGTCAGATGGACCTCAAATATGTACCCCTGGTGGAAAGAGAAGCAAAAGCGAAAAGCTGTTAGTGCTGGAGCCGGGTCGCGGTCTAAATATACTCTTCGCCCCTGGCCTGGTAAGAGAGAAATATCGTCTCAAGAAACTCTTCGGCGTTTCCCTTAGCTAGCTCGCCATTTTCGCTGGCCAGGTCGATACTGTCTTTTAGCTTCTCTCGGAAATAATCTTCCAACTTGCCGGCGATGATTGGGCGGTGGGTATCCGCCAGTCCTTTTCGGCGCTTCAAAAATCTGGCCAGGAGGTCATAGTCCTCGGTGCTTATTCTGCCAATATCAAGCAGGGGCTCGGCTTTTGCCCTGGTCAACATATCCACATTTTCGTTGGTGAGTTCAGACTTGCGTTCCCTTATCACCAGGGTGCCTGCGGCAAGATCACCCAGGCGCTTTTCATACTTATTTATCAGCATAGAGAGGAGCCCCACCAGCATCATTCCATTGTCGAAGACCCGGACGATGTTTCTGATGAATACGGACGACCAGGCCACCGGTTGACCGTTGCTTTCTATCACTCGGATGCCTGCCAGCCTTTTGCCCGGTGTCTGCCCCTGCCAGGCTCCTTCGAACAAAATATGGTAGCCGAACATCAGAACAAAGCTCACGAATACCCCAACCACCGAGATAACCATCACAATCATGTCTTTCATGTCGGCGGGCACTTTGTAGAAGGTGACCGCAAGATAAATACCGATATCCACCATTCCCAGCAGGAAAAGGATGAGTGTGACTATAATCATGTCTATCATGTAAGCCAGGATTCTATTGCCGATGCCGGCAAGCTCCAGGTGTAAATCTACGTTTTCAGGGGTAGAGATCGAATAGTCGGGGGTATACATTGCTAAGCCTATGAATGTAGAACGCTGGTTAAAAACCAGGAAAAAAGCCTGGGATGAACTCGATAAATTGCTCCTTTTAACCGATAAGGATGGGGTAGGTGCCCTTGATCGCAGGCAACTCCAGGAGCTTGGTCGTCTTTATAGAAGTACCTCCGCCGATCTGTCCAGGGCTCGCGCGTTGAAGCTCAGCGCTGATATTCAAGTCTATCTCAACAACCTGGTGGTGAGAGCCCACAACCAAGTGTATCAGACGAGTAAGAACCGATGGAAGGACCTGTTTGCTTTTCTCTGGATCGGTTTTCCCCGTCTTGTTCGGGAAAATATCCTTTACATCATAGTCGCTTTTCTTCTTTTCATGGTCCCGGCTGCTTTGAGCTATGGAGAGGTGACCCGGAACCTCAAGTTTGCCCAGTATGAACTTTCGCCCGGTCAGCCCCTGGTCTCGGACGATATCTGGAACTATATAGAAAACAAGCAGCTCTGGACCGATTCTATTCAGGGTAAAAGTGCCATTACATCCAGTATGATCTCCACCAACAACATTCGTGTTTCGATCACAGCATTTGTTTTTGGCGTCAGTTTTGGCATTGGAACGGTGGCGGTGCTTCTCATAAATGGACTTCATCTTGGCACTACCCTTGGTGTTTGTTCTATTTATGGAATGGCTCCCCGTCTGCTTACATTTGTCGCCGCCCATGGAGTCATTGAGTTGAACTGTATATTTATCGCCGGTGGTGCCGGTTTGATGATGGGCAAGGCACTTTTGTTTCCGGATAAGTATCGGAGAGTCGATAAATTCAAGCTTACAGCGAAGAAAGCAGCCGGTCTCTTTGCTGGAACTGTGCCACTACTTTTGATTGCTGGTTGCATAGAAGGATTTATCTCTCCGAGAACCGATCTGGATCCTGCCATAAAGTACGCCGTTAGTATTTCGACTTTGTTTTTGCTGGCCCTTTATATCTTCGCTCCACGGAATTCTCAAAGCAGTACTAAAAGTGGTGTACCTCAGCTAAAATAGTTGTTAGCTATTGAGTGCGGTCAATGGCTTGAATCTTTGATCGGATAAGGTATTCTTATCGTATTAGTAGAGTTGGTTATATCAATCTAGGGCAGTTAGTTTGTTGGAACCCGGGCGTCAGGAAAGTGCCACCACATTGTTAGAGAGGGAGGTTGCGGTACCTCCACAGTCGGTGGCGCCTCGCAGGCGACGCAGGCGCAAGAAGAAAGCAGCCGTGTGGCACACTCCTTTTCATAGAAGATTTTCCCGAGCCTTCAGTCTGGCTATCGGCCTGGCTTTTTTAATCCCGTGCATGAACTGGGGCCTTAATGAAGAGGCTCAATCTAAAGAGGCCCTCAAGCGTGTACGTCTCAATCCGCCTTTTGAGCTCAGCCAGGTAATGCCTCAATTGCAGGATGGATTGAAGGCACTGGATAAAGTGAAGACCAATGTGCCGGGTGTATTCGCCATCGAGATCGAGAGCGGTCGTTACGTGGAGCTTAACGGTAAAAAGACCTATTCGGCAGCCAGTCTTATCAAGGTGCCGATTTTGGTGAGCTTTTTGCAAGACTGCGAGCTTAAGAAGTGCTCCATGGACGATGAGCTCGAGGTGACAGATTCGGTCAAGACATCCGGTTCCGGATTTCTGCAATGGCGCAAGACTGGTACCAAGTATTCGGCGAGAAGAGTGGCCGAGCTTATGATGATCTTTTCCGACAATACCGCCACCAATATGCTGATTGATCATCTAGGCGGTAAAGATAAGCTCAATGAGAATTTCAGAAAATGGGGTCTGAGCAACACTCGAATCAACAACTATCTAGTGGATATCGAAGGCACCAACACCACCTGTCCCTATGATCTTGTCTATCTTCTCGGACGGGTCGACCATGGTGAATTGATTACCGAAGAGAACCGGGAGTTCATGTATCAGATCATGGAGAAGTGTCGCAATCGCTCCATGCTGCCCCGGGGTCTTGGCCCCGGCGCCAAGATAGTACACAAGACCGGTACTCTGGGAAAAGTGCTGGGGGATGCCGGACTTGTCACGACGCCTAATGGAAAGCGTTACGCGGTGGCCATCCAGGTCGATCGTAAACGAAACGATCCCCGGGCCAGTGAGCTGATTCGTGAAATGTCCAAGCTCATCTATGGGACTTTCGAGAGAGCCAGCTCTACCAAGGGTTGAGAATTGAATTCTGAATACAGAAAAGTGGAGCCGACCACAAGCTCCACTTAATCCATGATTTAAACTCTGGTTACGAAAGTTTCGGCCAGATTAGTCGCCGGACAGTAAGGGACTGTGCAGCTCCTGGGTTTTTTGAGTTTTAGGATGCTGGGGCGGAGTTACGGCGCCGGCGTTCGCGGGAGCCTCATTCTGCTGTTGCTGCTCGGAGCCTCTTTTTACCTGTCCGAGAAGACGCTGACCATTCTGAATGATGGTCTGGGACTCCTGGACATGCTGACCAATCTCTACCAGGTCGGTTCCGATTCTTGTGAGAACGGACTCGGCATAGTGATCGGCGCCTTCTTTGATGCGCTTAGCGTCCTGGTCGGCTTCCTGTCTGATGCGCTCGGCTTCGGAGAGAGCTTCACGACGCATCTGCTCTATCTCTGAGACCACTTGCTTGCGGATTCTCTCAACTTCAGCTTGAACTGCCTTAAGCAATTCAGATTCTGCAAGCATGGATTCGGCTTGACGCTTCGCCTGGGTGACGATTTGCTCGGCACGGCGCTGGGAGTCAGCTACGATATGATCGCGCTGTTGGATAACTTCTGCGGCTTCGCTGAGCTCTTCCGGTAGGCGAGCTCTGGCTTTGTCCAGTACATCGAGAAAGTCATCGGCGTTGATGAACTTGTATTTGTACAAGCCGGCTGCATCTTCGATAAGGTGCTCTAGCAAGTCCATGTGCTTATAAATGGACGTTTGCTTGTAGGTATTAGTAGTGGTGGTTGCGGTCGGTGCGGTTAGTGTGGTCATTCTGTAATGCCTCTACTGAAGTTCTGCTTCAAGTAATCGTTAACAGGTTTTGGTACGAATTCAGAAACGTTTCCACCGAGGCGGATGATTTCTTTGACTGTAGAAGAACTTATAAAAGAATACTCTGCTTTAGTCATAAGAAAAATAGTTTCTAGCTCAGGAAAGAGCTGTTTGTTGGTTTGTGCCATTCCTAACTCTGCTTCAAAGTCTGAAATAGCTCTAAGCCCTCGAATAAGACAAAAGATATTGTTCTCTTTAGCGTAATCAACGGTGAGGCCTTGAAAGGAACTTACTGTGATTCCGTCAATATCTTTTACTGTCTCCTCTATGAGCTTGGTCCTCACCTCCATCGGTAAGAGCGGTGACTTACCCGGATTGGCGACTACCGCCATTATTACTTGATCGAAGATCTTAGCCGCCCTTTTTACAATGTCCAGGTGGCCAGATGTAATCGGATCAAATGATCCCGGATAGATGGCCCGAGCCAATATCCCCTCCTCCCATCGATTAATTTTGAGAGTGCTTGTCAACGGTCCAAATCATATCACGGGCTCAGCTTGGAAACTTATTTGTTAACTGTATAAGTTGCTAATGTTGGAACCGCTGCCATATTCGTCCTGCCATCGCCGCATATGCGCGTTCTATGTGTTGGATCTCGGACAGGGGTGGCGCAGGCGGATTTTTGATCGAAATCGATCTTGTAATCCCTCTGAGTGAGCAGCTTTTCGAGGATCGTCTGGGGAAAATGTCTAAACTTCGCTTAATTTAAGATGATACCATTCTAAACTTCTGCTTCTGAGATCGCATTGCCGCTCAGGCCTAGGTTCTCCTGGTTTTCATGGGGCGGCTCGAGAAGTTCACCCACCTCATCCTCGATATCATCGTAGTTGGTGAGGGGAAGGTAGAAGCTGAAGGTGGAGCCTTCTCCCAGGGCGGATACCACACCCAGGCGACCGTCATGTTTCTCGATAATCTTTTTGACGATGGTCAAACCAAGGCCGGTGCCTTTAATCGTATGGACTTTCTTTTCTACCCGGAAGAATCGATCGAAGACGTTTGCCAGTGAATCTTCGGGAATGCCGATGCCGGTATCCTTTATATGTACGGCGATCTCTTCTTTCTCTTCATCTTTTAGATGCTCCACGATTACTGTGATTTTGCCTCCGGAAGGAGTGTATTTGATGGCGTTAGTAAGAAGGTTGATGATTACCCGCTCTATAGATTCCTGGTTTATCTCCACGAAAGGAACTTCTTCTTCCTCTTCATAGACCAGATCTATGCCCCGGTCCCGGGCCATCAAATTCACCGATCGTATGGCTGATTCGCAGGCCTGGCGAATCTCCATCGGGACTTTATCCAGCTCTCTGTCGGCTTCTTCGAGTTTACTCAGTTGGAGGACGTCGTTTACCAGATACATAAGCCTATCGGCTTCGTTATCGATAATTTGCAGAAACTCCCGGTAGATGTCGTCTTCCAGCTTGTCGCCGTGGTTGCACAGGGTGTCCACATAGCTTTTAATCGAGGTGATGGGGGTTCTCAGCTCATGGGAAACGTTGGAAATAAACTCGTTTTTCATGCGCTCCAACTCGGCCTGTTTGGTTACGTCATGCATGATCATGACCGAGCCCAGGAAGTCTTTGTTAAGCATGATCGGCGCGGAGTGAAGTCTCACCACCTTCTCTCCCAGGTTTACCTGTTGGACGATGGGATCAAGGGTTCCCGGCGACAATGAGTCGGTGAAGGCTTGAATGACCTGGCAGATCATGGGAGCGTCAGGACCTTCCGTGCAAAACACCAGCGGTTTTCCGAGCATGTCCTGGGCTTCTTTGTCGAAGAGTTCGGTGGCTGCGCGGTTGACGATTTGGACCTTGTTGTCTCGGTCGCAGACCACGACACCGTCGGCGATGGACATGAGGACCAATTCAAGCTTGTTGCGCTCGGAGATGAATTTGTTTCTCTCCGCCATCAGATTGTCCACATTGTGCTTATCGTAAAGCTTCAATCTGCTGGACATGTAGTTGAAAGCATTTACCAGCTCATCAATTTCGGAGCCCGCTCGCTGGGAGGGAATCTGAAAACCGAATCTACCGGCGGCAATTTCGGATGCTCCCCTGGCCAGGGCTTTCATCGGTTTATTGAGAAGGGCATAGTTAGCCCAGACTCCCAGGGTTCCCAACAGGGCCACCAGTCCGAAGATCGAGAATAGGAAGAAGCGGGTCTCTTTCTTGGTTCCTAAAATCGTGAAGGAATCATTCTCGAGACCTACCCAACAGATACCTAACTCTTTTTGATTTCGCTTCATATAGACGGCTATATTCGTAATATTTCTATAGCCCGGAGGGGAAGCCGTTACGCTGGGAACTTCATACTGATCAATCGGTTGCTCGTACTTCTTATATACGTTTTTCAGATCTTCTTTTGAATTGGGATCAAGAAGAAGGTTGCCGTTTTTGTCGCAGAAGACCACATAAGCAATGGCCGGGGTATGTCCTCTCTCGGCAAGAATGTAATAGCGAAGACCGTCGAGATTGCCGCTGTTGGCCAGGGCTTCAGCCCCGCCGCGGGCGAGGGCATGGGCGATGGCCAGACCGAACTGCTTCACCGAGTCATTGATCATGTGCTGGGCTCTCGATACCCATATCCAGGCGGTGAAGGTGACCAGCGCGGCTATACAGGTGAGACCCAGAAGAACCAACTGTTTCTGGATTGAAGTCCGTCCCCAGGACAACCTCAGTTTGGCGATAGGCTTGAGAAAGATATTCACGATTTCCTCTGGCGACGGGGGCTTGATTCGGGGGATTTCCCTAAAATTGGCTTGCCCAGTCCAATTTTAGCTAATTAACGATGTACAGGAAACAGTTTAGACAGACGATGTCAAGGGAAGATTGACTATGTATCATCCCATATCAGGCGTGGATAGTTAATTAGATGGCTGCAAAGCAAAATTCAACCAGTAAATGGCACCTTAATCCTTGCTATTTCAAGGAAGACGAGGTCGATGCCATAGTCGAGAAACATATGCCCCTGGTGCGTAAGATTGCGCGTCGTTACAGTCAGTATCAACCGGACAGTCTCGAAGATCTGGTCCAGGTCGGCTCCATTGGCTTGTTGAAGGCTATCGGCTATTACGACCCTGAACGCACCCGGTCGGCCAGTTTTAAGACCCTTGCCACGTGCTATATCCGGGGCGAGATTCGTCATTATTTGAGGGATCAGTCATCTCTTGTTCAAGTCCCGCGAAAGTTGACCGAGATTCACTCTCAGATCAGCCAGCTGGAAGAGAAGCTATCAAAGGCCATGGAGCGTTCTCCCACCGTGGACGAACTCTCCCGACATTCGGGTATATCGGTCTCGGATATTCTGGAAGCCCAGAGATCCAGGGATGTGCGGCTTCATTACGAATCCCTGGATTGCTACACCCAGGATTCGGAAGTATATGAAAAGCGAACCCTGTCCGATGTGGTTCCTGACTATAAATATGAAGACCTGCTCAAGTTGTCTGAAGATCGAGAACAGATCTCCCAGGCTCTTAAGGAGCTTGGTGAAAAGACAAGAAGGATTGTCGAGTTTGTTTTCTTCTACGATCTGTCCCAAAAGGAGACAGCTTGCGTGTTGGGAGTTTCCGAGATGGGCGTCTCCCGGGCTGTTCACAGCGCTCTAAGCAAGTTGAAAGAAGCCATAAACTGTGATGAGACAAAGGTTTCGTCGAAGAAGGGCAAGTCAAGGGTCAAGTAGGTGCTATATATCTGATCGCTGTATTCCCTGTCTGTGGGCAGATATGCGAAGCTTTGCGACGTCAGGATTTAAGATTAAATCCTAACGAAATCTTGGCATTTAATGTTGACAATGGGGCTCAACCTGCTAACATTCAACACTTTAGTAGCCCTTTTGGCGAACCCCTGAATATTTGGCGATTTCTCAGGGGGATCATGGGCATCGGAATCCATACCATCTGAATCGTTTTTGATACTTCTGTATATTTTTTGGAGCGTTTTTAGTAATGAGTCCTAATACTCTTGAAAGAGCTGTCATGTTGAGTCATCTCGATGACCGGCTGAGAGCCATTCTCAAATTTAAACTGCGGGAATTTGTTCACTTGAATCCCTGCTTTAATGTGGTAACACCGCTTAATACGGAGAATTTCTCCATGGATAAGCGTAATCAAGATCGGCTGCTCAATCTGGACGATAGGCAGTATGCCCGCCAGGTTGTCGACCAGAAAAAGCCTTGCCCTCACAGCTTCAGAATGTCGAAGCCGCGTCGGAAAGTGCTAAGAAGAGTGGCAATCTAACCGGGTGCTTTACAAAAATCCGGTTTACATCAGTTAAAAGAAAGGGCGGTTTTGCAACCGCCCTTCTTCGTTTTTATATCGGGACGAGAGGATTCGAACCTCCGGCCTCACCCACCCCAAAGGTGCGCGCTACCCCTGCGCCACGTCCCGTTAAATAAATGGCACTGGCGTCATTATATTACATTGGTACAATTCGGAAGAAGCATTAACTTCAAAATAAATACAATCCAGGCAATCTTTGAGACAATTTCTCTGTTAGAGCCCTGCCAGAGGCAGAAAGCAAGTTAAGGAATTCCGGAAATTTCTGAATCCCCACACAGTCCCAAGTCGGAACTTGACATAGACCCCGCTCAATTCTTTCCCTTTGAGCTGGATGACTTTCAGTTGGAAGCCATGCGCTACCTCAATGAAGGTAAGAGCGTGGTCGTCTGTGCTCCCACCGGCGCGGGTAAGACCGTCATCGCCGAGTATGCTGTTGAGCTAGCCCTGGCGAGCAACAAGCGTTGCTTCTATACCACTCCCTTAAAAGCGCTATCTAACCAGAAGCTTTATGACTTGAGGAAGAAGTATTCCGACGAGAAGGTGGGTCTTTTGACCGGTGACATGTCCATCAACCGGGACGCGCCCATTGTTGTGATGACCACCGAAGTTTTCCGAAACATGTTGTATGGCACCATACTCGGTGATGTCAAACGTAATTTAAAAGACGTCTCCTTCGTCATTCTCGATGAGTGTCATTATATGAACGACTCGGAGCGTGGCACTGTCTGGGAAGAGTCCATTATCTACGCACCCGTAGACATCAAACTTGTGGCATTGTCCGCGACAGTCGCCAATGCTCGGGATCTGACCACATGGATAAATGAAACCCATGGTGCTACTGAACTGGTCAGCTCCAATTTCAGACCGGTGCCTCTGGAGTTTCACTACTTTGGTGAACGAAGAATCTATCCTCTTTTGAATCATAACGGCACCACCGTGAATGGACTTTTGAAGAGTCGTTTCGGCAAGAAGCGTTTTATCAATCGCCAGAAGAGAGGTCGGGGACGAAGCGCCTTCACCTCTCACCCGGGGGACGTCCTCGGCACGCTGTCCGGAAAAGATATGCTACCGGTGATCTATTTCATGTTCTCCCGTCGCGGCTGTGAAGAGGCGATGAAGCGGGCCAGCGGGATTCCTCTCATATCGGACAAGGAACATGAAAAGCTGCTTGCTGCCATAGAAGAACTTTCTGTGAGCTATCCGAATTTGAAAAATCATCCCCATGTTCCATACTTGCTCGAAGGGATGGCTGTTCACCATGCCGGTATGCTGCCGAGTTGGAAAGGGGTAGTGGAAAAGTTATTCCAGGCCGGTCTTTTGAAAGCGGTATTTGCTACAGAGACTCTGGCTGCCGGGATCAACATGCCTGCCCGCACCACGGTTATCAGTTCGTTAACAAAACGGTCTGACGATGGTCACCGCACCCTCACCGCCTCAGAATTTTTACAAATGTCCGGCCGGGCCGGTCGTCGTGGAATGGATGAACTGGGCCATGTGGTGGTTCTCCACAACACTTTTGAGCCCGTCGATGACGCGGCTAAACTTGCCACCTCACCGGCGGACCCACTAGCCAGTCAATTCACCCCTTCCTACGCCATGGTGCTAAATCTTTTGGAGCGTCATTCCATAGAAGACGCCAAAGATTTGATCGAGAGAAGTTTCGGTCAATTCATGACCAATCAACTCCTGGAGCCGCTATACATAAAGCAAATGGAGTACGAGGCTGAGCTTGGAAGATTGCAGAGTCCACTATGCCCCGATGAGATTGGTGACCTTGAGCTTTATTCCAAGCGACTGGGTGCGATCAGAACAAAACACAAACAGTTAAAACAGATAGAGAAAGGGCAGAAGCCGAAAGGCAGAATCCCCCATGGAAGAAGCCGTTCTAAAAAGAAAACAGTAGAAGTTATCGAGGTGGAGAGCGCAGAAGTCAAAGCCACCATCGAAGAGATGAAAGCCGAGATCACAACGCTACTTGATGAAGCCTATGCTATGCCCTGCCACGGCTGCCCGGAGCAGAAGCCATGCAGCAATCAGACCAGTCGAGTGGCCCAGCTGGAAAAGAGAATCAAAGATATCGGCAAGCGAATTGAAAGAGAGACCGGCAAGTACTGGCGAACCTTTGTTTCCCTGGCCGATATTCTGCGGGTTAAAGGCTATTTGGATGGCAATGAACCCACCAGACTCGGTCGCATGGCTGCCAGTATCCGTGGTACCAATGAGTTATTCCTGTCGGAAGTTGTGGTAAATGGGTTGTTTGATGGTCTTGCCTCCCATGAACTTGCTGCTCTTTTGAATATTCTTGTTCAAGAAGAAGGAAGATTGCAGGAGCATACAAAGTTGAGATCCAGTCCTGGAGTGGATCAACGACTAAGTGACCTCCATAGCATGGCTAGAGATCTCAAAAGGGTCCAACGGCAATTCGATGTGGAGATACCTATCAACTACAGCGCTCACTTTGCCGCTCTTACTGAGATGTGGGCCCAGGGCGCCAGTTGGGATCAGATTCGCCACGCCACTGTATATGATGAGGGTGATGTGGTTCGAGCTTTCCGCCGTACTCTCGATCTGTGTCGCCAATATCTTAGAGCCGAAGGGGTTCCGGACGATCTGGTCAAGGTCCTTAATGAAGTAGAGATGCTCATAAACCGGGACGAAGTGAAAGAGAATTTCTGACCCTAGTCAGGAATGATTTGCTTGCAACCGGTTGTGCTCAGGAAGCGCTTCAGCCCGTTCCGAGAAATATTGCTGCATCCTGCAGTGTTTATGCCAGACAAATTTTTGTTTTTGGCGAGCAGTATCAGACCGATATCTGAAACTGCCGTGCCCTCTATATCCAGCTGGATGATTTTAGATTCACCTAAATACTTTGCCGATCGGTCTGTTATCTTGGTTCCTCTGAGTCCCAGGGCTTTGATGCTATCAATTTTTGAGAGAAGCTCTACGGACCTGTCGGTTATTGAGGTGCCGTTTAGATAGACCTCCATCGGATGAAAGTCTTTTTTAACCAGGGACTCTATCCCAGAATCGGTCACCCCGGGGCTGTCATCTGCGGCGAAAGAGGTCAATTCAGCCAGGTTATCCAGGGCTGAAAGACAGCTGTCGTCGAAGTTGCAACCTTGCAGTCTCAGGACCCGCAGATGAGGCAGATTGTTCACCTCTTTCAAACCCTTCGGTGACACCGTCGGAATATTGGCTATGGCAAGAAGTAAGAGATCTTTCTTCTGGCATAGGGTCTTCAGCCCTTTGTCTGAAATGCATGCGTTGCCAGCGTTGAGACCTTTGAAATTTTTGATCTTTATCAATTTCTCCAGGTCGCTGTCAGCTATCTGTGAACCCAGATCACAGCTTAGATAAAAGGGACTTTTATCTTTGAGCAGGTCCCAGTTGTAAGCTTTTATATTTGTGCTGCAAACTATGTGTTTCAGAGGGAGATAGTTGTAGTGATTGACGGTCTCGGTGAAGTGTTCGCTATTCGGCTTTTCCAGTTCGGGCATGCGAAAGCTCTCTGTGAACATTTGCTCCCGGGAGCGGTGTTTGCTGACTGTCGATTTAAGGGCTTGTTCTTTTTTGACCTGTTTTTCGTCTTGCTGTTGGAAGTACTGGATTGCAAACAGGCAAGACACCACTAATAGTGCCGCGATTCCGAAGAGTTTGTATTCTGCCTTTTGTTTGAATATGTTGACATATTGGTTAGAGCTGCCCGACTCTTGTTTGACTACGAGATCTATTTCGTCAAGTTCGTCTAGCAGTTCATCCATGGTCGCGTATCTTTTCTCCGGCTCTTTCTCCAGGCATTTCATCAGAATTGACTCCAGTTGTCTTCCCTGGGGAGTCTCTTGGAGGGTGTCAACCGGCTGCACTGGCTCATTCGCGTGTAGAAAGAGTGTGTCCAAGGCTGTATCGGCCTGGAAGATTTTCTTGCCTGTGAGCATTTCATAGATAACGCAACCAACAGAGTAGACTTCCGAAGCTTCCGTATAAGGGGAGCCCATGAAGATGTCCGGGCTCATATATTCAGGTGTGCCGGAAAGCGTCCCTTCCAACTTTCCTTCCAACTTCCCTTCCAGCTCCCCTTGCTTGGCTTCTTTCCTGTTTTTTGACTTTGCTATTCCAAAGTCGATTAGTTTAACGGTTGCTTGCCCGGCCACAAAGTCTTTGCCGTCGGCAAGAATATTTGAGGGTTTTATGTCCCTATGAAAAATTCCAGAATGGTGGGAGTAGCGTAGCGCTTCCACCACTTCTTTCGCGATTCCGATGGTTGAAGCCATGTTTAAAGGGGCCTGTCTCTTTATGATCTCTTCGAGACTGACTCCGGAGAAGAAGTCTAATACCATATACGGTGTTCCTGCTTCGGTGGCGCCAAAATCAAGAACTTGTACTATCTTTGGGTGATTCAGTTTGCTGGTCTCTTTCGCTTCATCTTGAAAGGCTACAAACTCTTCGGGACTGAGGGTGTGCAGGATCTTAATCGCTACTTTCTTGTTGAGTAGTTTGTCTCTGGCCTTATATACCGTGCCACTTGCACCTCTACCTATTAATTTTTGCGGGACATATCTCTCCAGGGGGAAAGTTGAAGCATCTAATTCTAGATTCTCATCAATCTCATCGTCCTCTTCTTCTATGAAAGGTTTTGAGATATATGTGTCTATTGAATTGTTGTTCGCATCCGGGGCTAGAGGTTTGAGTTCTTTCTGTTTGCAGCTACAGATTGATGAGCGAAAAATGAATTGAGTGAATGAACCTTTTCTTCCTTCTTCAACCGGTTTGCCGCATTTTTGGCAGACTGGTATTTCGGAGCCAGTCGGCTCTAGTTTTTGACTCTCTAGTTCGTCACACTGGCAAAGGACAATCCACTGGGTCAGGGAAGCCGAACTGGACTTCCTGGGTGAGCCGCATTTTTTGCAATTACCTTCCATGGTGAATTTGTCCTGTTAACTCACTAGAATATACCCTTTTCGAATCTTTCTCTGATAATGAGCCGGTTCAATCTTTTTGTGGTGGAAGGTTTTGGGTGTTTTGGAAGAGTGAAATTTTTGTCTGCCTTCTGGCGCCGGTTTTGGCTATTAACCGACAAAATTAATCAACCCCGAGAGAATCTCAAAGGTGGAAAGAAAAACGCGCGTTTTTCTTTCCAGTAGTGGGATGCTTGCCCTGTTAGGGTTTTGCCTGGCCTAGAATTTCTCTTCTCAGATTTCAAAAATTTTGAAAGCAAATATTAAACAGATGAATTAACCAAGGTGACAGGCGCTTTTCCAGCGAATAGTAGCTTTATGTCAGGTCACCGCGTAAGACAGAAAGCAATACCGCTCAAAAAGAGACAAGCGCAAATGCACAGACTAATCATAGTCAAGCTCGTACCGGGCAAATTCCGCCACTTTAGCCATTTTAGAAATGGGGTTGTGCCGGTCGATAGCGCCTCCTTCGTCTCCTTCGGAAAGGAGTCTAAATAGTTGAATTGGTTCAGCAAAGTTGGGGATACCGCGAATCTAGCCACAGCGTAAGACCCGAATAAAATTGCCGGCACCGCAATCAATCTGATTAGCGCAGGAATAAAAGGATAGAAAAGACAAATTAAAAGGGTGGCAGTTCCTGTAGTGACCATGATGCACATGGTTTCTACAGTACGAACTTGTTCCTGTCTGGTCGCCTCAGAAAATCTACTTCTGAGGCTGGCTAGGAAAAAATCCAGATCCTTTAGAAATCGCATCTTTTGGGTCCTAGTCCTTCAGTAGAATTCACTAAATCTTTTGTATGCCTGAATTTGGAAATCCTATTTCCATACTACTGCAAAGCTGGGGCGCCTGCTTACTTCTCTTTCGTGTCTCCGTCCTTTTCTTCAACCTTCGTGCTAACCGACTTCTCTGATTTGTCTAAAAGAACTGGTTCCGAAGCGCCCTGAGAATTCAGTACATTCATCACTTTATTGAAACTATCGAGATAGCTTTTCCGGGTCTTCGCCCGGATTTCATCCCAGTCTTTCTGGGGCAAACTTTCAGGACCACGTGCGTCCGCAGATTTGAAGCTTTCCATTCCGTGGGGATTAATCCATCTCTGATCATAGTGGTGGGTTGTCTTCTCATCCCAGGCTATTACTTCTTTGACGGTCTTTTCCAATTTACTCTTGTCTTTAAAAGAATATTCGTTTATTGGACCGCCGAAAGTCATGTTCAATACAGATACTGCCTGGCTGGCGGTTTTGTCCGCACATATGTTGGCGTCTGTCCGTGCTCTCAGCTGACCGGCGTAGAACCAGAATGCGGCATCGTCTTTTTCACCTTTTTCAAAGAGAGCCCGGGACATCAGATAGAAGACAACCGGTGGATACTTCTCTGGTTGTTTCTTCACTTTCGCAATGAATTGATCCCTCTCGGCCTCGCTGCTCTTTAGCAATTTAGTCTCAGCTGTTTTTATAACAGAATTGTCGATTTTTGAACCCTGGGCAGGCGGTGTGTAGCCCTGGGTTGCCGGGGTGCATCCCACTAAAGCTGCCATCATCATCAGTGCCGGTATCGAACCCAATCGCATATTTCTAAACACTATTTTCTCCCGCTTTGTTCTTTTTCGTAGTGGCGCTATAACTTCGCGCTATGCTCTATTTTTGATCAGCGTTTTTAAAAGGATCTGTCTGACTCAGCTCTTTCGCGGCCTCTTTTAACCGCTCTGCTTCTTCGACTTTGCCTTTTTGATTGAGCTCCACGGCTCTCTCCATGAAAATCTTTTTGAGATTGCGAATGTCGTCGGGCCGATCTTCTTCATTCGTGGACAACATCTTTTTGATCTCTGAGAAGCCTTCCTCTTTTCGGTCCAGGCTAATTAGAAGTACACCTTTGAGCAAACAAGCTGTGTTGAATCCTTCTTTTGTCCGGGCCATAGAGTTGAAGGCCACAAGTGCTTCTTCATAGCGCTCCATCTCTGTCAGAGCCATGGCTTTAACCTGCAGGGCGCCGTGATTTCTCGGCTCAATTTCTAGCGCTTTGTCCGAAGCGACTAGAGCAGCTTCAAAATTTCCTGTTTCTAAATCGGCGCTGGCTTTTACCACGAAAGGGAAAGCCATGCTTTCTTCCTCTCCCTCTTCCAGGGTTTCTAGCAGTGTGCTTGCTTCTTGGTAGCGTCCTTCTTCGGATAACACCGCAGCCTTAAGACCGATGGCTTTGCTGTCTTTGGGATCCTTTTCCAGGGCGTGGTCTAAGTATTTATGGCTTTGGTCCGCTTTCCCAAGGCTTAAATAGCAAGTGGCTATGGCCAGATCCAGGCGAGTGTCCTCGGGATTCACACCATCCGGTAGTTACAGAAGCACATGCTCCTCTAGGCTCCCCTG
>MDTD01010888.1_pt1 | contig 16107 bp, 13 predicted proteins | sample 811221 | NCBI WGS metagenome assembly MDTD01 (sample SAMN05326646, study PRJNA326480) | marine metagenome | isolation source: seawater | place: Pacific Ocean: South West | collected 2011 | reverse complement strand
ATACTAGTGAGATAACCAAGGTACACAGCCACTTAGATAGGATAGTGTTGGGTTGTAATAACGGGGATATTTTACTCTTGGAAGCTAACGTTCTGAAAAGGAGAATAAGCGAGTCTCAATTTCCAGACGAAGACGACTCTCTGATTAGAGCACGCCTGAGATTGTTAAGAATTGAAGATATAGAAAATAACTTGGAAGAGAAATAAGGGTTTATCGACCCCTATTTCCAGTGGACTGCTCTAATATTTCAGAAACATTTATGGACTACCCCTTACCCTGTTGACTTTGCCGCTCCGTGGGAGTGGTGTGGGAGGGCTTCGGCACCTCCCGCGGGCCACAAAAACCGATCCAAGAGATCGGAGCGGTGGAACCGGTCGTGAAAAGCCGGGGACACACCTTGTCGCTTGTGGGCGATAAGGATGCGGGAGAACCACAAAAGAGCAGATCCGACGCAAGGAAGACGAGCGAATTTGAGGAGAAAGCTGAGGAAAACGCAACCGAACCCTTCGGGGGGAAAACACAAACCGAATCAGAAAACTATCCCGAAGAGGTGCAACGCAAAAAGGGGGAGGAGACAATCCTGGAAGCGTAGTGCGGGAAAGAACCGAAGTAAAAAGCGGCAAAGAAACGCACCAGGGACGAGAGCGGAGAGATCCGTGGAGGACTGGCATCGGACGCTGAGGAAACCAGGGAAAATACCTGGAAACTAAAGGCGGATACGGTGAAGACGAAGGGGACTTTGTCCGAATCGGCGAATGACAAAGGCGGACAACGAGCGCCCAAGTTATCTACCCGGGAACACCCGGGCCTTAGGGCCCGGGTGAACCCCAACCGCGGAGTCAGCAGGGGGTTCGCTCCCCCATAGGCAAGCCCCCTGTTGCTCCCACCTTGTCCATTCGGACGCTAGTGGCTCATTCAACAGACTATCAATCATTTCGCATGGCAGAGTGCTTCAGAGCCGTCTTTTCGAGTGACGTGGTCAATACCGTCATTTTGGTCCGATCATATCTTCTGGTCTGACCCAATCATTGAATTCTTCTTCTGTGAGCATCTCCATCTCTACTGCAGATTCTTTCAGAGTAATTCCTCTTTCATGAGCATATTTCGCAATTTTAGCTGCATTATCATATCCAATGTGAGGATTTAATGCGGTTACGAGCATCAGAGATTTTTCAACCAAATCACCGATCCTCTCTTCGTTAGCCTCTAGTCCAATTACACATCTATCTGCAAAGGAAATGCAAGAGTCTGTCAGAAGTTTGCATGAGTGCAATACATTGTGAATTATCATCGGTTTGTACACATTCAACTCAAAATTCCCCTGACTCGCACCCACAGTTACAGCAGTGTGGTTGCCGATAACTTGGCATGCAACCATCGTAATTGCCTCCGCCTGAGTGGGGTTTACCTTTCCTGGCATTATGCTAGATCCAGGTTCATTTGCAGGTAGAGCCAGTTCACCGAAGCCAGATCGGGGCCCCGACCCCATCCATCGAATATCATTCGCGATCTTCATGACGGTAGAGGCAAGTCCGGACATTGCCCCTGAAGCTTCCATAAGAGCATCATGTCCTGCCAGCGCAGCAAATTTATTCGCAGCAGGGTAGAATGATAATCCAGTCTCTTCAGAAATTCGCTCACATACCAAATCCGGGAATTCTCTTCTCGTGTTCAGACCCGTTCCAACGGCAGTCCCTCCGATTGCTAAAGCGAGCAATGACTCCTTTGCCCGGATTATGCGGTTAAGATCTGAATTGAGCATTGAGACATAACCCGAGAACTCTTGACCAAGAGTAAGGGGGACAGCATCCATGAGATGAGTCCTGCCGATCTTAACTATGTGATCGAACGCTCTTCGACGGTCATCTAATTGCTCCGAGAGGTGTCTGACCGCTGGTATCAATCGATGATGGATTTCTTCCGCTGCTGCTATGTGCATTGCAGTTGGAAATGTATCATTACTTGATTGAGCGCGATTTACATGGTCATTGGGGTGAACCGGGGTCTTAGAACCGATGACCCCCCCTGACAATTCGATCGATCGATTCGAGATGACCTCGTTGGCATTCATATTCGTCTGAGTTCCAGAACCTGTTTGCCATATGCGAAGCGGGAAATGCGCATCTAGTGAGCCTGAAATGACTTCTTCACAGCTTCTGGAAATCAGATTTCCTATTTCCTCATCTAGATCCCCCAACTCAACGTTGGCCTCTGCAGCAGCTTGCTTTAGAAGACCAAAAGCCCGTATCATTGAACGAGGCATAATGTCAGAACCGATATCGAAGTTGATAAGCGATCTAGCGGTCTGAGCCCCGTAATATGCATTTTTGGGAACATCTACATCGCCAAGAGAATCCGTTTCCTTTCGGGTTTTTCCGGTCATTTCTCCATCCAGGGGAGTAGCTGGAACTGATACGGGCGGTGGGACACGACCTTCCAAACTCTGTTCTATCAAACGAGATATCGTTGCAGATCGTCCTTTCGAACGCCCCTTTCCTACTCTACGATCCAGTTTGACGGCTAGCTCTTCTGGTATACTGATGCTGACGATTCGACGATCGCCTGCCCTGTGTTTGGCCATATTGATTGTATTAATTAATTATTAATAAAACTAATTATCCTTCTAGAAGTCTTATTCTAATCGATGGACAGAGATGATTTTCTGAGGATCGATCGGCCTATCTCCGGGCTTTGTATCGCAATTCTCAATTCTATACACATTCTCCATACCAGAAACAACCTCTCCAAAAATAGCGTGATTGCCATCTAACCATGGAGTCGGAACTGTGGTTAGAAAGAACTGCGAACCACCTGTGTTGGGTCCTGCGTTTGCCATAGAAAATAACCCCGGCCTATCGTGTTTTTTCGCCAAGGCTGATGTTTCACAAGGGATTTTCCAACCAGGGCCTCCCGTACCGGCTCTTCCATCAAATGGGTCCTTTGATCTCGGACATCCGCCTTGAATCATGAAATTCTTAATCACTCGGTGAAAATGCAGTCCGTTGTAGAACTCATCATCGACTAATTTGAGGAAGTTACCACTTGTTTCCGGGCAGTCCTCAGTGTACAATGCGATATCGATATTTCCAGCACTCGTTGTCATCCTAACCATAGTTGGCATGACCTTGCCAATAGCAAGCAGTCCAATAGTCTAACGATGTTATCTCATGCAACCATCGAGCCAGGCATTACCTCTTCTGGAAGTTCCAACAGTCTAACCGTGCCGTCAGGATCCAACGCCCCCAAGACTAGGAATTGACTCACAAATCCGGTTGGCAATGTCTTGTCTCCGAGATTTAATGCACCAACTACGATTCGTCCAATCAAATCCCCGCAGGCATAATTTGTAATCTGGGCCGAACTCCAAAGTTTACCAATTATGGGTCCAAAGTCAACTTCAATTTTGTAGGAAGGTTTACGCATCTCTGGAAACTCTTCGACTTTGAGAATAACTCCAGATCTCAAATCTAATTCAAAATAGGCATCAGCGCCGACATACCCTTTCCTCTCAAGTTTTTCAGGATGATATGGCTGGCTGGAATCGATCACATGTTCCCTCATTCACTCACCCGTCACATCGGAGCGTAGAATGAGCGGGTACAGGTTAATCCCTGCAGATTGGAAGGCTTGCTGTCCACCCTCTTCTCGATCTAGAATCGTAATACAAGCTGCCACATCGCAGCCAAGCTCGCGGAGCCTATCTCCGCATTTTATCGCCGAGCCGCCAGTGGTTGTCACGTCTTCGAGTATGACAACGCGATCCCCCTCTCTAATGGTCGAACCTTCTACGTCTGCAGGATTGCCGGTCTTCCTACCTCCTCGCCCCTTCGCCTCTTTACGAACAATGAAACCTCTGAGCTCGCTTCCCTTTGATGATTTAGCAATCACAATGCCTGTCAAGGGAACAGCACCCAATTCAAGGCCGCCAATTGCGTCCACATCACCTATTTCGTCTAATATTTCATGTATCAGAATCCCAATCATATGGGCACACTCAGGATCCATCATAACAGGCTTCATATCAAAGAAATGAGGACTTACACGACCACTTGCTAAAGTGAACGGCTCATCTGGGGAGTGAAGGTAAGCAAGGTCCCGAACCCTCTCTGCAAGCCGACCTTGAATCCCCTCTGCGCCATTCGCCATCCCCTCGCAACCGACGCTCTCGACCAATGAACCTTAGCCGTCGAGAACTCATATCATCGCCAATGTTCTTGTGATGCCATCTCGAGGCTTACTGTACTCGACTGTTGATTCTCATGGATAACCCATCACATACAGCTTTGGATACGACTCATTTGGAGTCGGAATATCAAGGATATCTGGATATGATGGAGGCACAGACCGACGCAATTTACGAACTTGCGTCGCAAGCGAGATTGAAGGGATTAGATTTCAAGACAGAGGTCGAAATACCCCGCGCTAAAGACCTCGCTAGCCGCACAGTTAGGTTACTGGATACTTATCTGAGACCAGAGCCCGATAAACCACCCCTCGACATTGAAGACAGGCTTAGAGACTTATTGGAATCTCTGGATCGAGAGTCGGCTTCTATCGCTATAGCCAGAGAATCAGCCAAGATGATGCACGAATTGACCGGAGATCTACAGCAGTCAATCGATACAGGTCTTAGAGTCGGCCTAGCAGTTCTCACGGAAGCAGTACTAGTTGCTCCACTGGAGGGGATAGGGGAAGTCAAGATTCTCAATAACCATGGAGATGGAACTTCTTTCCTGTCAATTGACTTCTGCGGTCCAATCAGAGCTGCAGGGGGAACGGCGCAAGCACTGGGAGTACTCATTGGTGATGTGATAAGAAGAGAACTGGGCCTCGATAGATACCGACCAAGCGAAGGGGAAGTGGAGCGAGTCAAGGAAGAGTTCGGTCTCTACAGAGGAGGCCTTCAGTACAAACCCCCTCCTGAAGAAGTGGATATGATTGTCAGAGCGTGCCCAGTCATGGTGAATGGAGAAGGCACCGAGAGGATAGAGGTAGCCGGGTACAGGGAGGTCCCGAATATACAGGGATCTAGAATTCGCCAAGGCGTGCTACTAGTCATCGCTGAAGGACTCTGTCTGAAGGCTCCCAAGATCAAGAAGCATACAGACAGACTAGGTGTTGAAGGCTGGGATTTCATAGACAATCTGGCATCCAAGGGCAAGAAGGATACAGACGAAGCAGCCAATCTGAAACACAGGGCAATAAAACCCGATTCGAGATACATGGACGACATAATCGCAGGCAGACCAGTGTTCGGCGAGCCTTGTGAGCCAGGAGGATTTCGCCTTAGGTATGGTAGAAGCCGCACAACAGGCCTTGCAGCCGCGGGTTTGAATCCAGTAAGTATGCATGCACTTGGCGGCTTTCTTTCAGTGGGCACCCAGATGAAAATCGAAAGGCCTGGCAAGGCATGCGCAGTAACCCCGACATCTTCAGTGGAAGGGCCCCTGGTTGTATTGAGAGATGGGAATTTCAAGAGAATTCAGAGTGAAGAGGAGTGGCATCGGGTCAAGAACGAGGTAGAACTAATCTGGGACGCTGGAGAGATACTGATTGGCTTCGGGGAATTCCTCGAGAATAACAAGCCACTGGTCCCTTCTGCCTACAACAGAGATTGGTGGGCGAGTGAACTTGCAGCAAGGATAGATATGCCAGAAAAGCTAGAGCGGCTAGTCGAGATTTTGAGCCTCGATTATAGTGAGATACCCCGGGGACTCCCGTTTAACGGGGCGATAAAAAGAGGTGGAGAAACCCCTCATGAGCGAGAAAGACGGAGAAGGGAGTGGAATAGACTATTCAGATCTATGGAGTTGAGTTGGAATCAAGCGACAATGATTTCTGAAGAATTTGGGACTGCCATACCCCCTCCCTGGAATCTCTGGTGGTCAGATCTTCCTCTAGATGCTATTCCAACGCTAATTGCAGCCGTCTCCGCTTCCAAAATGGATTCTGGAAAACTCATAATCCCAACCGCGGATATCGATGAAATCCAGGATATCGATGAACGCAGTACTTCCATAATCAACCGATACGGACAAATCAGATTTGCATTGATGACCTTAGGGATAGAGCACAGAATGAGTGGAAAGGACATCGTCCTCGAATCGGGTTGGCAACCATTGTGCGACACTCTTGTAAATGAAAATCAAAAAGATGGACATAGCACAGTTCTGGAGATCGCCAACCAGAGACTTTCGGCAATCAGAGAAGCAAGGGACGTAATCCAAGCCGAAAGAAAACGAATTGAACAAATAGAGGTAGTTAGGACAGAACGCAGAATAAGTGCTGAGACAGAGGCCAGACAACAGAATCTCAGTGTTGAGGAGACCGAGAAGATAGGCGATGAAGCCGCTGCTGAGATCGAGGATCTCGGCCCCCCGAATCCAGATGAATTGCTAGATTCGATAATCCTGATTGACGATGATGAAGTAGAGCAGTCTCTCTGGCTCATTAGAAAAATCTCCAAGTATCGTTGGGAAGATGCAATCCCTACTCGAATAGGAGCTAGAATGGGCCGTCCGGAAAAGGCCCAGAGAAGGGAGATGAAGCAGTATACACACGCACTCTACCCTATTGGAAACAATGGAGGGCCTCAAAGACTGCTTGGCCAAATTGGGAAGGGCGCTCTGAGTGTTGATGTAAGCTTGAGACGCTGCATAGAATGCGGTAGGGACACCCATGAGATAACTTGTCGCCATGATCACGGTGAGGGTAATGGGCCCTGTAACGGAAGAACGGAGATAAGGCGGAAAAAAGAAAGTACTCGGAGGCTAGGAGAAAAGAGACACGTACAATTCACATCGGTACTCGAGTTAGCAAGGGAGAATCTCGGACTCAATTCTCTTCCAAGACCAATAAAGGCGACAAGAGAACTTGAATCCAGGCTACAGACCCCAGAACCTCTCGAGAAAGGAATTTTGAGAGCACTACACGATGTTTCAGTGAATAAAGACGGAACATCCAGATTCGATATGATCGATGTCCCAATCACTCATTTCCGACCATGTGAGATAGGGACCCCGTGGAGAACACTTCTAGACCTTGGATACGCTAAAGACATGGATGGGGAAAACCTCTCCTCCGATAATCAGATACTCGAAATATTTCCTCAAGATATCATACTCTCAACCAATGCTGAAGACCATCTCTCGAGAACTTGTAGATTTGTTGATGACGAACTCACAAAAATGTATGATATGCAACCTTTCTACAAATACGAGGATAAACAAGACCTAGTAGGACATCTCGCAATAGGGCTCGCACCTCATACATCCGGCGGTGTGCTTTGTAGAATAATTGGTTGGTCTGACGCATCTGCCGGCTATGCACACCCGCTATTCCACGCTGCGAAGAGACGCAATTGCGATGGAGATGAGGATTGCGTAATGCTACTGCTGGAAGGACTTCTTAATTTCTCTAAGGATATCCTCCCATCAAATCGAGGCGGACAAATGGACGCACCGCTCGTCCTCACCACACAACTACTCCCCAGTCAGATAGACAAAGAAGCACTCAACGTCGACTGCTCGTGGATGTACCCCCCTGAATTTTACGAAGCGACAATATCCCAGATGCAGCCTTTCGAAGTGAAACATCTTGTTGACACAGTGGACAATAGGGTGGGCACGGTGGGGGATGTCCGCGGCTATGGCTGGACCCATGATTCAGCGGGTCTTTCTTCGGGCCCATCAAACTCTCAATACAAGATTCTTGACACGATGAGAGAGAAGATGGATGCACAATTGGCTTTGGCTTCGAAACTCCGTGCAGTTTCCGTCGAGAGAGTCGCCAAACAAGTCATCGAATCCCATTTCCTTAGAGATATTCGCGGTAATCTAGTTGCATTTTCTAGGCAGAAAGTTCGCTGTGTGAAGTGCAACACGTCCTATCGAAGAATACCACTTTCAGGATCGTGTATTGCTAAAGTAGCGAGAAACGACCAGACAAGGGTCTTAGACGGTACAAGCAACGAGGACCGTGCAAACGTTTGTGGGGGAAATCTGACTCTAACGGTCTTCCCCAAGTCCGTTCGAAAGTACATTCAAGTCACCAACGACGTCATGGATACGTACGGAATAGATCTGTATACGAGACAGCGCGTAGAATGGATGCAGTCCAGCGTCGACTCACTATTTGATAATGACAAGGTCACAGTGATGACGCTGAGCGATTTTATCTGATTCCCTCGAACCCGAGCTCTTCTAGGATATTTTTCATCCAGACCAACTTCTCCAACTTCTTTTTCGGATCTGTGGCCCCTGAATATTTCCCAACCATGTCCGACCTAGTCCCTAAGAGATCGATACGACTTACTTCCACGCCCATCGAAATCGCAATGCAAGCAGCCCTGTCACCGTCTGTGAAACCCCCAGGATTACGCATACCCTCTATCTCATGACGTGTTTGATGTGTCAAAGAAATGGGACAATCTTCTAGTTTCGAGATAAGCGACTTCAAAGCCGTTTGATTGTCCCCGTGCGCGTGTATGATGAGCGGGACACCCCTTTCAATTCCTTCATCCAGGCCCCTGCCCCCATCTCCATCGGTGACAATCGCTATTGCCCGACTCCATCCTTTGGAAGGCTCATCCAATTCTGAAAAAACCCCTGCTGAACCATCTGCGATTATCAATGAACAGCCCCTCTCAATCGCGTTTTCCACTTCATATTTCTCAACGGCTGCACCCATTATGCAGACACTCCATGGTCCTCTGAGCAATTCTGATTTGACATTCACCCAGTTCGAATTAAATCCATCAGAAGACCAGTTCGAATACCCCTTTTTAATCACCTCGTCCATGAGCCATCTGGCGACGAATACGTCGTTTTTCAAACTCCAACCAAACGCTGATCTGATTTCATCCTGTATCTGTAAAAGACGGGATTGTAGAGCCGGGTCTTCCTGACCCTCCATGCCATACGACTATCGTGAGCGTTCAAGAACCCTGCCGGTCACTCATAGACTCATGCCGATGCCCGTCACGCCACCGGAACTCGTCGATCCGAGCGCATTGGCACGATACCCATTCTTGCCTCAGGCAAGAGCGCATATTCGAGAGCTGTTTGATGATAATGGCATCGATATTGATGCCATCATCGAACAAGGATGGCTCGAAGAGGCGAGATCCCTTGGACGCCTTAGGCTCGTGGAGTCGATCGTACACAAGTCAGACGCAGACCCAATGTCTTCCGTCGATCTGGCGAATGAGGCATCCAGGCTTTTCGCAATAGCCGCATACCAGTATGCTTTCCTCGTTGTATGCGCTTCTTTCGATGAAAGACTCATGGCACGTTGGGTGGAAGGCGAATCTAGTCTTGCAGACAAAAACATAGGACGAGATAACGAGAGATTCGAATTAGTGGCCCAAACATATCTATCATCCATTAAGACGACGCATCGTGATGGTCAAACGATTTATTCAGTTCCCTTAGCAGATTTCTTAGAACTATGTCCGAGAATATCCGGATCCTATTGGAGGCTCGTCAATAGGCCGGTGGAGAACGGTTGGGTGATGCTCGATTCCGCTTCTGGTGAGAGCAGCAGGGAACGCGTTGCACGACTGATAAAGGAAAGAATACGTGAGGATTTGATCCAGAGGTGCCGTGAAAGTATGGGAAAAATGTCTGAGCCAATGGCAGATCGACTGGGAGAAGAAGTGACAAGAATAACCGAACTCTTTGGCTCTCAAGTCAGATCTGAGATGCCAGCATCGGCTGCCACGCGTGATGATTGGCCACCCTGCTTTTCATCTGCAGTCGAGGAATTGGCTTCAGGAGTCAATGTAAATCATGTCGGCCGAGTATTCGTTGCTGCGATGGCTAGGAGCATCGGCATGCCGATTGATGTAGCCTGTTCAATGTTTGAAGGCGCACCTGACTACGACCCGCAAACAACATCCTACCAAGTAGGGCACGTCTATGAGCGCGAATACACGCCTCATGCTTGTGCAGCACTCAAGGCAGCGGCAAGATGTCCGGTCTCCCAGGGGGATGACAGGCTATGCGATCAAGAATGGCTAACACATCCACTCAAATATTTACGAGCCAAACAGCGTTCAAGAGCTAGGTTCGAAGCCTGAGCATCCTTAATTGATGGGTTATTTTTATCCCATGTCGGCAAACAATTCAAATCTTCATCCCTTTTATCTCACACCGGTACCACCATGGTGAGAACGTTAGTCGTCACTGTCGACCGAGATAACGATCTGGGGGTCAAGGCTGGCGTAAGGGGCCCAGTCGTAGGTCGAAAGGCCACTCTGACAGCAGCCTTGAGACTCGGAATCGCAGACCCTGAAGAGAGCGATACAAACGCGATCATGGGAGCACTGCACCATCACGATAGATTAGTTGAAAAATCAGAATCAAACGATGGCGTCGAAGTCGCAATCCTCACAGGAGACGTGCGAGTGGGGCCTAGAAGCGATCGAGCGATTGCAAGCCAACTGGATGAAGTCATCCGTCTCTTTCAACCCGATACCGCGGTCCTCGTAACAGACGGTGCTGAAGATGAAGCCTCACTTCCGATCATCTCTTCGAGAGTTCGTATCGATCATATCGAGAAGATTATTGTCAGACAGTCCAAGGGAATCGAGAGTACCTACTATTACATTGCAAAGGCAATAGAAGACCCTCGGTGGAGAGCAAGGCTCCTCGTACCAATTGCAACATTCCTTCTGATACTTGGACTGGGCCTCATCGTACCGAAATACGGTAACATCGTGATAGGTTCGCTGCCCCTTATCATAGGCGCATGGATTCTTGCCAAAGGACTCGGATGGGAGCAACAACTCGAACGACTCTTTGATGACATGCGTAGCAGCGCATCCGGAGGGCTATTCTCATCCCTGTTATGGGCAGTTTCGGTAGTTTCTGTCCTATTCAGCATACTCGCTGCATTTGACGTGTTTACTGATAATGTCGCTTACGGCGATAGATCAACGGTTTGGATATGGGCCAGAGCCATCGACGAGGCTCTACAGTGGCTGGTTATAGCAGGAGTTTGCTTCTCACTTTCACTAGGGGTACTCAGATGGAAAGAGGGCACATTCCGCGGGCAATCAATCCTTATGATAGGATTAGGACTAGTCTCTTATGCATTCATCAACGCCACTGTCGATCTTTTGCAGGAGTGGCCCAATTACCAGCCATCAGTCTCAACAGTGGTTGATGATTGGGGACTTCCATTCATGTCAGTCGTCTTTTATTACCTGCTGAGAGTTGTAGTTGACTCTCTGAGGAACGAAGACGATGACCCCAACGCAAACCGACATTGGGGGATATGAACGCCTCACCGCCATTATCGCTAAGAACGCTCGATAATGATTACAGGTCAGTGTTCCCCGAGTGTATTGACTGCAGAGGGAAGAAATCGCTCTGCGGGTTAGATCCATGTCCCTTGCTTCTTGAGGTTAGAAACAAGTTCCAGCCGATGAAACCACGAATAGCTGACCGAATTGAAGGCCCTTCCCCTCCTCAGGTATTTGTCGGAAGACACGGATACCCAGATGTTAGAGTAGGCCCATCCACGATTTGGTCAAAGGACAACGCTACTCCAATCTCAGATCCTGCGCAACTCTATGGCCGCCCTATTGAAGAAGTTGCAACGAGACATGCAGGCTTAGTCACAGGAGGCCAATCATCCAAAGTCTGGGAAGCAAAAAACCCGGGGAGAGTCCTAGCTGCAACACAAGAAATTGCAATGGCCGAGAAAGAAGTCGAAATCGGAATCGGGTTTAGAGGACCGGTCGATTTGAGCATGCCCCTGACTTTCGACTCCATGAGCAGACCACTCGGTCCAAGTGGAATAATCGAGGATCTAGAAGTAATCGGACATGCTAGAATCTCTAGGAAAGTTGACGCTATCGTCGAGGAGACAGATCTTCTAGCCACCGACGCGATGGATGAACTCTCAATGAATGGAGTCGGCGAGGCACATCTTTCCAGATTGTTGTCTTCCGGCCTTCTTGGAAAAGATGAGCAAAGACGACTGGTACCTACTAGGTGGTCCATCACAGCAACAGACAGCGCGTTAGGAGATCGAATCTGGAGGCAAATTCTTGATTATTCTTCGCTTGACAAAATTCACTTGCATCGTTCAGAGTACCTGGATAACCGCTTCTGGATAATCACTGCACCTGGATCATGGGCTTTCCAGATGTCCGAGGCGTGGATGAAGGGTTCATTGTGGTCCAGCCATGGGAACGTGTCCTCCGACTGGGAAGATCAACGTCCTAGAACCAAGTATGCTGACAATGTCACTGGAGCGTATTACGCAGCACGACTAGCGGTCCTAGAGCATTTCAAATCCACACGAAAATCAGGATCTGCATTCATATGGAGGGATATAGGGCCCGGTTATTGGGCGCCTGTTGGCGTCTGGCTCATCCGAGAGGCCTGTAGAGAGGCATTGAACGCAACCCCTCAGAAATTCGATACGTTAAATGATGCAATTTTCACTATAGCCATGGAAGCGTCTTCCCCACGGGAAGTGATGGAATCATGGTTTGCAAAAAGAATGATCCAGGCTAAAATTTCCGATTATTTGTAGAGAATTATCCGTTAAATCGGCTATTTTTTCCGAGCGCGCACCCTCTCCAAATAATGAGTGTAGTTTCCCGGCCAGACAATAATACGCCCATCACCCGGAAGCTCCCAGATAGTATCGCAAACCCTGTCCAAGAACCACCTATCATGACTAACTGTGATTATGCTGCCATCATAATCATCCAGGGCCCCTTCCAAGGCTTCTTTTGCATCTGTGTCCAAATGATTGGTGGGCTCATCTAGCAGGAGAAGATTATTCTCTTCAAGAAGGAGCTTTAGCAGTGCTATCCGCGCCCTCTCACCTCCGCTCAGTGCCTTCAATTTGGTACTAACCATATCCTTTGTGAATTGGAACTGCCCCAACATGGCCCGTATGTCCCCGTATTCCATTCTTGGTTTCAGGGAGCGTATCTGTTCAACCGGAGTCAACCCAAAGTCAAGAGACCGGTGATCCTGATGAAAGTAGCCAATCTGCACACCGGGCCTGACATCGATTTTCCCAGAATCCAGTTTGATTTCTCCCATTATTGTTCTGAGGAGGGTTGTCTTCCCTACTCCGTTTCCACCAACTACGCCTATCTTCTGACCTCTTCTAACACTAGCTTCGACCGACTTGAAGATGGGCCTCTGAAGTCCATCGAAAAGCAATGTCCCATTTGCAATATCCAGAACTTCGAGACTTGATTTCTCACTTGATTCCAATGTGAATTTCAATGCACGTCTTGATTTAGGCTTCAAAGAACGGAGCCATTTCAACTCACGCTGAGCACGGTTGATCATCACATGCTTCTGTGAGATCGATTTGTCGTATTTGTTGGCCGACTTCATAGACTGAACAGCACCCTTCAACCGACGCAATTCTTTCTGAGTTTTCTTAATTCGATCTTCAAGAGTCTGTAGAAAGAGCTCTTTCTGCTTAAGATACGATGTGTAGTTCCCGCTATATCCCCTGACATGTGCATCTTGGACTTCCAGAACAGCATTACAGATACGATCGAGAAAATACCGGTCATGGCTGACCACAACTATGGCGCCCTTGAAATCAAGCAGAAAACGCTCAAGCCAATCCAACGTTTCCAAGTCGAGGTGATTTGTCGGCTCGTCTAGAAAGAATACCTCGATTTCGGAAAGCCCAACAAGTTGGCGAGCAAGAGCAACCTTAGCCCGCTCCCCTCCTGAAAGAGAGTCAAGAGGCGTTTCCATGGGATGCTGTGAGAGATCAAGAGCTCGCAGGATCTCCTGTGCGTGACTTGCTACGTTCGAACCTCCACTTTTCGCATTCATACTCTGCAATTCCTGATAGCGGTCGATATCCGCCTGCCAATTTCCTTCATAGAAAGACGGATCAGCCATTTTTGCTTCGATCTTAGAAAGCTCTTCATCGATCTCTTCGAATTGTCGACCTTTCCGCCCCAACTCTTCTTCCAGTGTAGCGCCGTCGTTGATATCTCTGACTTGCGTTAGAAATGCGATTCGAAGACCGGGAGCAAATGATATCTCACCGATATCTTGATCCTGTTCAGAAATGGTCCTCAGTAGTGTTGTTTTACCAGCACCATTATGTCCAACGATTCCAATTCTATCCCCTTCGTCGATTCTGACGTTTACCCCCTCTAGAACAGTCACCGGACCAAAAGAACGGTGCACGTCTTCCAGCCTAATGAGCTCCCGTGCCACGACAAGGCGGACGTATCAGGGTTGAAGTGGTCATCGGTCAATTCTCCGATGCCTCAAAGCATAATCACGTCTTCCGGGGGCCATGGAGTCAACTATCGAAATCAGATGGTCAGGCGATCCAGGCAAAATCAAGAGAGCCATACAGTCGATAGAACCAGATGACCCAGACGCGTTTAATGTTGATTTCGTCCACGATGAAACCTCAATTGAGGCCATCATCACAGTAAAGGCCAGCTCTTTGAGTACCGCCAAAGCAACTGCAGACGACATCCTTGCATGTCTTGGAGCCGCAACGATTGCAGGCGATGTTTTGGAAAACTGAATTTTTGAAAAAGCCCGTAGAAATACAGAGATATTTATGACACGGAGGGAATTTAATACATCCCTTCATAGTATCCTCGTTTCTACAGACCCCTCATGAATGCAGGACAGATACTAGTGTTCTTGATTGGAAGTTACGCGTCTTTCGCGATAGCGGTAATGGCCGCTGCTCCAATCTTGGCCTAATGAAAATATGAGACTAACACGCCCCTAGGACGGTTAAATTAGCCCCTCCTAGACGCACAAGCATGGGTCTACCCCACGACAGGTCCCATTTGCTGTGGACCGATGCACCCACGACACGATTCATCGAATCCATCGATCGCTGGACGAAGACCTTGATGGATGATGACCCATCTTGGCCGATGACCCCCCTCGATATGCGTACAGTTGCAAAAATAATCGCTAAGGAACCGGGCATACTCGCCGGCCAACCAGTCTTGAACTATCTTTTCACCAAGAATTGCCGCAATCCAAATTTGAAATGGAATATTTCTGAGGGCGATGAATTTCAAGTTGGAGATGCAATACTGACAATAGAAGCAGATGGAGATGAAATCTTGTCGGTCGAGCGAACTGCGATGAATTTGATAACTAGGATGAGCGGAATCGCCACCAAGACATCCAGATGGGTGAAAATCCTTGATGAGGTAGCCATTGCAGCAACCAGAAAAACACTCTGGGGCGTACTCGATAAGTGGGCCGTACATGTCGGCGGCGGATTGACTCACAGATTATCTCGTGCTGATGCACTGATGATCAAAGAAAACGACTTGGCACTTTACCCCCTCATCCTCACTGAGCAAATTTCCGATGCAACCCACACCCCTGACTTTTGTGTTGTTGAAGTCGTCTCAATGGAACACGCACTTTCCGTTGCAGGAGCATGGCAAAATAGGCTACAAAAAGACGGGAATACCAATCTTCTGACACTGTTGCTAGATAACTTGGGGCCCGAGGGATCCTGTGATGTCGCATGTCGATTGGAAACAGAGGGCCTCCGAAACGGATTAGTGTTAGAGGGCTCCGGTGGTGTGAGAATTGATGAACTGCACAAGTGGGCGTATTCAAAGATGGATGTCGTATCCTCGGGAGCACTCACAATGGATTCCGCCCCAATTGATATGACAATGCTCATGGAGGCAGGTAGATGACCATTCATGAAGGCCATCCTAGAAGAGACTCGCTACTGTCTAGGCAGAAGATTGTCGATGCACATAAGAAGGGCCTGTTAGCAGACTCCGCCTTAATCGCACATGGAAGGGGCGAAGCATTCGACTACCTTCTCGGCGAACGCACCATTCCTTCAGCCAAAAGAGCAGCAAGGGAATCTGTAAACCGTCTTGCTGCTGCGCATCGTCCTGTGATTTCTCTGAATGGAAACTCAACGGTCCTTGCTGGCAGAGATTCAGTGAAGCTGGCTGCTCTGATTGGCTGCAAGATCGAGATCAATATATTCTACAGGACAGACTCGAGAATGAATCTCCTTTCTCAGACATTGAATCTTATGAAGAATGAAGTTGCTTCTGATAGTCCCGTTGATGGAATCTCCATAGAAGCATGGTCT
>MDTD01188579.1_pt1 | contig 16108 bp, 10 predicted proteins | sample 811221 | NCBI WGS metagenome assembly MDTD01 (sample SAMN05326646, study PRJNA326480) | marine metagenome | isolation source: seawater | place: Pacific Ocean: South West | collected 2011 | reverse complement strand
TGACTGCCTAATGTGTAAAGCGTTCCCTCTCGCAGGTTGCTTCCAATAAGTAGCGGCACGCCGGAGGCTCCCCGATCACGAATGGCGTCCATAGTCGAGCGCGTAATGACGCTGCCGTCAACATACACTCCGATCGGAAAATCTATAGTAGCGATTTCATGGGCGGGCATTGTTTTTAGCCTATCGAAAAGCTGGTTCGGCTCGACCCCAATGCAATCACTGAGTTGCTCTGTACGATCAGTTTTTTCCCGAAACACGCACGTGGCGCTGTGTCCAATCGCCCTATGATAAAGCGAGTCCGCTGCCGGCACGGCGAGCAAGCTCATGACCATGGTGGCACCGGAAGATTCACCCGAAATCGTGACGTTGCTGGGATCGCCACCATAATCCGCTACGTTGTCTCGCAGCCACTCAAGCGCGAGAACGACATCGCGAATACCATTTGATTCCGAACCGTCATAGTCGGACCCAAAGGCAGAGAGCCCAAAAAAACCGAATAAGCCCAGGCGAAAGTTCACCGTGACAACGACGATATCTCCCTGCATGGCGAGCACTGACCCGTCGTACTCATTTGCAGACCCGCTAACAAATCCACCGCCATGGATCCATACCATTACCGGACGCGCCCTATTGTCTGGTGCCGGTGTATAGATGTTCAAAAATAAGCAATCTTCGCTGCATTCACCCGGTATATCTCGCTTAAAGATTCCTCGTGAATCATTCTGCATGGCACGATTTGGGTAACGAGTCGCATCATGAACTCCGTTCCAAGCAGGCGCTGCAACTGAGGGCAAAAAACGACGTGCACCTGAGGGCGGATCGCCGTATCGTAAACCAAGAAAAGAGTGGCCATAGGAATCCTCCCGGCCACGCACCTTCCCTAGTCTGGTGGAAATGATCGACATGTCGCTACAGCGTCAGAGAGTTGCGGACTTCTGGCAAAAAGCATCTCACGATAAATTCTTCCTTGGCCGTGAAGGCAGATATCTAACTTTCGAGCGCGTCAGTGACAGGATTACCGAGAGCGATGAGGTCGAAGCTAATGCGCTCAAGATCACTCTCGCTGAGCAGAACGGCGGCAGCACCGGCAGTCTCAATGCCTTGGTCTGCAGTCCGTAATCCGCACAATATATGCGTAGCGCCCGGCTGGGCTGCGGTCCACGCTATAACCAATTGCGCGATCGTACAATTGTGGTGCTCGAGCAGATCCTGCCAACCGGAGAACATATCTAATAACTTCTGCCGGCTCTCTCGCCTGAACCATGGGAGCCACTGCTCTGCATTTGCGCGCCAATCCCCCGCATTGAAACTGCGATCTGGGCCGACTTTACCGGTCAAAAGACCTTGCTCCAGTGACATGTAGCAGATACTCGCAACATTATGCTCCGCACAATATGGCAAGAGATCATTCTCGGGTGCGCGAAACAACATGCTATACCGAAGCTGATGGCTGGCAATATCGCCTGCGGCCCGGTACCGGTCTATTTGCTCAATGGTGACATTCGATATACCAATCGCGCGAACCTTACCCTCCTCCTTTAGTGTCGCCAAGCAGGCCATAGTCTCCTCGATCGGTGTCAATTCAGGCTCGACAGCAGGCTTATGGCACTGCAGCAGATCAATTGTTTCTATATCCAGCCTACGCAAGCTATTTTCAACTTCGATCCTGATGGTGTCCGGTCGCAGACTCAGTCGCACATCTTTGCCGTCTTTTTTACCAATAGGTGAGCCACGCTCATCATGCCACCACAACCCACATTTGGTCGCGACGACGACGTCATCTCGACGTCCCTTTATCGCCCTCCCAACCACCTCCTCGCTATGACCCCAGCCGTATGAGGGGGCGGTATCGATTAACGTAACGCCTTTTTCAAGCGCTTTATGTATTGCGGCGATATACTCCCCGTCGTTCTCACCGCTACCAGCCAGATAAGTGCCCAAACCCACAATAGATGCGGGTATGCCTGAACCACCTAATTTCCTGTATTGCATACCTTAAGCCTTTTATTATGAAGGGACAGACAAAACGGGGCCCTCTATCTTGTCTTACTTCCGACTAACAGAAAAAGATGCTTCTCTACATTTCACCCATCATGCCGATGGTATTAACTCGCTATTCAGTTTCATATAGGGCTAAAGGATGATTGAGCTAGGGGTTTTAGCCGATGACTTAACCGGCGGCATGATGGTCGCTAGCCTCTTGGAAAGTGAGGGTGTCAGCTGCCCTCTGGTTACCTCGGTTGATGAACTTCCGCAGGTAGCAGAGTCCATTGCAACAGCGGTTGTCGTCGCACGCAAGATTCGGTTGGTTGATGCAGCGCTGGCGCGAGAGGAGGCCGTAAGAGTGGTTCAGGCGTTGCGAGATATTGGGTGCAAGAGGTTTTTCTATAAGTACTGCGCGACTTTCGACTCTACGGAGAAAGGCAACATTGGACCAGTAGCCGATGCGATGCTAGACACGTTGGGTGGCCGAAAAACACTCTTTTGCCCCGCATTCCCTCGCTACACGGTGACGCTGGTAGATGGAATCTTATATCTGGGTGACACGCCATTGGGCGAATCCTTTAAGCGCGTTGATCCAGTGACCCCAATGACTAATTCAAACCTCGTAGAAGTGTTACAGATGCAATCTCAACGTAAAGTTGGTTTGATCTCATGCGAAATTCTAAGGCAGGGAAATCATGCAATTGAGGAACACATTCAGGCTGATGACGCCACAAGTTTCTACATCACAGATGCTGCGGATGACGAGGACATGGCACGTATTGCTGATTTTGCACTCGACTGGTCATTGACCACCGGCGCCGACGCATTACCTGTCTTTCTCGCGCGCGCTTGGCAACAACGTGACAACTCCACAGAAAAAACAGAAGCAAAAACCCATCTTCCCCCCAGCCCAGGGTATGAAGCTTTTATCGCTGGGAGCTGCGCCGCAGCCACGCTTAGTCAGGTGGCATATTTTGAGCAACGCCACCCTACATTTCGCGTGGATTTGATTGAGGCGGTAGAGCGACCTGATTATGTCGACTACATCCTGTCGTGGGCGGCTGACCACATTGCCATAGGGCCTATCGGCGTGAGCACTTCTGTCGATGTGGAAGAACTCAAAATAACGCAGAGTAAACTGGGGCGGCGCGGCGCTGCTAATCTTGCCGATCGAATTCTCGGTGAGGTGGCCAGCGGGCTGCATGCACTGGGTGTCCGTAAATTTGTTGTTGCAGGAGGGGAGACCTCGGGCCAGGTCATGAGCGCACTCAATATCAAACGATTAGCCGTAGCGGGTTTTGACGAGCTTAGCGGGGGATACTGCCATCAAGCAGGAACCAATCCGACCTCCTTCGTTTTAAAGGCTGGCGCAATACCAAAGGACGATTTTTTCTTCATCGCGATAGAGCGCTTACGCGAGGCCGATGTGCGGAGCTAAATGGGTGAACATTCCTTCCTATTTATTGTTGTGTCGTCCGGACACACGTAGTCTGAGTCCATGTTCTCGCTAGACGGTTACCGAGCGGTTGATTTGAGTCCGCGTATCAAACCGCGAATTCATCGCGTTAACGGCAGCCTTGAAGAGGGCAACACCGATCCGTATGGAACACCCTGGATTATGCACGAGGGGGTTTTCCCGGGGGACAACTCGCTTTTCACACTGTATGCGGCGCCAGAAGATGACGAGACTTATCATCAGGAGCGCCTCACCTCTCATAATGGGGCCCATGTGCAAGGCGGCAAGGGCCATATTAGTCACTGGCCCGGTGTGCCTGACTCGATGCTAGGTCTCTGGGAAATGCCACTTGAAACTTTCGTCGGCGAAGCAGCAGTATGTTACCTGGATAATCTCAGTCCACAGCCGCTTGAGCACGCGGACGACTACCCTCGGGGCGTTGGTTGGCGGATGAAGAGTGAAAAAGGTGACATCCGCGGTATTGAAATTCTTCCGAAACATCTGGGCGCCATAAAGGAAGGAGATATTGTCTTGATGTCCAGCCCTTTTGAGGGGCTAGAGCAGCCATGGCTATCAAGTGAGACCGCAAAATGGCTGGTCCAAGATAGGAAAATCAGAATGTTAGGCTTGGAAGCAACCGGCGTGGATTGGCAATATGATCTAAAACTCCAGCCGCCCAATAACTCGCCAGTCCGGCGCACATTGCTCTCCGCCAACGTTCCAATCGCGCATCCACTGGTAAATATTGAATCTCTCAGTGCTGACCGCGTGCTGTATTTCGGCCTACCGTTTAATTTCGAAAAGTTCGAGGCTAGCTTCATTCGCGCGGTCGCTTTCGAGCCAGCTGGTCAGACAGCATGATTAGCCTCAAAGACAAGAGGATTGTTGATCTCAGTTGGCCCATTAAATCCCGCCTCACTCGTCTCGATGGCACGGTTGAGCAAGGAACGCGAGACGTTTACGACATGCCGTGGATTGTTGAAGAGACGGTTAATCAAAAAGACAACACAGTAGAACACCTGATTGGTGGTAATGTCCGAACGATATCCGATTGGCCAATCTCTGGAACCAGCGGTCATATGGGCACGCATATTCAACTTGGCGTTGGGCACAATGACAATTGGAGTGGCTTACCGGACGGTATGCTGGGCATCTGGGATATGCCCTTGGATACGTATTATGGAGAAGCCTGCGTCTGCCGCCTGGATTATTTAAAAGGTGAACCGATTCTCCCAAAGCATCTCAGCAACATCCAAACCGGCGATATCGTCCTTTTAACAAGCCCCCACACTGGTGAGGATCAGCCCATCGTAGTCGAGGCAACAGCCAAATGGCTTGCAGAGGAAATGCAGATAAAAATGTTCGGTCCAGGCGTGCCAGGAATCTCTTGGGAGACAAATCACCATACACCAGAGCCCCACAATAGCCCCACGCATAGAGCAATGACTGGCAACAACATCCCTATTGTGTATCCACTTGTGAATATCGAGAAACTCAACTCAGATCGAGTTTTCTTCATGAGTTTGCCGCTCAACGTTGAGCGCATGGAGGGCACATGGGTTAGAGCAATTGCAATTGAGGACCAGTGTTAACCCAAAAAAAAATGGGGGAACTTGCTGTAAACTTAGTTGAGGGCTGGGTGGGCAGCTAATAGAGTGAGGTCTGAGCCACACCAGCAAAACGTAAGCACCTGAAGACAATAACAAATCGCCATCCGGGAGGCGGACATGAAAAGAGCACTTTTTTCCGTAGTCGCAACGACACTAGTAGCACCGTTTTCAGGTGCACTACTGGCACAAGAGGACGATGGAGAGCAATTCGCTCTCGAGGAAGTTATGGTTACGGCTACTCGTCGCTCCGAGAGCCTGATGTCAGTAACACAATCAATTCAGGCGATATCTGAAGCGCAATTGGAACTGCCTACTTTCAGTGATGTGTCGATGGTAGTTAATCTGATTCCCGGCGCCGTGAACTTCGGTACGAAACAGCCGGTAGCGCAAGCGGTTCAAATAAGAGGAAGTGGTATCGTCCAATCGAGCGCGTCCGACGGGCAGTCCCCGGTGGGCTATTACGTAGACGATATCCCATACGTCGATATCAGCACCCCCAATCCGCCGCCGATCGATACATTTGATCTCGAACGCATCGAAATCCTGCGGGGTCCGCAAGGCACGACCTACGGTCAGGACTCATCGGCAGGTAGCCTCATCATGCGTACCAATCCCGTCGATCTGCAGAACTTCGGGTACAAGGTGCGCGCTAGCTATTCACAAACTGAAGGCACCCCCGGCTCAGGCTACCAAGTTGGGGCAGTAGTAAACCTTCCGATTGTTGAAGATGTTTTTGGTGTCCGCCTCTCCTACCAAAGAAATGACGATCCCGGCTATGGTGAGGTGTTCGGAAACCCGGATTTTGATGACCCTCTCGCCAACACTCGGGACACAATTCGCGCTAAAGTCTACTGGCAAGTCAATGACAACCTTAATCTTGAATTAACCCACTCCGAATGGAACACCGAGTACAACATTCTGCCGGGGACCCAGATACTGGATAGCACCGGCGGAAAAATGATTCTCAGCCCGATTGATACACAGGTCATTCTGGAGCGTTACCCCGACGGACAGGTGAAGAATGAATTCGAGATTTCCTGGACAACATTCCACGCAGAGATGGATCTTGGTTTTGCTGATTTGAGTTATTCGTTTGGATTCGTAGATACTCCGAAAAAAGAGACGTTTTCGGAGTTTATATTCGACGTTGGCTTGGGCCCGATGAAGAGCGGCGTAGTGTTCAACCAGCCCGCGGAGTCCATGACAAACGAGCTGCGATTGGTGTCGAAAGGCGATAGCAGGTTGCAATGGCTGGCCGGCCTGTTTTACCTAGACGCGGAGAGTGACTCAGGTGGTACCGTTGATACCCCAGATTTCTTTTACCGGGAGCGCACCTTCGACCCAATTGAAGCGGAGGCCATGGCGGTATACGGTGAGGTCGAATACGCGTTTACCGATGAGTTCAGCGCCTCCCTCGGAGTGCGCTACCACGACGAAGACAGAACCAACACTAGCATTTACTCATCCACTTCGTTTTTTCCTGACTTCACTTATTTCTCCGATCCATACTTTGGACCACAAGGTAGTGGCGTGGCAACAACAGTAGAGGAGAACTCTTTCGACCACACGAGCTACCGAATTGGACTGACGTGGACACCTAGTGACAACGGTATGGTTTACATTACCCAATCTACTGCTAATCGTGCTCCCATAATCCTTACGGCAAACGACCGTATCGCTTTAGCCAACGGCGGCGTAGAGCAAGTGGGTGACGTAGACGCGGCAGAACTCTCTAACTTTGAGTTGGGTACCAAATGGACATTAGCGGATGGCCGCCTGCAGGTGGAGGCTGCATATGTAATCGGCGACTGGCAGGACATTCCGTTGTGGGCACAGGTTTCAGTGCCAGGAAACCCAGTATCGATGCCGATTGGCGGAACGGATGCAGATGTAACGTCGACGGAGTTGGCGCTGACCTGGGCAATCAGTGACAGCTTACAAATTGATTATGCCTTCACGTACACCGATACAGAGGTGACCGCAATACCAGACCCGGGCACGGTTTCAAACTACCCAGGCGCCATTGTAGTGGGGGGTAGCCTCTACAACTACTCTCCAGAAACGCACAATATCGGTGTTAACTGGAGTCGTGACAACTTCGTAAGCGGCTGGGATATGTACCTTGCCGCGAACTATGTGACACGCGACCGAGTTGATGGCATCAACCCGTTCAGGGCACCAGACTCTTACGTGCCCGCAAGCGCCCGGTACCAAAACCTGATGCTTAACTTTGGTGTTACGAAAGGCCCATGGGACGTCGTGTTTTCTGTAAGCAATGCGGGCGGCCATGATGGCCAGTACCTGCCCCGAACATCGTTGGGTGGCGACGATGCGCGGCTCTTTGGTCTAATTCAACAGCCCGCCACCTACACGCTCCAAGTCAGTTACGACGGCATGCCATAACGAGTCGAGCTGAGGCGTGGAAAAAGGCGGCCAAAAGGTCGCCTTTTTTTATGAAAATTTACAGGTGGGCTACTCTTCTTCGTGGATTACCACTGTCCCGGCATCTCCATCAATAGAAATTGTTTGGCCGTGCTTAATTCGCTGCGTTCCGTTGCCAACACCCAGCACCGCCGGGATGCCATACTCGCGAGCCACTATAGAACCGTGGGCAAGAATGCTGCCGACATCGGTCACTAAACCCACAGCATTTGCAAATAATTGAGTCCACGCAGGTGTCGTCAGCGGGCTTACGAGGATGCTACCTGGCACCATCTTGTCAAAATCAGAGGGGCCTAAAACAACACTGGCCTTAGCTGTCACCACTCCAGAACTGACGGGGAAGCCACGCATCGTATCGCTGTCCGCGTCATTCTTAATTTGGGTCTCTTTAAACGACACTGCGTCGAGCTCGCTTACCTCCGGCGGCAGTGTGCCTGGCGGATGATGACGCTTGCGCGCCTCGCGCAATTCCCTGCGCTCGGCAGCAAGAGCCGCGAAGTTCACATTAGCCTCCCCGTTGCCTAGAGCGCGCACTGAAAGCTGCAATTCATCAGCCTTTAGAAAGAAGATGTCGTCGCTCTGACGGAATATTTTTGCCTGAACTAGACGGTCACCCAATTCAAAAGCCATTGGCCGCAATATTGACCACGTGTATCCGAAGCGAAACGCAACCTCTTCACGGATATAATTGTATTTTAACGCCAACCACCAACGAAAGCGGAACTGCCAGTACTGCAAACCCGTCAGTAGCTCCGATATCTCGGATAATTTCTGCTCACGAATAGCCTTAGTTTTCGCTGTCTGATTGTCCGGATGGTAATTAGGGTCACGCACCATACCCTTTAGCGACGCAAATAGTGCGGAGGGATCCTCAATTTGCGTCGGTTCAATGAAATCCATGCTGTAGCCCTGATGACCATACTTGCCGAGGTAGTCTTTTAACGCGGACAGCACCTCAGCACCCTTTTCATGTTCGTACAACGCTCGAAACAAAAATGGGGAGGGCACCACTAAAACGGTATACGTAAGATCCTTGTCAGCCCGAACCAATTTGGCAATTTCGAAGAGGTCGGCATTTGCCTGCATGGCTTTGGATGCTATGCCAGTCAGAAACTGACCACTTATGAAATTGTGATCAGGCAGTGTCTCTCGTAGAAAAGTTTGAAACTGATCATCAGTTGATTTTGCCACGCCAAAGGTATGGCTGGAGTCGTCAGTCCAGTATCTCCCCTCCTCTATGGCCATGTCACAGATCGCATCGTAAAGCTCTTGAGCGGAGGCGCTCTTGTAATCCATAGCTCGATATTTTTCGGCGACACCCTCTAATCGGGGCTTCGTGTAATCAAACCATTTCTGAAGCACTGCATCATTTTGCTCTGTGCGATTGAACGCGATAAAGGTGGGATTTTCACTCTCTGGAATAGTGATCAATGCATCTATGTTTTGCGCTGTCTGCTCGGCATACCATTCTTCAAACATGGCTCGATCTGCCTCGGCAAGGCTTTCTCGGAATGGTTGGATATCGGCCACAGCCGCAGTGCGCGCATTTTTCTTCCGCAGCGTCAGCTCTTTTTCAAACGCTTGAAACTCAGCCGCCTCAATTTCTTCTTCGGTCACAGGCACGGCACCTTCATTACGTTTCTTTCGAGCATCCATATCCTTGACGATATTGGGCCAGTCGAAGCGTTGGTAACCGTATCCATTCACAGTCACAAACATGGGGCCGCCACCCACCATCTCTACCGCCTTCTCCGCTTTCTCTTTCCGCGGTGCCTCGAGGCCCTGAGTCAAGTACAGATCCTCAAACAACGGGCACAAAGGATCTGGCATGTTTTCAACAATTTGGCGCCGGCTCACGTTTTGCGCTGGCGGTGCAGGTGTCCAGTCGGGTTCAATCGGTTGGGGGGGAAGGTTGGTGATTGGTCTTGACTGCAGCAGGCGCAATTTGCCGTCGCGGAATGCCCACTCAATGTCCTGAGGCTGCCCACCATAGAGCGCCTCTACTTTCGCAGCCGTCTCGCTAAGCTCTCGCAACATCGGATCTGACAGGGAGGAAGCAGTGCGGTCAGTCTCCGCAACGTCCTCTATCCGGATGCCCTGGGTATCGTCACAGACGATTTGCTGTTCCTTAGGACCAAGCACAGTCTCTTTTAACGACATGTCGGTGCGATCAATGATGAATGTGTCGGGGGTTACTTGGCCGCCAACCACCGCTTCGCCAAGTCCAAAACTAGCATTAACGATCATCTCTGACCGCTCACCCGTCGCGGGGTTCGCGGTAAACAGAATTCCGGACACATCCGATGGAACCATTATCTGCACGACAACGGCCATCGCAACAACGCCCTGATCGATGCCATTTTGGTGCCGATAACTGATTGCCTGCGCGGTCCACAATGAAGCCCAGCATTTCTGCACAGCCTTCACAACCTCTTCATCACCACTTACGTTCAGAAAGGTTTCTTGTTGGCCAGCGAATGAAAAGTCAGGCAAATCCTCTGCATTTGCGGAGGAGCGAACCGCAACCGGAATCTCCAATTGACCCAGATTGGCATACGCTGTCTTAATATCGGCTGACATCGCATCGCTCATACGCTTGCTCATAATCAAGGCTCGAATTTTTTCAGCACAAGCGTCGAACGCAGGATAGCCATCACGCAACTCGGGACTTGCCAATTCAAGTATTTGCGACTGCAAGTCATTTTCCGCAATGAATACGCGATAGGTGTCTGCAGTGACTAAAAATCCGCCAGGCACATCGAAGCCAGCGTTCGTCATTCGAGCTAATGATCGGCCTTTGCCTCCAACTAGCTCTAAGGAATCTTTAGTTGTATCGATTGGTTCTACAAACATCGCGGAGAGATTACTCCCAAAATCGGTCTATTTTATTCCACGCCCGCACCGGGATAGCCTCACCGGTAATCATGTCGGCGGCTGGCGAAGCTAAGTAACGACACAAAGCGGCCACATCTTCGGGGCCTGGCGCCCTCGAAAGCCTTGGCGTAGGTTTTCCATCTCCGTCGATTTCTGGCGGTGTCACACCGTACGCAATCATCGCCGGTGTTGCGACAAGCCCGGGAACAACGGCATTGACGCAAATGTTGTGTTCGGCCCACATATACGCCAAGTTGTTGGTCAGACTTAAGACCCCCGCCTTAGCCGCGGAATAATGAATCATGCCTGGATTCCCCTTGGTACCTGCGGTCGAGGAAATGTTAATGATCTTGCCCGACTGCTGTCGGATCATCTGTCGACCGGCAGCTAAACACCCATTGAAAACACCGGTCAGATTTATATCGATTTGGCTGACCCATTCTTCGTATGGTACCTCCTCCGGGTTTTTGGGGTGTGTTCCACTAGCCGCATTGTTAATCATTATGTCGACCCGACCAAAATGCTCGACGCTGCGAGCAATAAGACTATCAACTGAAGAGGGATCCCTGATGTCAGTTCGCACAACTAATGCGTCTTTAGCTTCGACCTCCTCTTCAACCGCTTTTAGAGACTTTTCCGTCCGCCCAGCCAAAACCACTCGAGCTCCAGCAATCGCAAATTCCCGGCACAGGACACTACCGATTCCACCAGCGGCACCAGTGACTACGGCAACTTTGTCGTCAAGATCGAAGCGGGCCATGTGTGGCTCTGAGAAACACCGAAGTCGCAATTATGCATTCAATCACCCAAACGAGCATCGCGCAGGGTGATGCCCCCAGCCGAATCCCACCCAAAACAGTAAAATGGGTGACAGTTGCAAGGGATTGAACATCAATAGTTTATTGATTAACTAAAAAGCGTCACTGTGCTCTGAATATGAGGAGATCAGCGCCTTGAGTTCGTACTCGGAATTGCACCGGCCACAATTCCACTTTTCGGCGAAGAAAAACTGGATAAACGACCCCAATGGGCTTGTTTACCATGACGGTATTTGGCATCTCTTTTTCCAGCACAACATCGATGCTCCGACCTGGGGCCCGATGTGGTGGGGACATGCAGTGAGCATTGATCTCCTGCATTGGCGGCAAGTGGACCACGCACTGCATCCGGATGAAATGGGGAGTATGTTTTCAGGTTCCGCGGTGATAGATCATCACAATGCTGCAGGTTTTGGGAAGGACGCTATGCTCCTTTTTTATACAGCGGCGGGGAGTCATGCGACGCCAGCGCGACCATTTGTGCAATGTCTCGCATTTAGTGTTGACGGCGGCAAAACCTTCACCAAATACAAGCACAATCCGATTGTAGATTGGATGCAGGCAGACAACAGAGATCCCAAGGTAGTGTGGGACGCGGCCTCGCAAAAATGGGTTATGGCCCTGTACCTAGAAGACGAGCGTTACTGCTTATTAAGCTCGGCTGACCTCAAAGAGTGGTCTCACTTACAAGACATAGTCCTACCAGGAACATATGAGTGCCCTGATTTTTTCCCATTGGTTGACGAGGACGGTGTTAATCGCTGGGTCTTCTCCGGCGCTGGCAGCGGCTATCTGGTCGGTCAGTTCGATGGGAGTAAATTCGTTGCGGAGACAGAGCTGAGTCACTACGACGGGGGCCCGAATAATTATGCAGCGCAAACATGGAGCAATGCGCCAGACGGGCGGTGCATACAAATCTCATGGATGGCGGGAGGCTTGTATCCAGAAATGCCATTTAACCAGCAATTGTCTATACCAGTCGAACTGTACTTGCTGGGCACAGGGTCCAACGCTCGGCTTGCTCGTCGACCAGTTTCGGAGCTGAGTGAACTCCGCGGCAGGAAAATTGAAGTAGACCAAAAAGTGATCGACAACGGCTCACCATTTTCAGTAAAAACCGATAGCAGGCTTCTCGACATCTCTTTCAACATTGCAAGGAATACCACCAAAGGTCTGTATCTGCTGATACGTGGCCAGTACCTCGCGTTCGATTGGGCAGAGAACACCATGACGATGACACCCAGTGGCACAGTTAAGATGGTCGGTGATAAGCCGACGGTGAAGATTCCAGATGCGCCCTCGCTGTTAGTGCGCATTCTCGTTGACGTAACCTCTGTTGAGGTTTTTTTAAACGACGGTGAGATCTCCGCTTCGTATTGCTTTCTTCCCGGGGGGTACGAGAGTGCGATAGAGATGCACACCTACAGTGGTCCGCAGGTCATTGAGAACTTTGAGATGCATGAACTGAAATCTGTTTGGGCAGAATAAGTAGATGGCATTATGAAAACTTTGATTATCAGCGATATCCATGGCAACGCCGACGCTCTGCGAGCAGTAGTCGACGCCGAGGACGCCATCGACCACACCATCTTCTTGGGAGACGCGCTCCTCGCAGGACCGCAAGCAAATGAAACAGCAGCTATTCTGAAGTCGCTGGATCCTGAAGTATGCGTCATGGGAAATCATGACGAAGAAGTCCTGGATCGAAGTCTTTATGCGAGCTGGCCTGACGAATGGGTGGCACTTCACGATTGGATTCTAGATAGGCTAGATCAGACCGCTTACGAGTATGTTCGAGGTTATTCGCCGGCAGGCCGATACACGGTTGGCGGAGTGGATATGTATCTGCACCACGGTGAAATCGACAAGAGCCTTCCAAAGATCCTACCTAACGCGCCCAACGAAAGTTTCCTCGCACTGGAGTCGGATGGACCTCTAACTTTGTTCGGTCACACCCACGTTCAGTTTGAGCGTCAGATCGACGGGACTCGATACATCAACCCGGGAAGTGTGGGACAACCAAGGTGCGGAATTTTTCACGCTTGTTACGGAGTCATTGTCGACGGTGAGTACACTCCTAAACAAGTTACCTACGACCCGTCCGCATGGCTCGATGCGCTAGCAAATCTAGAAGTGCTTGAAGCTCACCCCCAATTTCGCGACTGGATGAAAAACAGCCTCCTGAGTGGTTACGGGATCGGCGAACGGGAACCCTGGACGAGCTTTGCGGCAGAGGGTTACTTTTGAGCGAAACTGCCGAAGATCGTTCATTAAGAGCCATATTTCAATTGGTCTGGCGCTGTTGGCCGTATTACCGCCCTCAACTTAAGCATCTCATCACGATTGTTGCACTCAACTCTCTAATAGGTGTTGCCTATTTCGGCGGAGTACTCGTTGCTACAGATCTCGTTGAAAACAAAATACTGCTCGGAAATAAGTTAGAGCCAGTTCAAGCGACATTGCTATTTGTCGACGATGGGTATGTCACAAATGGGCAAGAGGGTGAGTCACTGCTCACCGACGAGCAGCGAAGGCGCGTGCGGCTTGGAGTGCTTGCGGGCGCTGCTACGTTTTGGATTGCCTTGACTGCTTACGCCACGGCCGTTTGGTATTACATGGTGTGGACGTTTCAACGGATCAATCAACAACTGCGCGTGGAAATGCTGGCGCGTGCTGAGTACCTGTCTCTCCGGTACCACAACAATACTCGCACAGGCGACGCGATCTATCGCATTTACCAGGATAGCGCCACGATTACTCACACATTGCAGTATTTCATTTTAAGTCCTGTGCGGGTCATCGCAATATCACTGTTCGCTGCGGCCGTGCTCACGATGTTGTCACTTTGGTTCGCAGTAATCTTACTTGTATGCGCGGCGGCAATCGTAGCGTTGACACGCAGGTTGACGCCAACAATACGAGAAAAAGCGCGACTTTCGCGAGAATTAAATAGTGACCTGACATCACGCATTCAGGAAAACTTAACAGCAATGCGTGTCATCAAAGCGGCCGGTGCCGAGCAACTTATGATGGCTCGTTTTGATCATGACTCACAAGGTGCGCTAGAGGCTGCCTTTCAGTTTCGCAAATATATGTCGTTGCTGATGTTGGGCGTCATTGTGATCAGCTTTACGGGCTTCGCTGTAGCTGAATACTTCATGGCGACTTGGTCAGTCATTGAGAAGGCAACTTACATGGGAGCTTCGGTCTCAATGGTTGGTTTCGTAGTATGGAACCTTGGGGCATATAAATACGCGACCGCGCAGTCGGAGCAAAGCGCGCTCAACGCCTGGGAATGGGCCTCTTTGTGGTGTTTTATTCAAGATCTATCAGTGGGTTTGCAGCGAGCCTTCTACCTTTTAGACCTAGAACCAGAGGTCACAGATCCGCCGGATCCCTCACCATTTCCTGATTCAGTTGAGGATATCCGCTTCTCGTCAGTAACCTTTGGGTATAAGCCAGAAAAACCGGTGCTTTCAGAAGTGAGTCTAACCGCTCGAAAGGGAAGCATAACTGCCATCGTAGGGGGCACAGGCGTCGGGAAATCTACGTTGATGTCACTGGCGATTCGTTTGTACGACCCAGATTCCGGCAGCGTCGAAGTAAATGGCAAGAGCTTGCGAGATTTCGCGATATCCGATGTCCGAGTCAATGTCGCGCTTGCGTTGCAGCAAAATACGCTGTTCGCACAAAGCGTTTCTGACAACCTGCGCTACGGGCAAGATGCGATCGACGATAAGGCAATAGAATCGGCCGCCCGCATTGCCTGCGCGCACGAGTTTATCCTGCAGTTACCTATGGGATATGCCACTGAGCTCGGTGAGAGAGGAGGTAAGTTATCGACTGGGCAAAGACAACGGCTATCGATCGCCAGGGCGGTACTCCGAGATTCAGCAATTCTCATTCTTGACGAGCCAACTGCGGCACTGGATGCGGAGACAGAGCAAAGGGTGATTGCGAACCTCGCAGAATGGGGCAAGGATAAGATCGTTTTCATCATCACGCATCGCCTATCAACAATTCGAAATGCTGATCAGATTGCCTTCCTGGATGACGGCAAACTTAAAGAAATTGGCACCCATGATGAGCTCATGTCCAAAACAGGAGACTATGCGAAATTTGTTAACGCCGAGTTAGGTGACGCCCATGGGTGAGGCGCTTCGGTACGACGATCGCATTGATACGCAGTCGAAGCTTTCGGCTGCCGAGACGTTTAAATTGATCGGACGCGCTTTGAGCTTACTTAAAAACGTGCGCACTCTTCTCTTTACAAAATTGGGCTTTGCGGTGGTTTCTGTGATCCCACCGTTAATCGTTCCCTGGATACTAAAAATAGTTGTCGATCAAGTTGTTCTTCAGAAACCCTTTGACACAGAAAAAGTCCCGTTTCCGCCGTTTATGATGCCTCTCATAAACGCTACCGATGGACTATCCCCCGGCGGCATAATGTTGACGGTCACAACAGTGTTAATCATCACCCTAATTCTATTTGGCTTACGCGCGCCGCCCGCGGAGCAGGTGCAAGACATTGGAATGCCGCAGGGCTTCGATTCTGCAACGCAAGCGGAGCAGGCACTTTCCTCTGGCGGCAGCAACACCAACGGCTTATGGGGCCTGGCAGAACTGCTACTCACCATTCGTCTCTCTCAACAGCTCGCTAATCGACTTCGCACGAATCTGATGGGGCGATTATCGCGGCTGGAAATGACCACACTGGATGATCAAAGGGTCGGCGACTCAGTCTATCGCGTGATGTATGACGCGCCAATGCTGCCTGAGATTTGTTATCGAATTTTGATTTATCCACTTACGATAATCCTGAGTACGGCCATATCAATTTACTTGATGCAGTACGCCTATTTTGCCATTGCTCCTCAATTAGTTTGGCTTGCAGTTGGAATCATTCCACTCATCATATTAAT
>MDTD01164807.1_pt1 | contig 16110 bp, 19 predicted proteins | sample 811221 | NCBI WGS metagenome assembly MDTD01 (sample SAMN05326646, study PRJNA326480) | marine metagenome | isolation source: seawater | place: Pacific Ocean: South West | collected 2011 | reverse complement strand
ATTCACCTCTAGCCTCCAATACTATTATACCAGTAATATTTTTTATTCTACAATAAGATATAAAAAAAAATTATAAATTTCTAAAAGAGCTAGCCTTATAAACACCCAGAATATTCAAACTAACTGTATGAAAACCAAGCTCCTCTAACGATTTTTGAACACCCGGGTCCTCAATATGGCCCACAATATCACACAAAAATAAGTATTGCTCAAAACTACTTTGATCCGAAAAGCTCTCGAGTTTGCTTAAACTAATATTATTTGTTGCGAACCCTCCCAAGCATTTATACAACGCTGCTGGTTTATCCTTAACTTTGAAAATACAACTTGTAATATATTTATCCTTATTAAATTCTGGATGATTTGCTTTTTTACCCATAATTAAAAATCTAGTAACATTTTTATTGTCATCCTCAATATTACTTTTGATTATATTAAGATTATAAATTTTAGCAGCTAGAGAAGATGCGATTGCTGCCTCTTCTTTTTTTGAATTATCACTAATAAACTTTGCACTACCAGCAGTGTCAGCAGCAATGATTGGTTCCAAATTATTTTCATTGATAAGTTTTTGACATTGAGAGATAGCCTGAGAATGAGATCGGACAAATTTAATATCTTTAATTTTTACCCCTGGTAAAGCTATTAGATTATGGGAAACTTTGTGAAAATGTTCAGCATAAATTTGGAGTTTATACTTGTTCATTAAATATTGTATATCAGCGACTCTACCAGCTATAGAGTTCTCAACAGGTATTATTGTTTTTAGATTTTCATCATCTAAACAGCTTTTGAAACACTCCTCAAATGTTTTACATGAGATAGTGGTAGCTTTTGAATAGACTTCTAAAGCAGCTAATTGCGAATAAGCCCCTTCACTTCCTTGGTATAATATTTTCATATTACTTTTTATATTCCATTATGTTTTTTAACTCTATATAATCCTCTATTGTATCTATTCCAATGATCTTGTTTGATGCATAAGAAACATCAATTTTTATATTATTATCTAAAGCTCGGAGTTGTTCAAGATTTTTTTTTTTTTCGTTTTGAGATTGCTTCAAACTTGTAAAAGTTTTAAGAGTTGAAACATTAAATTCATAAACTCCTATATGGTGATAAATATTTTTACTTTTTTCATATTTTTCTCTAAAAAAGTTTTTTGCGGCTGCAATTGAATTTTTCGTCAATAGCTTGTCGGTTTGAACCTTCACAACATTTTTATTATTTAATAGTTCTGAATTATGTAGATCGGATGCTAATGTATTAATTTGACAATGATATTTTTTAGTTAACATGTGAAGATTTTTTATATCATCGACATTTATCATTGGCTCATCTCCTTGGAGATTGATAATATATTGTATATTTTTTAAATTAAGCAATTTATACGCTTCCCAAATTCTGTCTGTTCCTGTCAAAGGATTTTTTGATGTTAAAACTGCATTACCTTTATTTTTTTTAATCTCATCTCGAATTTCCTCATCTTCTGTTGCAACAAAAACTTCCCCTATTTGAGTTTCTTGAGCTTTTTTAAGGACATGGGATATTATAGGAATACCATTTATTGGCATTAGAGGTTTACCTGGTAATCGCTTGGCAGACATTCTAGAAGGTATTAAAATAATTGTATCCGACATTTGTTTTTTATGCGTCTAACAGACGCAAATTTTCATTAAATTTTAATTAAGCAATTTTAAAAATATCATGTTATATGTAAAATTACTTTTAAAACCAATGGATTCTTTTGAACTAAACAAAATTATAGGTGCAATTCTATTAGTAGCATTGCTTGTAATTGGCATTGGAAAGGTTTCAAATCTAGTTTTTAAAGTAGATAAACCAGAAAAAGCTGCCTATGAGGTTGAAGTAGATACTGTCATTGAGGAGGCAAAAGCTGAAGTAGCTGTTAAAGAGGAGGTAAACATTGCTGCGCTCTTATCTACTGGTGACTTAGCGCATGGTGAGAAAGTTTTTAAAAAATGTGCTGCGTGCCATTCAATACAAAGTGGCGGTGGCAATAAAATAGGTCCTGCCCTATACAATGTTGTTGGAAGAAAAATAGGGTCACTTAGTGATTATAAATACTCTAAAGCTTTGGTTGAATATGGCAAAGATTGGAGCTTTGAAGAGTTAAACGGATTTTTGTTAAAACCAAAAAGTTGGATTAAAGGAACTAAAATGGCTTATGCGGGATTAAGAAAAGAAAAAGATAGGGCCTCAGTTATACTTTATTTAAATAAATATTCAGATACTCCACTCCCTCTACCTTAATTTATTCAAACAATACAAAAGTATTGATTTTTGTACATGGACCCGGTTTAGTGCTTGTTGCCATACTCTAGATTTATCTCCATAAAAAATATCTTCGGAAACCTCATTACCTCGTGGTAGGCAGTGTAAAAAGAAAGCATTTTTCGAATAAGACATGAGTTTTGAATTAATTTTGAATTTCAAAAAATCATTAATTTTTTTATTTTTGTTAACTTTATCATTCATAGATATTACTTTATCAGTTAAGACAACATCAGCTTCTCTAATGGCATCTTTTGCATTAGAAAAAATTTTAATTTTATTATTATTTTGAATTTTTAAATTTTTAGTATATTTTTTGGGACATCCAATATTTAAAGAAAAAGAAAACTTTAAAGATGCCTCAATTAATGAGTTGAGTACGTTATTTGTGTCACCTATCCAACAAATCTGTAATTTTGAAATATTTTTTTTTGTAATCTCCTCAATAGTAAATATGTCAGATAAGATTTGTGCGGGATGCGATTTTGGGCTTAACCCATTAATTAGTGGAATAGATAAATTTTTTTTAAAATTTACCATTTTTTTTTCATCGTCAGTTCTCAACATAAAAATATCACCATAAGATGATAATATTTTTGCTGTATCTGGTAATGACTCACTGCCTTTTGATAGATGAAGTTCATCAGGTCTTAGAGTAAGAGCTGATCCACCAAGTTGTCTTATGGCCAAGTAAAAACTTAATCTTGTTCTTAAAGAGGATTTCTCAAACATTTGAATTAACAAATTTCCTTTGAGAGGTTGGTCTTTATCTATTTCTAATGTCTTGAGTTTTTTTCTTTTTAATTTTCTTTTTTTTGCATCAGTCAATATTTTTCTTAAATTTTTAAAGGATATATCTTTTATATTAATAAAATGGTTCACAATTATTTATAATTCTCACAAACTTTATTAATAATTTTTAGAGCAAGATCTATCTCTTTTTTTTTCACATTAAGAGGAGGTAAAATTCTTACAACATTTTCTGCAGCCCTAATCGTTAATAATCTATTTAAAGTAAGACTATTGATAAATTTATTTAATTCTACATTTAATTGTAAACCTATAAGCAATCCAATCCCACGAACTTCTTTTATTACATGGGGATATTTTTTTTTTATATTATTTAATTCTGACAAAAAATATTTAGAATTATTTCTTACATTTTTTAAAAAATTTTTCTTAAAAACATGGTCTACAACTGTATTTCCTATCATCATGGCGAGTGGATTTCCTCCATAGGTGCTACCATGAGTACCTGGAATCATACATTTTGCAACTTTTTTGGACATTAATACCGCTCCTATAGGAAAACCTCCTCCAATGCCCTTGGCAATTGGCACAATATCTGGTCTTACTTTTGAATACTCGTAAGCAAAAAATTTTCCTGATCTGCCAACTCCACATTGAACTTCATCTAAAATTAAGAGAATTTTTTTTTTATTACAAATTTTTCTTACCTCTTGTAAGAATTTATTAGAATTAACTTTTATTCCAGATTCACCCATTGCTGTTTCAAAAAAAATTGCAGCAGTATTTTTGCTTATTTTTTGTTTTAAAGACTTTAAATCTCCAAACTTAAAATGATCGAAGCCACTAACTTTTGGACCGAATCCCTCAGTCATTTTTTTCGAGCCACTAGCAAATATATTGGCTAGCGTTCTTCCATGAAATGAATTTTTAATACAAAGTATTCTATTTTTATATACTTTACCAATAGAGTAAAAATATCTTCTTGCTATTTTAATTGCTGCTTCATTTGCTTCTGCTCCAGAATTTACAAATATAACTTTATCAGCGAAGGTGTTTTTAGCAAGTTTCTTAGCTAAGAGTTCTCCTTCTGGAATTTCAAATGAATTTGAGACATGCCATACTTTTCTTGCCTGATCATTTAAAGCCCTAATTAAATCAGGATGTGAATGTCCTAAGGTATTAACCGCAATCCCACTTAGAAAATCGAGATATTTTTTTCCATCTTTTGTAAATAAAAAACTTCCTTTTCCTTTAACAAAGGATATTTTTCTACGATTATAATTACTAGCTAGATAACTCATGATTTAACTTTGTAACCTTTTTTATACAAAATATAAGCTATTAACCAAGATATAAATGCCAAAATAGGTAAATAAATCATACCAAAAAATAAAGGTCCATCTGATACACCTAAAAATCCATATCTAAAAATATTTATAATATGGAAAAATGGATTATAAAAACTGATAGATTGAAAAAATATAGGAAGTTTATCAATTGTGTAAAATACACCAGATAAGAAACTCAGTGGTTGTAAAACAAAATTAGTGACAGTTGCAGTGTGGTCAAATTTTGTTGCCCAAAGCCCAGTTATAAATCCTAAACTACCAATGAAAAAAGACCCAAAAATTGATGAATAAAGTATGAAAAAAATATTTTTTATGGGAAGTTCTACTAGGAATAAAAATACAAATGTAGAAATTATACCTATTAAAATACTTCTTGTTAATGCTGCTGCTATAATGCCTAACGATACCTCGAAAGCGGATAACGGAGCATAAAGAATATCAACAATATTTCCCTGCATTTTGGAAATCATTAATGAGCTAACAGAATGAGAAAAACTTTGAAGTATCATTGATTGAATAATTAAACCTGGAGCTAAAAAAGTAATAAATGAATATCCAAGCATGTCTGATCTATCGGAACCTAACGCTAAAGTAAGCACAGATAAAAATAGCAAACTGGAAACTAACGGAGATAAAAGTGTTTGTGCCCAAACTACAAAAAATCTACAGCATTCCCGATACCATAATGCATATAAGCCTATGTAATTAATATTTCCAAAATGACGAACGCCTATTTTATATTTTTTTTGTAATTCAACCATGAGTAAATATACTTATAGTTTTTTTTTAAAAATTGTTAAAAAAACAAAAATACAACTTGATATTAAAAGTTTTATATGTGTATTTATTTAGTATATAAAAAAAAGTAACATACTAGATATAGTACATTATGAGCTGGACAGAGGAAAAGGTCAATAAACTTAAAGAATTATGGGGAAAAGGAAAAACCGCTAGTGAAATAGCTGAAATAATAGGAGGGATAAGTCGAAATGCTGTTATAGGTAAAGCTTTCCGTTTAAATCTATCAGCAAAAATTAAATCAAAAAATAACTCTAGTGAAATTAGAAATAACACAGAAAAAACTTCGGATAATGAAGATGGAAAGAAGAAAAAAATAAGTAAATCTAGATTTAGATCACTATTAATTGATAAGAATTTTGAACCTGAAAATCCTAAACAATTGGAAGAATTGGATGAAAACTCTTGTAAATGGCCGATAGGACATCCCGATGAAAGTACTTTTTATTTTTGTGGAAGATCATCTTTAAAAGATTTTTCTTATTGTAAATTGCATCTGCTATACGCATTTCAGCCGAAAGGTAAAAAAGATGATGTTATTGATAAGAGCGATGAAGTTCCAAAATTTATTGAAAAAAAAATTAAATCTGCTTAATCATTTTCATTAAGTATTTTTTTTTGGCTTTAGTAAACTCTTCTTCATTTATTGCTCCAGATTTATAAAGTGCATTTAACTTTTCAAGTTCATCAATCAAGTTTAATTTATTTTCAGATGTAATATTAATTTTACTATTTTCGTTATCCTCCATTTTATTAATACTAAGATTTTTATATACTGTTCTTGCCGTAACAAATATTACAAAGATTAAAATTAATATTGATCCTAAATAAACTAAGTATGTAAACATAGAATTATTAAATATTAGTCATCATTTTTTTTGACTGAATATTCACCTCCTTGTCTCCAATTATAAGAATATTTTTTAATTTCTTCTCCAAAAATAATTTTGCTAGGGCAACCTATTTCAAAATTTGAAATACTATTTTCAGATCTTATATTATCATATTTTAATAAATTCAATTGATCTAAAGTTATCAAAGGATTAGGTAAAATTTGTAAAAAAGAGGCAGAGATTTTTGCTAGCGATATAGGCATTGGAATTAATATTCTTTTTTTATCAATTGATAAAAGTATCTTATTTATTATTTCTTTAAATGTCAAAATCTCGGGCCCAACAACTTCAATGTCTTTAGAATAAATCTCATTCGAGACTATATGACATATTAGTTCAGCAACTTCACTAGCATGAATTGGAGAAAATTTAGTTTTTCCAGAGTAATATAATGGAAAAAAAGGAATTAATCCTAATATGCTCATAAATCTTGTAGTGAAATTATCATCAACACTATAAACTATTGAGGGTTTTAAAATAGTTGCTTCAGGAAGATTTTCTCTAATTTTTTTTTCTCCTTCAATCTTACTAATAGCGTATTTTGAATCTTTTGCTTTTTCTAAAGCCAGGGCAGATATGTGAATAAAATTTTTTTTCTCCTCTTTACAAAATTTTGATATTTTTTCGGGAAAATGTGTGTGGACTTTTTTAAAAGTACTTTTTTTACCTTTTTCATAAAGTATTCCAACTAGATTTATACAAATATCATTTTCTGAAATTAATCTTTTAATTTTAACATCATCATCTATCTGGGCCTCAACTATATCTATAAAACCTATAGGTGCCTGAGTTTTTAAAATATATCCTTTTTGATGTGTATTTCTTGTGACAGCTACTACTCTAAAATTATTTTTTACTAGGCGTCTAATGCAATATTTACCAATTTGCCCACTAGCACCAAAGATTAAGACTTTTTTTCTTATCATTTATCAAATAATAGACAATATTGAATTGTATTAATATAAATAAATTGAGATGAATAATATCAAAATATTTGAAAAAGATCTTCCTGATGATATTGAGCTTTCGCGTGAAAAAAGCTTAGCTTTAGATTGTGAAGCGCTAGGGCTTGTTTTGGGACGAGACCCATTAACTTTAATACAAATTGGGCTTCAATCTAATAAATATTATTTAATAAAACTTGATAGAGAAAACTATGAGGCCCCAAATTTAAAAAAACTTTTATCGAATCCTGAAATAGAATTTATTATGCATTATGCAAGACAAGATTTGCTTTGGCTAAAATATCATTTAAATATTAGTCCTAAAAAAATTTTTTGCACAAAACTTTGCTCTAAAATAGCACGAACTGCATCAAGTTTTCATGGTTATAAAGACCTTGTTAAAGAATTATGTGGCAAAGATATTTCAAAAAAAGAACAGCAAAGTGATTGGGGGGATCCAAATTTGTCAGAAAAACAAATCAGCTACGCTGCTCAGGATACTCAATATCTTTTTGAAATTAAAAAAAAACTTTCAAAGATGTTAATAAGAGAAAAGAGAATGGATTTATTTTTAAAAAGCTTGTCAATGATACCAGTATTGGTAGATATGGAAATTGCTGGTTATAAACTATCTACATTCGAACATTAATATGAAAAAAAATAAAAGTATCAAAATTGCAAAAAAAGTAATTGATCTTGAAATTAGTGCTCTAAGAAAACTAAAAAAAACTGTAAACAATTCTTTTGAAAGTGCTGTTAAAGCAATTGTCAAATGTCAATCAAAAATAATTTTATGTGGTGTAGGTAAAAGTTTTATTATAGCCTCAAAAATAAGTAGCACATTATCGTCTGTAGGAAGCCCCTCTTTTGCTCTTCCAGCAAATGAGTGTTCTCATGGAGATCTGGGTAGTATTTCAAAAAAAGATATTTTAATTTTAATAAGCAATTCAGGAGATACTGAAGAACTAAAGCCAGTTATTCAATTTGCTAATAGAAATAAAATTACTCTTATAGGTATGGTATCTAAAAAAAGATCTATTTTATATAATGCTGCAGATATAAAATTAATTATGCCCGAGGTTAAAGAATCTGGTCATGGAATTGTTCCTACCTCAAGCACCACAAGCCAGCTAGCATTAGGAGATGCATTGGCCATTGCATCAATGGAGTATAAAAAGTTTGGGAAATTAGATTTTAAAAAATTTCATCCATCTGGTAGTTTAGGTGCTCAATTAAAAACCGCTGAGGATTTAATGGTAACTGGGAACAAAATTCCATTTATAAATGAAAACGCAAGTATGAAAAAAGCCCTTAAATTAATAAGTGAAAAAAAATTAGGAGTTTTAATTGTTATTAATAAAAAAAAAATTACAACTGGCATAATAACTGATGGGCAAGTAAGAAGATCCACACAAAAAAATAAAGATTTGGAGAGTAAAATCGTTAAAAATATAATGACTCTCAATCCAATTAGTATAAAAAAAAATACACTTGCTGCAAAAGCTCTTTCAATAATGAATGAAAAAAAAATTACTTCTTTATGTGTTTATGACAAAAGTAAAAAAAAAAACTGTTGGTATACTTCATATCCATAATGTTTTAGGTGCAAATATTAGATAATGACAAAATCAAGTATATACCAAATTTTAATTTTTTTTTTCCATTTTGGTAATAATAGCATTCACTTACTTTTCTTTTTTTTACAAAAAAAATACATCTGTAATAAAAAATATAAGTAAAGAAGATATTAAGTCCAAAAAAATAAATAATGAAATTGGCAGTAAAATTGATGATTTGTATTATGTATCTACTGACGAAACTGGAAATAGCTATGAGATCAAAGCAGCAACAGGTGAGTTAGACGAAAAAAGTTTGGATATAATTAAATTAAAAAATGTTACAGCTATTATAAATATTAAAGATTCTGGCTATATTTATGTATCTTCACAAAATGCACTTTATAATAGGGTTAATTTAAACACTTATTTCTATGAAGATGTTGAATTAAATTATCAAGATCATTTTATAAAAAGTGAAAATATGGACATGAATTATGTTAAAAAAAATATTAAAATTTCGGGAAATGTAAAATATAAGAATAATAACGACTCATTAAATGCTGATGTTATAGAAATGAATATGTTGACAAAAGTATCAAGAATTTTTATGAAAAATAAAAGTGATAAAATAAAAGCTGTAATTTTTAATTAATGGCAATAATAAAAAAATTTAGGATTAAATCCTTCAAAAAAACAAAGCCTCTAGTTTCACTTAAAGATGTTTCAATTTCTTTTGAAAAAAGAGTGATTCTAGATAATGTATCATTACAAATTAATCGTGGAGAAATATTAGGGCTTTTAGGACCTAATGGTGCTGGAAAATCAACAATATTTAACATCATAATGGGTATGCTAAAACCAGATAAAGGATCTGTAATTTTTGGAGAAAAAGATGCAACAAATTTTCCAATATATGAGAGAGCAAAAGAATTTAAAATTGGTTATGTTCCTCAGTATGGTGGATATTTTGCTGATCTAACTACATACGAAAATTTAAAAGCCATTGCGGAAATATTGATTAAAGATGAAAGACTTATTAATTCAAAAATTGAATTTTTAATATCAAAGTTTGAATTAGAATATGTGAAAGATATTAAAGCTTCATTTTTATCAGGTGGTCAGAAAAAAAAATTAGTTATTTCTTTAGCTTTACTAGGAGATCCAAAAATTTTGTTACTTGATGAGTGTTTTGCTGCACTAGATGTATTAACAATCCAAATGTTACAAAAAATTATAGTTAGTTTGCAGACAGAAAATAATATTGGAATTATTATATGTGATCACCAAGCTAGAGATCTTCTTTCATGTGTAGATATTGCTTTAATTTTATCAAATTGTAAGATAATTGCAAAAGGGACTCCGAAAGAGCTTATAAACAACCCATTGGCTCAAGATGCGTATTTTGGTGAAACTTTTAAAATAAATTAGAAATGAAACCAAATTTTCTTGAAATAAGAAAAAAAATCAAAACTTATAATAAAAAAATATTTGTTGACGGTGATAAAAGTATATCAATAAGATGGGCCCTAATAGCCTCTCAAGCAATTGGTGTCTCTAAAGCTAGTAACCTACTTAAATCTGAGGATGTTTTAAATACATTGGAATGTTTAAAGAAACTTGGCGTAAAAATAATTTTTAAAAAAAATATATGCAAAATTTATGGACAGGGTATTAATAGTTTTAATTTTAAAAAGAATATTACTCTTAATGCAGGAAATTCGGGGACACTTGGCAGATTGATTTTACCATTATTAATTAAATCACCATACAAAATTAAGCTAATTGGAGACAGAAGTTTATCAAAAAGAGATTTTTCGAGAGTTATTGAACCTTTAAAAGAAATTGGTGTAAGTTTTTACCCAAAGGACAAGGTAAGCTTACCATTATCAATAAAAGGGACTGAATACTTAAGGCCTATAAAGTATTTTGAGAAGAGAGGATCCGCTCAATGTAAAAGCTCAATAATGTTTGCATCGCTTTTTACACCTGGACAAATTAACATAATTGCAAAAAAATCACGAGACCATACTGAAATAATGTTTCAAAACTTAAAGATACCAATTAAAATTAAAAAAAAACTAAATTATGATTTTATAACAATTAAAAAACCAGAAAAAATTAATAATTTTAATATAAAAATACCAGGTGATATAAGCTCTTCATCATTCTTTATAGTTTTGACCTTATTATCAAATAAATCAAAGCTTCTCATTAAAAATGTTAATATAAATCCATCTCGCCTAGGTATAATTAAAATTTTAAATAAAATGGGAGGTAAAATAAAACTACTAAATAAGAGAAGAAATAATAATGAATTATGTGCTGATATTCTTGTAAAAAGTCAAAACAAATTAAAAAAAATTAATTGTCCTTCAAGTTTAAATAGTAGCGCAATTGATGAATTTTTAATCATTTTTTTAGTAGCTGCCAGAGCTAAAGGGATATCTAAATTTAAAAATTTATCCGAGTTAAATCAAAAAGAAAGTCCAAGACTAAAAATTGCATCAAAAATATTGAAGATGATGGGTATTAAAGTTTTATCGACAAATAACTCAATTAAAATTTATGGAAACCCAAAACTTGAGATTAAGAAAAAAATAAAAATTAACAACTTTATGAAAGATCATAGAGTCTTTATGATGTCGGTTATTGCGGCTTTGAGCTTAGGTGGAGAGTGGAAAATATATGACCCAGACTCTGTAAAAACATCATTTCCATCATTTATGAAAATAATAAATAATTTAGGGGGTAGATTTAATTGAAAAAAATAAAAAATCTTAAAATAGCAATTGATTCACCTGCTGCGGCTGGAGCCGGCACGGTAGCTAAAAAAATTTCAAAACATTATAATCTTCTTTATTTAGATACAGGAAAAATTTATAGGTTAATAAGCTACTTAAAAATTAAAAATAAAAAAAAATTCAATTACACACTCATAAAAAATAAAATTTCAAGGTTAAAATTTTCTGAACTTTATAGTAAAAAATTATTAAGTGATGAAATTGGTGTTGTTGCATCCCAAATTGCTAAAAATAGAACAATTAGAAAATTAGTTCATAAGTTTCAAATAGATTGTGCTTATAATTTTCCAAAAAAATTTAATGGTTCTTGTTTAGATGGAAGAGATATAACTTATAAAATTGTTCCAGACGCTGATTTTAAATTCTTCATCACCGCTAATATAAATATTAGAGCTAAAAGAAGATATAAAGAATTAAAGAAAATTGGAAAAAAGATTAAGCTTAATAAAGTTCTAAAAAGCATAAGAAATAGAGACAAAAATGACTATAATAGGTCAATATCACCCCTTAAAAAAACTAAGGATTCTATCTTGATTAATACCTCAAATTTAACTAAAAGTGCATGTTTTTTTAAAATAAAAAAAATAATAGACAAAAAACTAAAATTGAATGGAAATATATAATTCTTTAGATACCAAAGCTTCAAAAGAGTTTCATGAACTTCTTAACAATCAACTTTCAAAAACAAAAGGTATTTCAGAGGGTAAAATTATAGAGGGTAAAGTTACAAAAATAACAGAAAAGTTTATTTTTTTATTTATAGAGGGATTAAAATCTGAGCCAGTCTTAGATATTAATGAACTAAAATCTTTAGGCTTAGTTGACAAAATTAAAGTTGGTGTCAAAATTCCAGTTTTATTGGAGAGAATAGAAGATAAGAACGGAGAATGTATAGTATCAGCTTCGAAGGCTTTAAAAATAAAAGGTTGGGATCAACTTGTAGAAGCCTACGAAAAAAATGAACCTATTATGGGTAAAATTACATCAAAATGCAAAGGTGGCGTAATAGTTGAACATATTGAGACCGGATCACTTATGTTTTGTCCTGGATCACAAATTTCCGATAAACCAATGAAAGATATTTCTCACCTTATGAACGAACCTCAAAAGTTTGCATTAATAAAATTAGATAGAGCAAGAGGAAATGCTTGTGTTTCAAGGAGACAAATTATTTCATCATTTAAAAAAGAAGATAAGGCAAAAATAATTGAAAAGTATAAAGTTGGTGATGTTATTAAAAATGCTGTAGTGAAAGCTTATAGCAATTTTGGTTGTTTTTTTGATGTAAACTCTGAGTTAGATGTATTAGTTCACCTTCAAGAAATTAGCTATTCAAGAGTAAATCACCCTGATGAAATTTTTAATATAGGTGAAAAACATGACCTACTCGTAATTTCAGTTGATAAGGAGAAACAGCAAATAGGTTGCTCGATCAAACAATTGTCGCCTGATCCATTCGAACATATAGAAAACTACGAACTCAACAAAAATTATCAAGTAAAAATAGTCAAACTTATGGATTTTGGAGCATTCGCGGAGCTTGAACCTGGACTAACTACTTTATTACACTCTAGTGAGCTAAGCTGGACTAAAAAAAATCCGTCAGCAAAAAAAATGTTTAAAGTAGGAGATGAAATTTCTTGCGTAATAACAGAAATAGATAAAGAAAAAAGGAGAGTTGCGATTTCGCATAAGTTGACACTAGAAAATCCTTATTCATTGTTAGAAAAAAAATACCCAGTCGAAAGTACCGTTGAAGGTACAATTAGCAGCATAAATGATTATGCAATATACCTTAAAATTGATGGTTTTGATATTGATGGTTTTTTACACTGCAATGATTTGACTTATAATAAAAATGCTGAAGAGGCTTTAAAAAATTATAAAAAAGGTGACAGACTAAAGGTAAAAATTTTAGAAATAAAATCTGACCAACAAAAAGTTAGGGTTGGACTAAAACAGACAGAAGAAGATCCATTAAATTGGTTTAAAGATAAAAAAGTAAATGATACCGTTACAGTTAAAGTAATACACTCAGATGGTAGGGGCCTTCTTGTTCAACCTGAGGGTAGCAAAGTAGAAATTCAAATCAAAAAATCACAAATTGCTATTAATGCTGCAGATGCACGACCTTCAAGATTTGTTGGTGGAGAAAGGATTGATGCTGCAATATCAGAGCTAGATATGGAAAAAAGGAAAATTTCACTAAGTATAAAATTGCTTGAGGAACTTCAAAATAAAGAAGCAGTATCAAAATTTAGCTCACCATTATCAGGTAAAAACCTTCCATTTTCATCACTTTCAGATAAACTGGAGAAAAAAAAGAAAGAATAAATTAAATTGGCTCTTGTAAAATCAAAGTTTCTTAAAAAAATCTTTGAAGCCTATCCTAATTTTTATCAAAAAGACCTAGAAAAATTTTTTAATATTATACTTGATGAAATTCAATACTCTTTAAAAAAAGGCGACAGGGTTGAATTAAGAGGATTTGGATCTTGGGCAACTCATATTCAGAAAGCTTCTATAAGAAGAAATCCTAGAACGGGACAAAAAGTAAATACACCAGAAAAAAAAACTATTCATTTTAAAGTTTCTAAGGAATTATTTAAAAAAATTAATAATAAAAATGATTAAAAATAAAAGAATTTTTGTTGCATGTGATACAACTGACTATAAAAAAATTTTTAAAATAATAAAAGTTACAAAAAATTCAAAGCTAAATTTTGGATACAAGTTTGGATTAGAATTTCTTAACTCAAAAAATGGCAGAAAATTTGTATCTAGATTAAAAAATGAAGTTACTTTTGGAGACTATAAATTAGCTGATATACCTAACACTTGTGTATCTGCAATCAAGGCTGTAAAGGACTTAAAATTTAATTATATAACAATTCATTTAAGTTCGGGTATAAAGGCAATTAAAGCTGCAAAAAAGGTTGCAGGTTCAACCAAGCTCATTGGTGTAACAATACTTACATCATTAGATGAAGAGTCATTGAAACAAATTGGCTTTGATAAAAGTATAAATAAATTAGTTCTTCACCAAGCTAAATTAGCTAGTAAAGCAAACTTAGATGGAATTGTATGTAGTCCAAAAGAAATAAAATTGGTAAAAAAAGTATTCAAAAAGGAAATAATTACACCAGGTATTAGAATGTTTAAAGACAAAAAAGTGGATCAAGTTAGAACGATGAGTCCAAAGCAAGCAATCAAAAACGGTGCTACAGCTCTTGTTATAGGTAGAAGCCTCACCAAAGGAAATATTGAGAAAAATATTCAAAAACTTATCAGTGAATTAAAATAATATGAGAATTAAAATTTGTGGGTTGCATCCAGATCGAGATGTTCAACTATGTATTGATCTTGGTGTGAACTTGTTGGGCTTTGTATTTTATGAGAAGTCCCCTAGAAATTTGAAATTAGAAGACATTAAAAAACTGAAGAAATATGACAAAAAAAAATCTTCTTTTGTTGCAGTGACTGTAAATCCAGATAATGATTTTATCAAAAATGTAGTTTTAAAGAATTTTGATTTTATTCAACTTCACGGATCAGAGACTGCGGAAAGAGTTAACGAAATTAAGTCTATGGGACTTAAAGTTATTAAAGCTATTAAAGTCAATGAAGTTTCGGATATAAATTATTATAAACAATATAATGAGGCTGATTTAATATTATTTGATACGCCGGGCATGGAAAAATCTATAGAGTTTCCAAAAAACTTTATCTCAGAATTACCTCGAGGTAATAAATTTGCACTCGCAGGCTCTGTCTCAATAAATAATATTGAAAATATTGCAAAATTAGGAGTTACCTTTTGTGATATATCTAGTAGCTTGGAATCCAACACGCAAATAGGATACAAAGATCATCAAAAAATAAAAAAATTTATAAAAAAAATTAATGAGATTAAAAATTAAAAAAGGTGTTCCTCTAATTGACCAGCATGACAAGAACGGTATGTGGGGAGGGAAATTTGGAGGAAGCTATGTACCAGAAACATTAAAAAAACCAATCGAAGATCTAACAAACCTATTTACAAAACTTAGAAATGATAAAAGTTTTATCAAAGAAAGAGATTACTATTTTGAAAATTATGTTGGATCACCAACACCTTTTATAAAGCTGAATAATTTAACCGATCATTTGGGCGGAGCAGAAATATGGGCAAAGGTTGTATCTGATAATCCTGGCACAGCTCATAAAATCTACAACGCAATAGTTCATTGTTTAATTGCAAAAAGAGCAGGAAAAAAATTTGTTTGTGGCGACACAGGAGCTGGTATGGCAGGAAAAACTCTAGCCATGGTTGCCAAAAAATTTAATTTAAAATGTAAAATTTTTATGGGTCTTAAAGACATCAAAAGGCAAAAACCCAATGTGGATGCTATGAAAAAATTTGGCGCAGAAGTGGTACCTGTCACATCTGGAAGTCAAACTCTAATAGACGCAGTCAGCGAATGTATGAGATACTGGGTTGCCAATTGCTTACACAGTCATCTTGTAGTGGGTAGCACAGTTGGACCAAATATTTTTGTTAAGATATGTGGGTACTCAACATCTCAAATTTCAAGAGAGCTTATGGTGCAAATAAAAGATGAATTCGGAAAAGTTCCAGAAAAATTAAAATTACTAAATGTGTGTGGCGGTGGTTCATCAAGTTATGGATTTTGGAGCTCATTTATGGACTACGACAAAAAGCAAGTTGAATTTGTTGGCAT
>MDTD01131412.1_pt1 | contig 16110 bp, 13 predicted proteins | sample 811221 | NCBI WGS metagenome assembly MDTD01 (sample SAMN05326646, study PRJNA326480) | marine metagenome | isolation source: seawater | place: Pacific Ocean: South West | collected 2011 | reverse complement strand
GCTTCCCCTCCGTCATCCCCGCACGCTCTTAAGCGGGGAACTCCCAAACCCCCTGACTAACCCAAAACAACCAACAATCAACCTGCCATCCCCGCATGCTTCCCCTCCGTCATCCCCGCATGCTTCTGAGCGGGGACCTCCCAAACCCTCTGACTACCGCAAAACAACCACCAATCAACCGTCATCCCCGCATGCACCCCTTCCGTCATCCCCGCATGCTCTTTAGCGGGGATCTCCCAATCACTCTGATTAACACAAACAACTAGCCCACGAACCGGAACCTCCAACCACAATGACTAACTCAAAACCAACAACAAATAACAAACACGCAACAAAAACTGGCACCGCCTTTGCTCGATAAGAAGCAACTAATAAAAATTCTGTACCCTGGTAAAACAACCAAACAGTTAAACGGGCAATAAAACATCGTATACACCAACAAATCCAAACAAAGGGTTTTCAACCCCTGTGATTTGTATGAAAATACGGTATATTTGCAGGTTGGTGCGAATGCACCATAATGGTGAGTAACGGTAATGTCATTTAAACCAAATACTATATTTACCTCCACCGAAAAACAGTCTTGTAGTACCTGGTCATTGCCAAAGGATGGGATTCAATGAACGAAAATGGCGGATTTATCCGTAACAACCTCAATCAGTTTGCCTTTCTCTATCGCCTGATTGATATTTTCATAATTCAAATCTGCTTAATAGCTGCTTCCTACTTATACCTCGAAAAATTCGACGTAAAATATTTTGTATTGGGCCTGGTGTCTAACATGGCCTACCTGTTCTTTGCCGAACTCTTTGTATTGTACCGTTCCTGGCGAAACGGCTCGTTTAAAGAAATGTTGTTTTATACCGTTTGTAGCTGGGCATTAACGCTATTCCCCCTGTTTATCTTTTTATTCTTTACTAAACAAACCGAATACTTCTCACGAGTGGTATTGGGTTTATGGATGGTAAGCACCGCAATTCTGCTGTGTGCCTGGCGCGGTGTTTTCCGCCAGTTTCTTATTTCTATCCGCAGAAAAGGTTACAACACGCGCTCAGTAGGCATTATTGGGCTTACCAAACGGGGTATCGACCTAGCCAACGAAATAATCAACTATCCCGAAAGTGGCTATAAGCTTGCTGCGGTGTTTGATGAACGGGATCCAGTTCGGCTCGACCATAAATATATCGACAGACTCGAAGGCGGCATTGCCGAGGGCGTTAAAATGGCCCAGCAAGGCAAATTAGAAATTCTGTTTGTTGCACTGCCACTCACCAATAAAGAGCGAATCGAAAAGATCCTACGAGCACTGGGAGACACTACGGTAGATGTGCACATAGTGCCCGACGTATTTACTTTCAACCTACTGCACTCCCGTATGGGCCATGTAGGTGAGGTACAGACCATCAGCGTATACGACAGCCCTATGCGTGGCGGTTATTCCATCATGAAGCGCATGGAAGACGTATTTTTATCACTAACCATACTGGGCATTATTGCTATTCCAATGCTGCTAATTGCAATAGGAATAAAAATTACTTCCCCAGGCCCCGTGTTGTTTAAGCAAGACCGCTACGGCATGGACGGTAAAAAAATCAAAGTGTGGAAGTTTCGCTCTATGCGGGTAATGGATAACGGGGCAGTTGTAAAACAGGCAACGAAAGGCGATCCACGCATAACACCCTTTGGTGCATTCTTAAGACGAACTAGTCTGGATGAGCTCCCACAGTTCTTTAATGTATTGCAAGGCACTATGTCTGTAGTGGGCCCAAGACCCCACGCTGTAAGCCACAACGAAGAATACAGAAAAAAAGTCGCTTACTACATGCTGCGCCATAAAATGAAACCAGGTATCACCGGCTGGGCTCAGGTGAATGGCTGGCGCGGCGAAACTGACACCGTCGAAAAAATGGAAATGCGCATTAAATACGATCTGGAATACATTCGGAACTGGAGTCTCTGGATGGACTTTAAGATTGTGATTTTTACGATTTTTAAAGGGTTTGTGGGTAAAAATGTTTATTGAAGAAGAACTAGCATGTTTTCGAATTTAAAAGAAGATTTAAAAATATTTTATGAGCTGACTTGCTTTTGTTTAATTCGAACTTAACGATTTTTTGAATGGTATTTGGATTGGTCCAAAAGAGACAACCGGAGCAGGTTTATTTTTAGCTCGTTCCAGAGGACTAGGAGTGAATCTATGTTAATAAATTGTAATAAACTAACTATTTTACAAGGTATAACTGAGGGTAGGTCAGGTATCATAGTTGGTGTCAATGTTATGATCTGAGCATAAAGATGCAAAAATTGATCGGACGTACAAACGATCTGGTTTACGTATTGGTAATAACGTAACAGTTAGTAAGGGCGCAGTGGTCATAAATGAAGTTGAAGATAATTCAACCATAGTACGAAATCCGGCGAGGAAGATATGGAAAGTTTTAAACAACGCAAACTATTGTGTATTGGGGGGAGCACTAAGTGCGGCACTACAACATTATTCGATTTATTGAATCAACTTGATGAAATTGATGGAGCTGTAAGAAAAGAGACAAGGTACTTTATGTCCGAAGGTTATCCATTGAACAGATCATATTTTTACGAAGAAGGCTCTAAAGACTATAGTAATTTTTTTAAAGGTAAAAATACCAGTTCGGTCCTTCTGGATGGAACTCCTGATTATATGTACAACGAAGAAGCGCTCTTAAGAATCCGTAAGGAATTCGAAAGTTCTTATTTTGTTATTGTAGTCAGAAATCCAATTGATAGATTTTTATCATGGTTTAACTTTGCAAAACAAATCGGCCAATTAAACAAAGATACTCTCTTAGAAGAGTTTATTGAAGCGCAACTTCCGGTAGTTGATATCTCCAAGCCCCAGATTAAAAATGTGCTAGCTCAAGGGCGGTATTCTGATTTCATAAGTAGAGTTGAAGATATATTTAATAATGATGTCTTGGTTATTTCATTCGATGAGTTAAAGTCTAACCCTAAAAGTGTCATTGCAAAAATTGGCGATCTAATCGGTGAATCTTTAGATGTAGAAAAAATTAACTATCGTGTTAGCAATAAGACCGTAAATATTAAAAATCAAACAGTGCATAATGCATATTTAAAAGTTAGGTTGTTTTTCAATTCTAGAACTGCATTTTTCCCAGCAGTACATCGTGTTGGAAGAAAAATACGATTGCTCATAGATAAAATAATGTTTAGTTTAAACGCGGATGAGAAAAAATTAGAACGTTTAGACGAAAAAACTCTGGGATATTTAAATGAATATTACAGAGAAGAACTACAATGGTTTAAACGTTATTTATGAAAACGTCCAACGTCGTTGTTAATTTATTAATTGCCACTATAACAATATTGCTATTCGCTCCTACGATATCGAGTTACCTGCCAAACGTTGGTAGTGTTTTAAATTTGATGGATAAAGCGTACATATTCGTTTTACTATTGCTCGTTGGTTATTCTTTTATGACGTCAGGGAAGCTATATCTCTACCATTCTTTGGGGCTATTGTTTTTTTCCATCTCAATAGGACTAGTATCAAATCTGATTGAATATAAATTAAACTTTTCATCGTTTGTTCAGTTGTTACTCACATTTCAAGGTGTTATTTGTTTTTATTTGATCTCACAGTTTCAGTTCAAAAGCACACAAATTGAAAGGTTATTTTACTTTATAATTTTGTTTGGTGTAATTTCAGTTCTAATAGGATTAATAGAAATAGTATTTCCGAATTTTGTCAGAGCTGTTTTTCACGCAGGTAAAATACACGAAGAGGCTGTAATCCGAGGTGGATTCTCTTCGATACAAAGTATATTTGGGCATCCAGGCCAATTTTCATGGTTTCTTTCTTTTTGTTTGTGCATTTCATTTGTCAAATATAATTTTTCTAAGCGAAAAGTATATCTGATTTTGAGTTTTCTCTTTATATTAACCTTGATGTTTACACTGAGACGAAAGTCAATCGTTGCGATATTTTTTGTTTTTGTTTTTATCACAATGATTCAGTCTGATGGTTTTAAATCAAAATTAAGAAACTTCTTTTTTACGATAACTTTAATTTCTTTTAGTTTCGTTATTTTTTATGAGCAAATCCAATTCGTTTTTTTGGATGCGATTGAAAGGTATTCAGTACATGAAGACACTGCCACACAAAATGTACAGCCTCGCATAGTATTAGCTGATGCTTCAGTTAGAATTGCGACTGATAAATTTCCCTTCGGTTCAGGCTTAGGAACATTTGGGAGTTGGATGAGTAAGGTGAATTACAGCGATATTTATTATGAATATGGTGTTAGTGATTATTGGGGGTTATCTCCACAAGATGATCGCTATCTGAATGACACTTATTGGCCAATGATAATCGGTGAATTTGGATTTATAGGAGCTATAGGAATTTTGTGTTTTTATCTCTTGTTAATGAAAAAATTGGTAGGTCTTATCAGAGGGACATTAAATAGTGGCAGTCTTTATTTAACTATAGCATTTGCTGTTTTTCTTGAGTTGTTTATAGAGTCCTTTTCATCCCCTGCGTTATCACGTTCTCCGCAAGTATTTATCGTAATGGCATTTTTGGGAATTTTAATGTCTTATAGTATTCAGACTCCAAAAATATTGAGGTTTAAGTAATGGATGTTCTCTCAATTAATCAGAAATATGAGATAAATGGTGGCTCTGATCGTTATTATTTTAATATGAATCAACTTTTAAGCGAAAGAGATAACGTAGTATATGAGTTTGCAGCTAGTGGTAATTTAGAAAACGAAAGTGATTTTAAAAAATACTTTTCCAAACAAGTCAATTTTTCTTTAAGTAATCCAAAAAATTTGGCTAATTATTTATATAATTTTGAAGCTAAGAAGTCTTTATCTCTACTTTTAGATGAAATTGTTAAGCCGGAATTAGCTCATTTACAAATCTATTATGGACAATTAACGGTATCTATCCTAGATGAACTTAGAAAAAGGAAAATACCGATTGTTCAGACCCTTCATGAATACAAGTTGAGCTGTCCAGTTTATACTCACCTTAGTCATGGGAATATTTGTCACGCATGTAATAATAACAGTACTATTTCATGTGTAACTAAACGTTGTAAGGATGATAGCTTCATAAAGTCTTTTGTCAGATATATAGAGTTTAATTTTTCTAAATGGAAAGGTGACAGAGAGCTCGTTGACCAATTTATTTGCGTTTCGAATTTTCAAAAGCAACTTATGCTAAAAGCAGGTATTCCAAGTGAAAAATTAAATGTAGTTTATAATTTTGTTCAAGCTAAGGATATTGCGTTTAGCTCCAAAAATTCTGGATATTATCTATATTTTGGTCGGTTAGAGGAGTTAAAAGGATTAAAGACATTATTGGAGTCAGCTAAAATACTTCCACATATTAACTTCGTAATTGCCGGAAATGGCCCTTTTGAGAACAATATAAAATCATTTATTGAAAACCATAAATTAAAAAATATTGATTTTGTGGGTTTTAAGCAAGGTCAGGCTCTTTGGGAACTGGTTAAAAATTCTAAGGCGGTTTTAGTTCCTTCTGAATGGTTTGAAAATTGTTCGATGACAGTATTGGAAGCTAAAGCTTATTGTAAGCCGGTGATCGCTAGTTCAATAGGGGGGATTACTGAGCAAATTGTTGATGGAGAAAATGGCTTTTTACACACTGCTAAAAGCGTTGTTAGTCTTGCCTCGGCTATAGATAAGTTAGAGTCATTAAGTTCGCAAGATTATGTGTTGATGTGTAATCAAAGTAGAGAAGATTTAGATCGTCGCTATAGTGCGGATGTGCATTACGGAAATCTTATTGAAGTTTACAAGAAGGTTATTTGAATGGTCGCTCAATTTGATTCTGTTTATAAAAAATTACCTTTAAAAATTAAACTGAGGAGGTTAGTCAGTTACTTTTTTTTTGAAGGTAGACCTTTGACAACAAAAGGAAGATTTATTAATAAGCCTTTAAAGCTTTTCTATAATCTTATAGCATTTATTTCATCTGATAAAACTAATTGTAGTGTCGCATATGTGCTGGGCACTGGTCGTAGTGGTACAACAATACTCGGTGTTAGTTTGTCAGCGCATGACGAAGTTGGTTTTTTAAATGAACCTAAATTACCTTGGTATTGGTCAAATAGTCGGGATGATATAATTGGAAGTTACTCGGCAAAGCCTGGTAAATATTCGTTAACGAGTATTGACGTTGACTCATCGATAGAACAAAAAATATCAAAGTTTTATAACTTTTATTCCAAAGTTGTCGATGTTGAAATAGTTATCGATAAATATCCAGAAATGATATTCCGAACTGATTTTTTACAAAAATTTAAGTTTGATAAAAAGTATATTTTTTTATATCGAAATGGAATTGATATTGTAAATTCGATTACTAAATGGTCAGAGAGAAAATCTACAACTAATACCGAAAATACAGAGGATTGGTGGGGATTAAATGATCAAAAATGGCATTTACTATGTTCAGATATCGTCTCTAAAGATCCAGATTTATCAAAAAATATTAATATTATACAGAATTATAAGAGCCATGAATTCAGAGCGGCGGTTGAATGGATAGTCACAATGAAGAAGGGGCTAGAGTTATCCGGCGCTATGGGTGAGCAAACTTATATGCCTCTGAAGTATGAAGACTTTATTGAGGACAGCAGATCAAGGCAAGCAGTTTTGAGCTTTCTCGGGTTAAAGAATAGCAGTACTTTTGAAAACTATTGTAACAATGCCCTAAAGGCTTCAAGCAGACATGAGTCGAGAATGCTTGCTCTTCCAGCTGAAATAGTTAATGAATTTAATGATACACAATCAAAGTTAGGTTATGACGAATATGCAAAAGTTAAAGCATAACAAGGTTATTATTCAGGGAATTCGAGGTATCCCAGCTGCACACGGAGGTTTTGAAACTTTTGCGGAATACCTTGCTTTGTATCTTGTAAAAAAAGGCTGGATAGTAACTGTTTATTGCCAAGGTGAGCCTGATGCTGAATATTCTGAAACTACATGGAATGGTGTAAATTTAATAACTATTCCAGAACAAAATGAAGGAGCATTTGGTACGGTTCGCTTTGATTATAATGCTGTTATTCATTCTCTTAAGCATAATTCATTGGTATTAACACTAGGTTACAATACAGCAATTTTCAGCTTGTTCTACCGTTTAAAAGGTATTCCTAATGTAATTAATATGGATGGGATAGAGTGGAGGCGAGATAAATGGGGCGCTATTGCGAAGTCATGGTTTTGGCTTAATGAAAGATTTGGTTGTTGGTTCGGTAATCACCTTGTTGCTGATCACCCGGCTATTGCAGATCATTTAGCAACACGTGTTAGTCGAGATAAAATTGAGACAATAGCTTACGGAGGGTTAGAGGTTCTTTCATCTGATGTTTCACTCATCGAACCTTTCGGTATTCATCCTGGTGGGTATGCGGTGGTTATTGCTCGGCCAGAACCCGAAAACTCTCTGCTAGAAATTGTAAAAGGTTTTTCGTCGTCAGTACGAGGCAAAAAGCTCGTTATTTTAGGAAAGTACGACAACAAAAATGCTTACCATCGTGAAGTTCTTAATGCTGCTTCAAGTGAAGTGCTGTTTTTAGGTGCTATCTATGATGTAAAAGTTGTGAGTGCTTTGCGCTTTTTTGCCACTTGTTATGTTCATGGCCATACAGTAGGGGGAACGAATCCTTCATTAGTTGAGTCTTTGGGAACTGGTAATGCCATAGTAGCTCATGACAATAAATTTAATCGTTGGGTGGCAAAAGACGGTGCAATCTACTTTAAGTCTGAAGCTGATATTTCAAATGCCTTTGAGCAAGTTTTTACTGATGATGAATTGGTTAAAACACTATCACTTGCAACTCGTAAAAATTTTAACGAGCATTTTCAGTGGGAGCAGATATTGATGCAGTATGAAGAGTTACTTCTTCAATATGTAAACAGCTAGGTTAATTCATGAAGAATCGCCAGGTGCTGTTTCCTGCACTGTTAAGTTTAGGGGTTAGAGGGTTCGGAGCAATTGCCGCTCTTATTTTTTCCATTTTTTTAACTCGTGAGTACGGCCCTGACATTTCTGGGCTGTTTTTTTTAACCTTTAGTGTTTACAGCTTAATAGCAGTATTTGTAAGAGTAGGCCTGGATAATTCGCTGTTACGTTTTATAGGTAGTTCTTCATCTGCAGGAGAGTGGAATACAGTTAACAATGTAATGAACAAAAGCCTATCGATAGTCTTTTGTACAGCTTTATTGTTTTCTTTATTTTTCTATTTATCTGCTGATTTTATAGCAGACATTGTATTTAATGACTCGCGTTTATCTGATTTTCTCAGAGTGATGAGCCCTTTCATTACCCTCTTAGCTATATCTACGTTGCTAGCTATGGGACTTCAGGGAAGACACAGAACTTTATTGTCGGTACTAATCATTAATGTAACGACTAACGTTCTCATGGTCATCTTTATTTTCTTTGGAGATATACTGCCCGCAGAATTACCTTCTATTTTTGTAATTGCTTCAGGTCTCACAACGCTTTTAGCGTTGATATTTTGGTTGCACGGCTTACCAAAAGAACAAGGGGACAACATTACCTGGCAGGTACTTTTTTCCAGTTGCTTACCGTTGTGGTTGGTAATGTTTGTTGGTCAGCTTATTCAGTGGTCAGGAAATATTTTTCTCGGAATATGGTCTTCGCCTTCAGAGGTAGCGCTTTTTACCGCTGCTCAGCGAACGGCGATGTTGATGATTTTTGTTCTGACGGCTATTAATACCGTGGTAGCTCCCAAATTTGCCCACCTTCACAAATCACAGAATTATGAAGAATTAGCTAACGTAGCGTATTATTCAGCGAGATTACTGAGCGTTGTTTCCCTCCCGATATTAGCCGTAATGGTTATTTTTCCTAAGGAGATCTTAACTTTGTTTGGGGATGAGTTCGACGAGGCCGCTATCTATTTACAAATTTTGGCAATTGGTCAATTTATTAATGCTATAACAGGTTCTGTAGGTTACCTACTTTCTATGTCTGGCAATGAGAAAGACTTACGTAATTCCTCTATTATCAGTGGATTGCTTGTAATCACTTTATCTTTGATTTTAGTGCCGAAATTTAATGGGCTTGGGGCAGCTATTGCTGTCGCAATTTCTATTGCGATGCAAAATTTACTTGCAGTACATTGGGTTAAAAAACGTCTGGGTATCAACATGTTGATGGCATGGGCTAATAGGTTGCAATTGTGAATTACACTTGCGATTTCAAACTATTTGATATCCCTCTCATAAATAAAGATATCCAAGAGGTTTCAGACTATATTTTGTCTTCACTCTATTCTGGAAATTGTGTCAGTTTGGCAACGCCTAATATTGATCATTTCGTAAGGATAGCAAAATACCCTGAAATCAAAGAGGTTTACCGGCGCATTGATTTTTGTGTTAATGATAGTCGAATTCTTGGTCAGCTATTGAAGCTATTTTTCGGGATTAAACTTACCACTGTAACAGGTAGCGATTTGACTGCGCTTCTTTTTAATAGTGATGTTATTCACCGACGGAAGATAGCGATCATTGGCTCACATAAAGAAGATATTTCTAAGTTAGCGGCACTATACAATATTGATTTGGCTCTTTTGTCTCACTTTAGTCCCCCTATGGACTTTATAAAGGATGAAAGTGCGGTTAACAAAACAGTAGATTTTGTCGCTGAGTCAGGTGCTGATCTCGTTTTTGTAGCGGTTGGCAGTCCTCAGCAAGAAATCGTTGCAGCCAAGATACAACAAAGAGTGAATACTGGGGTTATACTTTGTGTTGGCGCTTCAATCGACTATCTAACAGGCAAGGAAATTAGAGCTCCTAAGTTTATTCAAATGCTTTACTTAGAGTGGTTGTTCAGGTTTGCCCAATCTCCAATTAAACGATTCAGACGATATTTTATTAACTGCCCTCAGATTTTTTATTACTTGCTCCGCGAGCGTTTTTTAACTAAAAAGCTTTAACCGAATATAAAGTGCTTGTGTAGCCAGAGTGCGTGTTATGTTGTCCACTAAGAGTAATTGTAATAATGCCTGCTGAACCTTTCTCCTACGTGATTTAACAGGATAGCGTTTACCAAGTAAATATAATCCTATTGTTCTCCTAAGAGAAACTGTTGAACGTTCAAGTGGTAAGTTTGAGGTGTGCGTCTTACTATTTAACTCATCTATTAGCAAATTAGTTATTAACTTGCAGCCCCAGGATTTGCTTTCATTACGCAATACCTGCCAATTGATAGATTCTTTATCGCAAAGAAGTGCTGCATCTACAAGACTATGATGGGGTAAATAGCCATCGCCAAAAATGTGAAGCGCAGCATGAATAAAGTTGTGTACCGGAGCCATTATTCGGAGTGCTTGGGTTTGATATAAAGGATGTTGTGTACTTTGTGAAAATATCTCTTTAGTGTTTATGGAGAACAGTTTGGGATTGGTGAGTTCGGTATGTATATCTACAATCAAAGTTGGATCATGCTTACCCACCCATGTTTGTTCGTACAAACCATCAAATGGTTGAGGATTTGTATTTATGTGAAGCTTGGCTACATTGCTAAGCAGTTGTTCAACTTGTTCCTTGTCTGTAGCCTTAATTAATATATCAATATCTGAATTACCACGACAATGTTGATTAGGATAAAGATAGCCATTAAAGCCAGAAGATTTTAGCAAAATTACGGCTATAGAATGTCTTTCCAGTTCTTTAATTAAACTTCTAATAAACGATTGTTGCTTCAAGTTGGAGGCTATAATAGCCATCTTAATCGCATTAAACTTTGCGACTTTTTTCTCGTCTAGTGCTAAGTCATTTATTGATTTAACGGGAAGTACTGCTGCAAATCTGCTCAGGTGCGGGTGTTTTAATGTTAATTCAATCAGCTCTTTGAGCTTATCTGTGCTGAGCTCAGGGCGTAAACAACGTCTATAAAAATAATTAGTCTCTTCTACGGCTGATTTCATATTGGTTTGAATAAACTTGCTGTGCTGTTAACGGTATCAAAAAACACTGGCGCCCAGAAAGGGCGCCAAGTGTTTAAATATGCATTGAGAAATTAATCCGATTAAAACTATGATTTTGCTGGTTCAACGCCATAGTAACTCTCCTGATAATAGTGTTCTCCGTAATAGCTCATTTTTTGTGGAGAGGCTTGTGTAAGTACTACCCCTGTGATGTTCGCATTCACTTTATTCAAACGTGTAATAGTTTCTTTAGCCATACTGATTTTGGTTTCTTCCGCTTTAACGGCTATTATGGTGGCATCTACCATTTTTGCCAGAACACAAGAGTCGCTTACCGGTAATGTAGGTGGGCTATCTATCACAATGTGAGTAAAGCGTTCACGAAGTGATTGGAGCAGATTTGCAAACCTTTTGCTGGATATAAGTTCCATCGGGTTTGGTGGAATTGTTCCGCAGGTTATAACACTAAGATTGGGGGCGCCTTCTACCTGATGAAATACGTTGGCATCAGTTTTGCCGCTGAGCAAATCGCTTAATCCCATATCTGTTTTGATGCCCAGGTCTTTGCCTACTGCTGGTTTTCGTAAATCCATTTCAATCAATAATGTTTTGTCCATTTGGCTTAATGCTACCGCCAGGTTAATTGCCAGCGTGGTTTTACCTTCTGAACCATTAGTAGACGTAATTAATATAGACTTAGGCGGGTTATCTATATTAGAAAACATTAACCCTGTTCTTATTGTATTAATTGCTTCAGCAAAAGTACTGCGTTGGTCCGCTAAATATTGCATTTCTGGAGCGACTGCGCCTTTTTTCTTTTTAACCAATGGGGTAACACCCAGAGAAGGTAAATTTAGCTCCTGTTCGAGTTGATCAGGTGTTCTAAACACATTTCCCATGAGTTCTCTGGCAAAGGCAAATACTACACCAAAAAAACTTCCAAATATTATACTCGCTGCGAGCACTAACGCGCTTCGGGGTTTTACTGGAAATTCGGGTACCGTTGCGCTGTCTATAACCCTTATATTAGATGCATCATAATCACCCGATACATCAGCTTCCATCAATTTACCTAAAAAGCTTTCGTAAATACGGCGATTGTTCTCTACTTCTCTTTCTAAGCGTGTCAGCTCAAAGCTGTCACCTTGATAAGATTGTAGCCCTTCACGCGTTTCTGAGATGAGGCGTCTTACGTTTTGTTCCTGTGCTTGCGCAGAACGGTAGTCCTTTTTAATGCTTTCTACTATCTTAGCTGCTTCCCTGTCTAGGTTGGCTTGGGCGCTCGCTAAATCGGAGCGGGCAGCAATCATTTTAGGGTGTTTTTCCCCGTAGCGTTCACTTAATTCCTGCACTTTACGGCTAAGTGTACTTTCTTCCCGCACAAGGTCTCGGATTGTATTACTTTGCAAGACTGGGCCCAATGAGCGGTAATCGCCACCGGAACTTTCTACCTGGGTGATCTGTGTGTAAAGCTCTTTTGCTTGAGATAGCTCCGTTTGAGCTTTTACAAGTTCAGTGTTGAGCGTCTGCAATTGTGTGTTGGCAATGCGTTGTTGTTGCTCGGTATCCATAAGATTTTGTGAAAGACGAAAGTCTCTTAATTTATCTTCAGATACTTGTAAAGTTTGGCGGAGTTCTTCTAACTGTTCTGACAGCCACTCGGCAGTGTCTTTAATCTGACTTAAACGTGCTTCCAGTCCGAATTGAATGTAGGACTCGCTAATGGCGTTCACAACATCAGCTGCTAGTTGAGGGGCTTCATGTTGGTAACTGATGTTGATAATCTGACTTTGCGTGCCACCTTCAACTATCAACCCGGCCTGTATTCCTTGAGCCAGAATAGTCCGCAATTGCGCATCGGATATTTCTTGGGAATTGGCATTTTCTGCTTGCTCATCATTTTGGATAAGAGATTTAATAAAATCTTTTATGTCTTTTACAATACTCCCATCTTCGTCATTTGCTTTAGCTTCAGCAAGTTCCAGTTTATAACGTTCTACCAGGTTCAGTTTGTCTACTACTGTTTCGGCTACTTTACGTGATTGGATGATTTCATATTGTGTTTCGTAAAACAAAAACACCATAGAATTCATTACATATTGGTCTTGTGCTGTAGCATTCGGCTGAATTGGATCAGCTTGAATTTTAGCTGATGCCTGATAGATTGGAGTAGCTTTGATGATATATAAAATGGCCAATCCAATAAAAACAAAAGTGATAAATACTATGCTCCATTTTCGGCGTTTAAGTATGCGAATGTATTGCCCAATGTCGATAACATCTTGATCTTGTGACTTTAGCTGGCCGTTGTAATCCATTGTTTATATACCTCAAATCCCTTAGAAGAAACTTTCTTCAACTGTAATTACATCACCAGGCTGGACAGTAGTGCTTAAGGTTGCATCGATTGCTGTGCCATTACCGTTTTCTCTTATGAGTTTAATGTTGCTGCGTGACGCTCGCTCAGTAAAACCGCCAGCCAGTGTTATGGCACGTTGTACAGTCATTCCTTCTCGATAACCATAGCCCCCGGGTTTTTCTACTTCGCCATTCACGTAGAATTGACGGTATTCTACGATAGTAATGGTAATATCGGGTTTTTTAAGGTAGTCACCCAAGTAAGCGTTATAAATTAACCGTTCAGCATCGGAAACGCTAAGGCCTTTTACACTAACTTGTCCAATTAATGGCATAGCGATAGTACCAGTGCTGGATACCCTTGCTTCTTTTAAGCTTAAGTCTGGCTCATCAAACACTGTTACACTGATAACATCGTCTGCGCTTAATTTATAGTGCTGTAAGTCCTGGGCGCTGGCACTATTTATTAAAATTAGTAATGAAAACAGCCCTGTTAATACGGCTAGGGTATATTTCTTAATCAGATGTATTTTAGTTAACATAATATTTAATCGTCCAATGATACAATTACATTTAAGGCAAATATATTAGCTTTGTAGTCTGCTATTGCTAATGTAGAGTCACGTTCTTCGTATGTATAATCCAGACCGAGTAAAATATTGCGCAGCAATTCATATTCAAAGCCAACTCTATAAGCATAACGTTTATCTTCTCGCGCAGAGCTAAATACCAGCTCGTCTTTAGAATAACCTGCGTCAGCTTCTAATTTTAAGCGCTCGGTTAATTCGTGGCTTAGTGTGAGTGCATACGTTGTTCTTAAAAAACCGCCAGCTTCTTCCAGGGATGAGTCTATGGATTCACGCTTAGCTGCTCCTACCAATTTGGTATATGTATTTACTGCCCAGGTAATTTCACCCTCATAAGCTAAGCCGTTAATGTCTCTTATTGTATCGAGATCATAGTCTCTATCTTGGTAGCCCACATTAATATCACCAGTTAGCTTGCCGGTAAAATCCCAGCTGATACCTGCCCTATAGCGTTTATAAGTGTTATCAAGTTCGAAGTCAGCAGCTGGTGTGTAGTCCAGCTCTGAGATTACGGCTTCTGCGTATACTTTAGTATTCGGAGCTACTCTATAAGTAAAACGGCCAGTAAATTGATCACTTACAAAATCTAAAAAATCCAGGTCGTTGGTAGTGTAATCTTTATCAGTTCTTCTGTAGTCAAAAGCTAACCTGCCAATAGCTTCTAGTGAACCATAAGCTAACCCAGCAAATAAAAAGTGCTGATCGAACTTATTATATTCACTCATATTTAACTGAATACGGTTTATTGAACCTGGCTCCTCATGTTCCTTTTGATAACCGGCCCCAAAGCGAGTGCTGAATCGTAAACTGTGGGCAAAATCAATTCGGCCACGCAGGTCGTGATCCGTAAAATCTGCATCACTGTTGTCCGAGAACTTTGCGTAATCACCCGTATACGAAACCTGAAAACGATGTTTGCCAATTCCGCCTATCGCTTTTAATTCTGGTGCTAACCGGAAATAAGTATCTGACTGTGCTAACTCATCGGTTACGCGATAAATATTATCATCGTGGACAATGGAGGCATCAGCTGTGGCTGACAATCCTGGTTTTTCATTTGATTGCGCGCTCACTTGTGAGCTGCTAACTGCAATTGCCAGCGCTGATAAGATAAATTTGCTTGAATTACGCATTCCCATTACTTCCATAAATCCCAAAACCAATGTCCAAATTCAAAGTGTGAATCGGGGAATAAATCAATCCCCAGTTGCCACTTAATTAAATACAGCAACATTAAACCAAATAACGTAGATAAGCCGATGAATAAAGTAACAAATAACGCAAAAGTTATTGCTGAAATTTGCTTTTCCCGGCGCGTAAGCTCACGGCGGTTGCGGCCCATTAAAAGCACAAGATAAATGCGGCTTTTGGCAAAGGGGATGGGGAAAGTGGTACGAATGTCCAGCGGATGCTTTTTCCAACTCCGTGCGCCGAGCGCACTATGCAAGTGAGAAAGCTGTTCCTCCGTAAAGCTAGCAGCAACTCCGGGCGGCATGCGTCCGAGTAAACTTTGCAGAGCGGGATCATCCGTACTCTGAGCTTTATTGCTTTCTACCATATTCCTTTACTTCTACGCTGAATTAATAATGCACTGTTGTAGCGCATATTAAACCTTACTAAGCACCATAATGCACCAATTAAACAAGGAACGCTAATGACTGTGCCCTGTTTCTTTTTCTATGCAAGATATCATCCATAATCTTTACATTTCAATATGACGAAATCGTTATTTCATTATTATAAATAGGGTTAACGAAACCCTAATCGTTCGCCCTGGTAACTACCATCAAGCACCGCCTGCCACCAGGCCGTGTTATTCAGGTACCATTCCACGGTTTTCTTAATGCCACTCTCAAACGTTTCCTGGGGTGTCCAGCCCAACTCTTTTTTGATTTTGCTGGCATCAATGGCGTAGCGCATGTCATGGCCTGGGCGGTCGGCTACGCTGGTGATTAAATCGCGGTAGCTACCTTGGGCTTTGGGTTTTACTTCATCGAGGATGTCACAAATAGTGTGCACCACTTCGATGTTTTGTTTTTCGTTGTGACCACCGATGTTATAGGTTTCGCCAATGTCGCCCTGGGTAGCCACCACCACCAGCGCCCTGGCGTGATCTTCAACATATAACCAATCGCGAATTTGGTTGCCTTTGCCATACACAGGCAGAGGCTT
>MDTD01032934.1_pt1 | contig 16113 bp, 15 predicted proteins | sample 811221 | NCBI WGS metagenome assembly MDTD01 (sample SAMN05326646, study PRJNA326480) | marine metagenome | isolation source: seawater | place: Pacific Ocean: South West | collected 2011 | reverse complement strand
TGTCTTTTCATAACCATAATCATTAGCAACAGCTGTTAAATAAGAAGAATTAACATGTAATGCTTCTGCGTTTAAAGGTGGACGATCAAAATAAAATCTTCCACTTAGTTCAGCAGCGATATGCTGTGCATCAGAAGCACTTCCTCCATTTCCACAAAGTAAAATTTTATTACCTGAATTTAAGGCTGATATGCATTTATCCACGACAGTTGCAATCTTTAACTGCAAATTAGAATCATTTAATATTTTCTCTTTAATGAGTATAGATTCTTCGATACTTTGTGCTATTATTTTCTGCATAATTTATTTTTTAGCTAAAATACAATTATTTAAACTCAATTTTATCGTAACATTTTTTTGTTTGTAAACCAATGTTTTTCCAATTATAATTTACTTTCATTAAATCATAACCATTATTAGCAACCTTTTCAATCATTTTATCTTCTGAAAAAATTGTTTTTAATTTCTTGGCTAAATCTAAGTAACTATTATTTTTAAATAAATAGCCATCGACACCATCAGTGATAATTTCTTTAATAGGAGGCAGGTCTGGAGCAATAACCGCTTTTTTATAACTTAATGCCATCATAAGTACTCCACTTTGATATATAGTTTTATAAGGCAATACAACTAAATCACAAGCATCATAAAAAAACCTAACCTCTTCATCTTCAATAAATCTAATATTTAATATGCAATTTTTTTCGATTTCATACTTTTTAATTATATCTTCATATAAAGTAAAATCATTTTTCCAGGCCCTTCCTGTAATTAATAAAATTGTATTAGGATAATCTTTCAAAAGAATATTAAAAGCCTCTAATAAATCATCTAAACCCTTGTTTTTTTTAATCATCCCAAAAAACAACAAAACTTTATGATTATTTTTAATTCCTAATCTTAATCTTGATCTTTGATTATTGTTAATGGCAGTTATAAATGGCAGGTAATTTCCATGAGGAATTACATGAACAATGTTTTTTAGATGCGCTTCTCTTTTTAATATTTCACTTTTACTAAACTCATTATGTGTAATAATTATACTTGTTACTTTATATATAAAATTTTCTATAAATGATGGATTCTTATGTGCAAAAGAATCAACATCGTGTATTGTTAATACTATTTTTCCAAACAACACCTTAGTTAATAAGATATTAAATAACACAAGAATATTCATATAAAATATATGAAAATGAAAAATTTTAATACTATTTAAACGAGCATGAAAAATAGAAAACAAAGAACCAATTATCCATCTTATTCCGCTAATAATCCTAGATTTTCCGTCAAAAATATTTTGATAAAAATGATATTTTTTAAACTTAATTGGGAGTTTAAAATTAGTTTTATTATTTGTATAAAGACTTACGGATATTTTATTTTCTACTAGCCCATCAGCTTGTCCATAAAGATAAAAATGATGAGAACTTCCATGTCCTCCTAAAGGGTCTATGATGGCTACTTTTGTCACTTTTCTACTATGAATCAAATATACTATCTTTTTTCATATAAACAATTCATATATTTGTAGTAAATAGTATATATCAGAATAATTTAGAACAAAAAGCATGTTATTTAATTCGTTACATTTCTTAATCTTTTTTCCATGTGTTGTAATTGTTTTTTTTCTATTACCGCAAAAAAGAAGATGGATGTTGTTGCTAGCTGCTTCCTACTACTTTTATATGTGTTGGAAGGTTGAGTATGTTGTTTTGATTATGATATCAACAATCATTGATTATATAGTTGCAAATAAAATGTCTGAAATAAAATCAAAATACGAAAGAAAGAAATGGCTTTATCTGAGTATATTCTGTAATATAGGATTATTATTTGGGTTTAAATATGCAAATTTTGCTAGTGAAAATATTCAATTAATCTTTAATCACTTTAATATTTTTTATAGCATCCCCTTGTTTGATGTTCTGCTTCCTGTAGGCATCTCTTTTTATACTTTTCAAACATTAAGTTATACTATAGATGTTTACAACAATAGAGTTGAGGCTCAAAAACACCTTGGGGTGTTTGCTGTATATGTATCTTTTTTTCCACAATTAGTAGCTGGACCTATCGAAAGGCCTAAAAGATTAATTCCCCAATTTTTTAAAAAACATGAATTTAATTATGAAAGAGTGCGTTCTGGATTACAAAAAATGATGTGGGGATTTTTTAAAAAAATTGTTATTGCAGATAGATTGGCCATAATAGTTGATGCAGTTTATAATAGTCCTGAAGATTACTCTGGGTTCTCTTTAATGCTGGCTACTATTTTTTTTACTTTTCAAATTTATTGTGATTTTTCAGGATATTCTGATATTGCAATTGGCGCAGCAAGAGTTATGGGATTTGAGTTAATAGAAAATTTTAAAAGACCTTATTTCTCAAAGTCAATTTCTGAATTTTGGAAAAGATGGCACATATCATTATCTAGTTGGTTTAAAGATTATTTATACATTCCTCTTGGTGGAAATAGAGTTGTTAAATGGAAATGGTATTATAATTTATTTATTACATTTTTAGTGAGTGGTTTTTGGCACGGAGCTAACTGGACATTTATAATTTGGGGTGCTCTACATGGATTTTATTTAATCACAGCTATACTAATCAATAATCCGAAGAAAAAAATTTTAAATATGTTTAAACTTCAGGGATCATTAGTTCATAAATTATATCAAATAAGTGCCACATTCATTTTAGCTTCTTTTGCTTGGATATTTTTTAGAGCTAATAATTTTTCTGAAGCCATCTATATTGTAACGCATCTCTTTAAAGATATTGATATTAGTAATTTTAATGAATTGAAATTACAATTTAGAGGTATGGGTATTTTTATTTCTGATATTTTAATATGTTCTTTTTTAATTATTTTAATGGAGGTTTATCATTTTTTTGAAAGAAAAGAAGATGTTTGGATACAGTTAAACAAAAAATCTATGTGGATTAGATGGTCTGTATATTATATACTACTATTTGCCCTTCTATTTTTAGCTCCTTATTCTAAGGTTAATAACTTTATATATTTTCAATTTTGAAAAAACAAGAAATCATAAAACTAATTAAAAAAATATTTATTTTTTCTGTTCCAATTTGGGTATGGATTATTTTACTTTTAACCGTTGATCCATTTAATTATTTTTCATATTCTAAGGCAATCCCCAACGCAATAAAAGAACAATCTGCTAAATCACTTAATTCTCTACTTTATAATTCGGTTTCGTATATTAATAATCCCAATCAAAATATAATAATAGGTGATTCGAGGATAAGGAGATTTTCGAATAAAATTTCTAAAAATGGAATTGTAAATGAATATTTTATATTTCACTCAAATGCAGCTAAAATAAATGAAATTATAGATATATTTTGGATGGCAAATGATCAGATAGCTCTAAAAAATGTAATAATAGGTATTAACTTTAATTTGTATAATAAATATGCATATGCTAATCGGGTGGTAGATGTTGTAGAAATGATAAATAATCCCTTAATTTATGTTTTTAACGGCAATACTTTTGAAGCAACAATTCAAACAATACAAGAATATTATGCAGTTAGTAGCATTCCTTTATTAAAAAATATTAAGTCTGGAAAGGAATTAAGAAAAGCTAAAAGAAATAAAAAAGAATTTTGGGAATATAATATAAAAACAGTTGCAAAAAATCACTATTCTAGATATAAATATCCGGATGAACTTTTTCTTAAACTAACAAAAATTGGAGATTATTGCGAAATAAATAATATTAATCTTACTTTTGTTATAGTTCCTCATCATCAAGAATTTAGAGATAGAATTGGTGATTTTAATTTACAAAAAGAAGAAAAGAAATTTAAACATGATGTTTCTTCAATTGCAAGAGTTATTGATTTTGATTTTCCAAATCAAATTACAAATTGTAAAGAATGTTTTTCAGATCCAATACATACGAATGATTCTATTAGCAAACTAATTAGTGAAGAGATTTATAGAGATAGTTTGAAAATTGGCAGGCTACTTAAGTAATAATCCCTTAAAATACGAAGTATTAATTAAAATCCAGGTTTTTAAATTTTTTTGAATATTAGGCTTTATAAAAAACTTGATATTATTTAAAATTAATAACCAAATAATATACAAATAGCTAAACATTGTACCAGTTTTTCTTAAAAAATATACATGATTTTTTATATTTTGACGAAGAAAAAAATTACCTCGATATATTTTCTTTCCCTTACTGTTAAACGATTTTGTCAGGCTTCCAACCTTGTGATATGTTTTAACACTAGTATCAATTATGGTTTTGTGTTTTCCATTTTTCCAAATTCTGTATAAAAAATCTGTATCATCAAAATAAACAAAATATTTTTCATCCATATATCCAATATCACTGAATACCTTTTTATCTATAAGCAAAAAACAAGTAGGAGCATATTCAACAGTTAAAACATGATCATATTGACCATTATCCACTTCATTAATTCCTTTATGAAGAGGTAGGTAGCCTTTATTTTTAATGAACCATGCACCAGCATACCATATCAAATTAGGTCTATCATAATACATTATCTTTGGGCTTATTATACTAGCATTATGTTTAGATTTCTTGTTTAATAGCCTTAAGATAAGATCGGATTCAAATTCTATATCATTATTTGCAATAACAATATGATTACATCCATCACTAAGCGCTTGTTTTATTCCTTGATTATTTGCTTTAGCTACACCCTCGTTTCGCGTGTTCTTTATAAGAAGTATATTGTTACTATTGTATCTATCAATGATATTCAGGGTATTGTCAGTTGATGCATTATCAATCACATATAACTTAATATTTGTATAAGTTTGTTTTAGTAAAGAGTCAAAAAATGGAACTAATACGGATTCAGAATTGTATGTTATAGTTACTATACCTACTTTTTCCATTCTTCTAGATTGCGTGATAATAAATTTTCTAATAAAATAACGTCTTCAATAAAGAAATTTAACATCTTTTGTCTTAATTTTTTATCAAGTATAGGTTTATGCTTATTTGTAAATAAAATACTTTTAATGTAGTTGATAGCTAAATTTGGTAACATTTTTTTAATAAATTTTTTAAAAGCAGTGAAAGAATTTATTCTTCTAATAATCAAGTTTTTTGGCATAACAAAAGTATTGTATTGCTTATTGGAATTAGATATAAATTGTTTAATATCAAGGAATTTATATAATTCACTCATAATTCTATCTCTTTCCTGCTTAAATTCACTTTGGAAAATAATAAAGATATTTTGTTTCCCAAAAACATCTATATATCTTTTTACCTGATGATAATACAAGCCTAGACTTATAAATTGCTGATAATATAATTTATTTTTGTTTGATAAATTTTTATTATTAATAATGTCATCTAAAGTAGCATCAACTAATCCTAGTCGATAATCCATTAGATAATGAGAATAGGCTCTTTCAATAGGATCCCTTAGCATAATGATGATTTTACTTTTAGGATTATATTTAAATATTCTTTGGGGTACTTTGGGGTAAAAAAGATAAGAAACACTAGCATCTCCATATATCTTACATTCTTTATTATTAAATAGTTCATTGTAATCATCAAGATTATCAATACACTTACTCTTATAATACAGCTTCTGGTCTATTATCTCTTGATTTGAAAAATAATCAGGTTCTTTTATGTTACTCATTTGAACTTCAGGATGCTCATTTAAATAATGATATAAAGATGTGGTTCCTGCTTTAGGCGCTCCAACTATAAACAAATTCACTTTCATTTTGAAAAAAATCGATTATATAAAGTGTGTTTAATGCTCTTTATTCTATGTAAATTAAAAAACAAGGATAGAGAAACTTTAAAAGGTAAAATCAATATGTAGAAAATTGAAAAAAATGGTGGAAGATGAAAATCTTTAATTTTATAATTATATTTTTTAAGATTATCTTTAGTAATCATTTGAAATAAATAAATTTCAGATGCATTTAATCCTCCCTTTGTCCATTTACCCATTTTACTCGAATCAATTTTTAATTCTTCTAAATTATCGGAATTTGTAGATGATCCTATATTTGGGATTTTGATCATTTTATCATCAAAAGTTACACCTAAAAATAAACATATTTTTTTAATTTCTTTTTCTGGATTTGACAAAAGATCTTCAAATCGAATATTAATTAAATACGGTTTTTCTTTATGAGTATAAACTTTAGAGACCGCTGAATTCCATAATTTACCATTTATCAATGGATTGTAATTTACAAAAGCTCTTATTGATTCTGTCAATGGTATAGCTTTTGCTCCTAAAAATTTTCTTTTCCATTTATTTTTTTGCGAAAGCAACACATCGCGACCATCTCTAATCATATTAACAAATAGAGCATCAGGAAAAGCATCTAAAATTTCATAAATATAAAATGCATTCTTTGGTGTTTGTTCACAAATAATTGCACTTTTTTGTTCTTTCATAATTTCAGATAAAAAAATCTTATATACTTCTATAGGGGTTATTTCTTTTTTATTTAGAAGCGTATTATTAGATTTATGAAAAAACTCATTATGTTTTTTTCTTGAAAACAAACCATATGCCTCAATACAAAATAACTTTGACAACAACTGTATTGCTTCTTCCTTTGTTATTTGTTCATTTAATGAGTTTGTTGATGCAAGCCATTCAAAAAAATGTAACTCATTTAAAGTGTATATTTTTTTATGATTATTTAATATTCTGCCCAGCATTGTGGTACCGCTCCTTCCACTTCCTATAATAAAAATATGATTTGATTTATTCAATGTTTGATTCTATAAGGGTTATACTATATGGCTTCAAAGTAAAATTTTCAGATTTTAATGAAGTGCTAGAAAATAAAATATCATCTTTATTATTGCTAAATAATTCTTTTGCATAATATTCTTTAATTTTTCTTTCTTGCTTCTCGTTTAATGAAATATCAACAGGCATTTTTGACCAATTTATGTAAAAATTAAATACTTCATTTTTATTTTTTAAAAAAATATACTCAAAACATTCGTTATTATTCTGTTTTTTCAAAACTTCTAATTCTGTATTAGAAAAAAGATCGCTCATCATACGCATAGTTTTGTATGCATTAAGAACATATTGAGAGTCTCCTGATTTCATGAGCAGTGATGCTGATAGAGTTCTGCCCGCTAAATTATGAAAAGTAGTCAATTCAATGGGTTTGAGTTTTTTATTTGTAGCTAATTCCAATAAGTAGCTAGAAATGAATAAGGATTGTAAAAATGTATTTGCTGTAGTTTTGGACATTTGCAAATTCCATTCCGTAATCCATATAGGCTTATTTTTAAATATTCTCGCATATTCACTTATTTGAGTAGGATAAAAAGCTGAGAAATAATTAAGAGCTCTTTTTTTATATATATTAAATGCATCTTTTTTATTGGTTCCTTCTGCAACTTCACTGATCATCTGTCCAAACCTATCTTTTCCTTTTGTAACCTTTGCATAAGAATGTACAATTATTCCATCATAAAAATTTTCCTTAGAGAGTTTTTTATTCCAAGCATCATGTCTTCTTAATGCATTTACTGGAGCGGCAACCACAGTAATTTTTAAATTAGGAAATCTGGATCTTATTTTTTCGCTGTGTTTTTTAGCAAGATCAATATATGTATCAGGATTAATTAAATGCTTATATACACTATTTGATAATTCTCCTCCAAGCTCAACACCAATTAAATTAATATTATTATCTAAAAAAATATCTATCACATCAAGGTATTCATTTTCTTTTGATGTTAAAATATTAACATTATAAATCACTCTAGAATTTGTTTTTTTAGCGAGCTGAATAAAATCATATATGTAATTATTTTGATGATTTTTTTTCTTGGTAATACTATTAAATGTTCTGGCTATTTTTGACTTGTTTCCTTTATGATATTTCTCTACTTCATCTATTTTAATTCCATAACCGGGGGCATTTAAGTGATAGAAATTACCGAATCCTCCTGGAAAACTTAGCACTTGAGCATTTAATCTATCAACCTTGTTAACAAATCCAGTATCTACTATATCAAAAAATAAAAACGCAGTGCTTGTTCTTAAACCAAATAGATTAGGATTAATTTTTTGTTGAGCAAAAATTAAGCTCGATTGAATAATGAGGTAGAAACATAATATTTTTTTCATTATTTAATTAATCCCTTTTTACTTAATTCCTCTACAGATTCTTCATATTTATCATTATGAATGTTTTGTTTTTTTACCCACTCAACAAATTTTGATAAGCCAGTATTAAAATCAAATTTAGGTACAAATCCTGTGACATCACATATTTTGCTAATATTTGCAAAATTATGCCGTATATCTCCAACTCTAAATCGTTTTGAAATTTGAATATTAATTTTTGAATTATAAAGGGATTTTAAAGAATTCGCAACTTCTAATACAGTAACTGGACATCCAGAACCTACATTAAAAAAATTATTATTTGCATTTTTATTTTTCATAACCTCTATAGTAGCCTCCACTACATCGTCTATATATACAAAATCTCTAGTCATCAGCCCGTCTTCATAAATTTCAATATCATTATTATTTAAAATTCTAGTAGAAAAAATAGACAATATACCTGTATAGGGATTAATTAATGATTGCTCGGGTCCAAATACATTTTGATATCTTAAAGCTACAACAGGTATATTCAAACTCCTGCCCATTAAAAATAAAATTTGCTCTTGATAATATTTTGTCAAACCATAAGAAGATATAGGCTGTATTTTAGAATTTTCATCTGTAGCAACTGCTTTTAGTGGTTTTTTAGAAATATTGCAAATAGGATCAAAAATTCCTTTTTTAATTAAATTAGTGTCTCTTTCTTTAGGGTAAATAAAATTATTTTGAGCATCAATATATTTTCCCTCCCCATATATGGCTCTAGATGAAGATATGATTATTTTTTTGATTGAATGCTGAGTATTAGCTAATATATCTAACATGTTTGCTGTTCCTAGAATATTCACCTTATTATAATTTGCAATTTCATACATTGACTGACCAGTACCAGTTTCTGCAGCTAGATGAATAATTGCATCTTGTTTATTTAATGCTCTCAACCAATCTTCTTTATTACAAACATCACCCTTTATAAAAGTAACATGATTTTTTATCTTTTCATATAATAATGAATTTCTACCGTGTATCTGCTCGGACAAATTATCTAAGACAGTTATATTATATCCAGATTTGACTAGCTTCATTGATATGTGCGAACCAATGAATCCAGCCCCTCCTGTTATCAAAATATTTTTCATGATATTAAAGTTCTATTAAGCTCAAGCCTATCAAATATACTAAAAAAACCAGAAACAATAAATACGAAGAAAAAAGGTCGTAATATTAAAGGAGAGGATAATAATGAAAGTGATATAATGGTAAGTAATAATGTTTTATTTTTTAGAATAATTCGTTGATTAAAAAACATATATATCAGCAATATTGCTGTAGGAAAACCCATACATGCTAATAAAAACATAAATGAATTACTACTTCCTCTATCGGTTCCTTCCATTTTTAAAGTAATTCCAACTTGTTCTTGTAATTTTTTAAATCTATTGGAAGAGAAATGAAATTCATATCTATATTTTTGAAATTGTTCTAGATCTAAACCAACACCAGTGATCGGATTTTCTAGTGCAATATAAAATGGTTGAACTAAATCAAAAAATCTTTTTTGAAATGAAGCCTCTCTTTCTCCAGATATCTTTTCCTCTATATTTACTGTGAATACACTATATATTGGAATAAGACAGACAACTATGAGGGGTAGTAATAATTTGTTTCTTTTATATTCACTAAAAATATAATAAAGACCTTGAAGCAATAAGATAGTTATTCCTGCAGTTGAGTACGTAGTAATTATAGCTAGAGAAGTTAATAGTAAAAGATATCTTCTTTTTTGCATAATAAATGCTTCTAAGAAAAAAAAGATGTTTAAAAAAAGTTGTAAAACTCCTGCCTCCCAAAACAAACCTTGATTTCTAAAAAAATCGATACCAAATAAATTGATAAATGAATTTTGTTTTTCTAGTGATGAATAAAATAGAAAATGATTAAATGTCTCACAATTATAATCTCCATTTTTAGTAATAATTGTCGTTAAATCTCCGCTTACTAATGGATAAGCAAAAACCTGCAGAAGAGAATGAAACATTACAAATTTAAGAACTAAATAAATTTTACCTATCATAATATCATTACTTCTATTATTCTTAAAGTGAAGCAATACAGATACTGTTGTAAAAATTATCATAAGATAATATAAATACTTATTAATAGATTGCTCAGAAATTGCAAATAAATAATTTATTATAAAAAGACCGGTAATAGATATAAAACTAGAAACTGCAACATTAAAATTTTTTCTTAAAATTTTTTTACCTAAAAAAAACAAAGAAAATAGTACAAAAAAAACCAAACACCCGTACATTAAATTTCTATTAAAAACAAATAACAAGCCACCTGAGCTAAAAATTAGAAGTGCTATTATTATAACATCAAAAATACTAGATATTTTATTAGAAATTGCTACCAATTCATCTTACGTTTTATTATGCTTTCTAAAATTAAAATATCAGAATTAAAATGTTCTTCCATAAGAAATTTCCTGTATTCTGCTTTTAATTTAGGAGGATTGTATTCGACAGTATTGTATTTTTGTATGTTGTTTTTTACAATCTGTATTATCTGATGCGGAATAATATTTTTTAGACTATTTCTCCACATTCCCTTTTTTTGCATTAATTTTTTTATTGTTTTAAATCTTGCCTTCGAAGCTTTATTAGCTAAAATATTAATATTTATATTATCATTATTAGGTATCTCTAAAAATTCGAATACCCTTTTAATTGTTTTTTTTCTATTTAACAAAAAATCTTCTTCAAAATGTAAGATTAAAAAATCCTCTAGTTTATAATACTCTAAATACCTTTGCAGTAATTTTCCGTACATGCCCTGAGAAATATATGAATGCCTTAAAATATTAACATAATCCATTTTTTGTTCATATTTAATCATTCTTGATTGTTCCTTTTTAATTGCATCTTTAAACGTTAATTTTTCTCTTTCATCTCTTAATGTATGAAGATAATGAGAATAAGCCCTATCAACTGGGTTTCTTAGTATAACTATAAACTTTATATTACTATTTAAATGTTGGTAAATTCTTTGAGGTGTGTCTTTATTAAAAAAATATGATGGAGTAAAGTCTCCTATAGTGTATTCATTTTTTACATTACTATAATAAGTATCGCTATACCAATCAATTCCTTTATTATAAGATTCGTTAACATCAAAAAAACGAGGCTCTTTAAATAAGGGCACATATACATTTGGATGCTGCTTTAATATCTCAAACAAAGTTGTTGTTCCGCTTTTTGCAGCTCCTATACACATAAAGTTTGGTAATATCATTTTAACCAATAATTTAAGTCTCTATTTATTAATTTAGATAATTTGATAATATCTTCTTTATAATACGCAATTAATTTCTTTTTTGTGTCTACCGATATTTTATTATTAATTTTATATTGTAATTTTTTCTTGATTAAGCTTCTGGCTTTTTTAAATGGAATAACAAATTTTAAAATTTTTTTAACATAACTGTGAGACATCATAAAGTTTCTAATCTTTTTGTTTTTCCATTGCCATCCGCCCACCATATACCTATCTTTTATATCAAAATCAAAAAGTTTTAATTTTAAAAAATTTATTACTTGATTCAATTCTTTATTAATATCCTCTTTATAATCATCATAGATAATTATGTGGACGTTTTTAAAGCTTTCTTTAAATTTTTTAACCTGCAAATAATATTTTCCTAGTGCTAAATATCGACTTGCCGGTGTCATGTTAAGATTGTTATGATACCTATCATCACTATTCCAAAGTGCATCTTCAAAAGATAGGTTTTCCATAGTATTATAACGCTTCACATGTTGATAACCTGAAAAAGCACGATCTATTGGATTTCTTAACATAATAATGATTTTACACTCCTTACCCAGGAATTTTTTAATATTATTTATTGCTATATCAGCATACAATAGGTACATAACACTAGATTCACCTTTATACTTGAAATCATCTGAATGATCGAACAAATCAGAATAGTCAGAAATTTCTAATATACTATTAGGAATTCTCATTTCTCCTATCTCATTGCTTATTAAAAAATGAGGTTCTTTATGATGGCTCATAAAAATTTCTGGATGCTGATTCAAATAATTATGTAGTGATGTTGTGCCGCTTTTTGCAGCCCCTACTATTAATAAATTAGGTAAATTATTTTTTGTCATTTTTTTAAAAATGGAAAATATATGGTAAAAAATCCGAACTTTCTTTTAACATAATATACCATGGTTAAATTCCAGAAAATAATACTGATGAAACTTGCAAAAGCAGCTCCATTAATACCGTGTATTCCTAAGTGAGAAAAAGGATTTTCTGGTTGAATAAAAACATAGTTTAAAACTATATTAATAGCAGCTCCTAAAAATAATACATTCATGTAAGTTAATTGATTACCTGTCATTTGTAATAGATTTCCTGCAGGACCGGTAAATACACTAAATAGTCTTGCAGTACACAAAATAACTAAAGCATAAATTCCGTTATAAAAATCATCCCCAAATAAGTCTAGTATAAAAATTGAAACAACTGTAAATAAAACAAGTAAAGGAATGCTGCTCCAAAATATTAACTTAGTAGATTGATGTACAACTTTTTCCAATCTATTGAAATCTTTTTTTTTCATAAAGCTCAGCAAATTTAGGAGACGAAATACTGGTTACTGCTGTTAAGGCAATATTAACAAACATGGATAACTTAAATGCAACATCATATATACCAACTTCATAACTTGAAGTCATTCCACCTAACATTAACCTATCAGTCCATGACATTAGAAATTGACTTGATTGTGCAAAAAGCAAGGGTAATGATACAAATAAAATTGCTTTAAGTTGAATTTTATCACCTAAATCATTAGCTATAGAATTTGATTTTTTTATTTGATTAAAAATTTGATTGTAAACAATATAAGACAATACAAACACTACAACCAGGCTTAATAAAAATGATAAAATTGGTATATTAACATTTCTTGTAAATTGAACTGCAACTGCTAGTATAATAACTGAAAAAAGAATTCTAGAAAGCCAATAAAAAAACGAAAATTCTTTAATTTTTTTTAACCCCCTCATGCTTTGATAATTTAGCATAAATAAAACCATAGGCAATACAAAGAACGAGTTAAGCATGATATATTCTGGCTTTGCGCCTACAGCTTTAGCAATATATTCTGCAAAAAAATACATAACAAAAGATGCAATTAATGATGTGCAAATTAATAGCGAGAGTATTTTTTTTCGATATAACTTTATGGCGCTCCATCTATTTTTGATTGCAAAGCCTGCGATATATCTAATTGAAGCTACGTCAATTCCAAGCTTAGCCAGTAATGAAAAAACTCTTAATACAATAATAGCCAGTACATAATCACCAAGACCTTTTGCTCCAAAATATTTAGCAATCATTAATGTAAAAACAAAACCCATTACTTGAGAAAGAACACGCATAAATAAAGATATACCTCCTTTTTGAAATAATTCAATAAAATCTTTATCTCTAAATAATGTTTTAATTTTTTCTAACATAAATCATTCTACAAGAAACCAAGGATTAAGTAAGTTTGGCTTATTATAAACAACTGGATCATTAGAATTATATTGTGTGACACTGAATCCAGCATTTCTACATATGCTATCACCTGCGCCTGTGTCCCATTCCATAGTTGGTGCATATCTTGGGTAGACATCTGCTCTTCCTTCTGCTATCATGCAAAATTTTAATGAAGATCCTGCTGAAATAATATTGATATTTTTATGTTCCTTCTTTTTTTGAGTAAAAAAATCTTGTGTTTCAACTGACATATGAGATCTTGATCCAACAATAGTAAAATCTTTTCTTTTTTTATAAAAAGGTAGCTTAATAGAAGAAGAGATTAAATTGGTAATATTTTTAATTTTTTTTGAAATATTTTCTTTTTTGTAAGAATATTTTATATCTGAAAAATACAAGTCTTTGATAACAGGGACATAAATCACTCCCATAACCGGGGAATTCTTATGAATCAATGCAATATTTACAGTAAATTCACCATTTCTTTTTATAAATTCCTTTGTCCCATCTAAGGGATCAATTAACCAAAAATACTCCCAAGATGCTCTTTTTTCATATGGAATTTCTTTACCTTCTTCACTTAAAATTGGGATTCCTGTATTTTGTAATATTTTTTCGATAATTTCATGACAATTTCTGTCGGCCAATGTTAGTGGCGAGTTATCTTCCTTAAAATCTACTTTAAAATCTGAATTATATACTTTTAAAACTGCTTCACCTCCTTGTAAGGCTGCATTTATCATTTGTAATAATAAATCGTTAAAGTCCATATTAATCATTTTTTAAAAAAATATTTACAGCATTAGAAGTGCCAATTCTTTCAGCTCCTGCCTCAATCATTTTAATAAATTGACTAAAATTAGAAACACCTCCTGATGCTTTTACGGGTAATTTCGAAAACCTTTTAATGGTTTTTACATCCTTAATTGTTGCTCCAAAACCACCATAATAACCGGTTGATGTTTTAATAAATACATTTTTAAAAAAATCAGGAAATTTATCCACTACAATTGAAGAAATTCTTTTTGTAATACTAATTATCTCCTGATTAGAAAGGGCTCCAGTTTCAATAATCCATTTTATCATCACAGAATGATCGTACGCAAGCTTAGTTCCTTCAATTATATCCTTGTCAAATTTTATAAATCTTTTTTGCTTAAATAAGTTGTAATCTGCAACAAAATCTAGTTCATCTGCCCCATTATCAATTGCTGAAATTGCTTCTTTAATTTTATGATCTGTTGAAGAAGAGCCTAAAGGAAAGTCTATAACAGTACCAATCAAAACTTTTGAATTATTATTTAAAATAATTTCCTTCGCCATTTTAACAAACTCTGGTCGAATCATTACAAGTTTAAAATTATATTTAATTGCTTCAATAATAAGATCAATATTTTTTTTCTTATTTTCTTCGTTAGTAATATTTAACTCACTTGCTTTTTTTAAATATGTAGAATCTAGATATTCTTCTATATTCATTAAGATTAATTTATCACAAAACTACTAATTTTTATGATATTACTAATGATTTATATTTCATGTATTTTTTTTAAGTTTGTAGAATGTAAAAAAAATAATGAAAGAAGAAAGAGAAAATATTTTTACAAATTTTGACGCAATCCTTCAAAGAAAAGATAAGGAAAAATTGCTAGAACAAAAAGGTAAAGTAATTTGGATGACAGGCTTGTCTGGATCCGGAAAAACAACATTAGCTATTGAGATAGAAAAAAATCTTTACAAAAATGGTATAATAAGTCAGGTATTAGATGGTGACAACATACGAGTAGGTATTTCTAATAACCTGAGTTTTACACAAGAAGATAGGCAAGAAAATATCAGAAGAATATCTGAAGTGTCAAAATTATTTATAAACTGCGGTATAGTGACGATCAATTGCTTTATTAGCCCTACAAAAAAAATACGTCAAACTGCAAAACATATTATAGGAGAAAATGATTTTATTCAAGTATACATTAAATCGGATGTGAAAACATGTGAAAAAAGAGATGTAAAAGGCTTATATAAAAAAGCAAGAAAAGGTCAAATAAAAAACTTTACAGGTATTAGCGCTCCTTATGAGGAGCCTAAGGATTCGGATATTGAAATTGATACATCTCAACTTTCAATAAACCAATCGGTAGAAAAAATTATTAAATTTATATTACCTGAAATAAAAAAAAAATATGATATCATATAATTTAACTCATCTAAAAGAACTAGAATCAGAAGCAATTTTTGTTCTTAGAGAGGTAGCAGCTCAATTCGAAAAACCAGTTATGTTATTTTCTGGAGGAAAAGATTCAATAATAATGTTTCACTTGGCTAGAAAAGCTTTTTATCCAGGAAAGATACCATTTCCTTTGATGCATATTGATACTGGTCATAATTTTGATGAAACAATTGAATTTAGAGACA
>MDTD01102849.1_pt1 | contig 16116 bp, 11 predicted proteins | sample 811221 | NCBI WGS metagenome assembly MDTD01 (sample SAMN05326646, study PRJNA326480) | marine metagenome | isolation source: seawater | place: Pacific Ocean: South West | collected 2011 | reverse complement strand
TCATACAATTCCTTTGCAGTGAAAGTAAGACTCGGTAGATTGTATCCACCTCTAACCGACAGTTTGTCGCTAGGAGCATCCATCAGTTGCAAGGTTGCTTTAATTGCATCATCCATGTACATCATTGGCAACTTTGTATCCTCTCTTACAAAGCAGGTGTAGGCTTCAGAAGCCACCGCTTTGTGGAAGATTTCAACAGCGTAATCTGTTGTGCCGCCACCTGGCATAACTTTCCATGAGATCAATCCAGGATAGCGAAGACCTCTGATGTCGACGCCGTGGGCTGAATGGTAGTAGTCTGCCATCAATTCTCCAGCAACTTTGGTGATCCCGTACATCGTAGCAGGATTGAGTGGTGATTCTTGTTTTGCAATCTTGCCTACGTCAGCGCCGAAAACTGCGATTGATGAAGGAGCGAAAATTCTGAATTTGTATTTTCTAGCTAATTCAAGGACATTCATCAGCCCATCCATGTTGATTTTCCAGCAAAGTTGTGGGTTTTTTTCTCCGGTTGCCGAGAGTAGGGCGGCTAAATGGTAAACTTCGTTGATATCATTATCTCGAATGATGTTCTCCATTTGCTCTGAATCAAGTACATCAAGCCTCTCATATCTGAAATTTGAATCATCTACATCTTGTGGATTTCTAATATCTGATGCGATTACACTTTGTGAGCCAAACTTGGTTTGTAAGGCATCCAGTAACTCCATCCCGATTTGACCGAGGGCCCCGGTAATCAGAATTCGTCTATTCCCGGACTCGCCCATAAACGACCTACACAAGAGTCGCTACTTGAACCTAAAGGTGTGGAAACGAATCAGATGTTTCCATAAAAGAAAGCCCAGCAGGTCACTCCGCACCGAATCCTTGGATTCGCTCTTGGACATCATCGGGGACTTGAGCATCCATTTGGGCCCATAAAACATCATCGATTCTCAAGATGCTGATTGCTGCTTCAGTGGCTCCTGAAATCGCTTGCCTGGTGATACTCATCGGCTCTAGGACTCCTCTTGAAATTGTATCCTTAGCCTTGCCATCATTCAAATCAAGGCCCATGTAATCTCCAGATTCGCTGTGAGCTGCTGTTAGTTTCAATAATGAGTCAATGCCGTCATAGCCTGCATTTGCCGCAAGCGCTCTTGGAATAGATTCTAAGGCATCTGCCCAAGCCTCAATCGCTAATTGTTCACGGCCGGGTACGGATTCTGCAAATCTTCGCAAGCGTCGCCCTAGAGCAACCTGTGTTGCACCAGCACCTGGTAGCAAAACTGGCTCTTCCAATAGTTGGCAGGCGACTCCGAGGCCGTCTGCGAAGCATCGCTCTACCTCATCGAGTACGCTTTGAGTGCTTCCTCTAGCAATTAGAGTTGCACCGCTGTCTTCTGCGTCAAGGATCCAGTGATTTACTCCACCGCGTAACTCTTCTCTGGTCTTGATGAATGCTCCTAAATCCGCCTTGGTCGCCCTTCCTGCATCCGGCACAAGGTTTGCACCACATGCACGAGATAGTAGGTCTAAGTCCCGCTTCTCGACACGGCGGTAAGTTAGAATTCCGTGCTTGGAGAGTGCTTGCCTTGCTTCATCATCCACGCCTTCTTTACAGACAAGAAGGTCACATCCTATGTTTACCAAATTCTCAACTTGGGCTAGAAGTGCCTTTGATTCAGCAGCGCGGAATGCATCCAGCATCCCCGCTGAAGTGATGTTCAATTTTGCCTCGAATTGAGGTTTCTTCCTCTCAAGTCCGCCGTCAAGAATCAAAATTGAACCCGGTCCACCACGTTCTTTCATCTCTGGATGAATGCGGCTTTTTGCAAGTGCTAGTCCTGTAATCAAGGTGGAATCCTGCATCGTTCCGCCGGTCTGCTTGATGATTTTGACACGAGTTGGATCCGCTCTTCCATCTGTGAGAATAACCTGCCCTGCCTCAAGCGACAGACTTGCAAGACGCTTTTCCATGCCCTTGTCCAACTTACCAGCAAGCGAAGTCTCGATTGCAGACTCTATTTGCTGTGGTGTTGCATCGATAGATAACTCGTCTAGAGATGACAAAGCGAAAGCTTCGGCCTGAGCAAAGCCTCTTGCGATTATGGAAGGATGAACTCCTTGCCTAACCAACTGCCAAGCATTTCTCAACATTTCAGCACAGATAACCACGGTGGTTGTCGTACCATCTCTAGCAACCCGGTCCTGAGTTGATGAAGCACTGATAATCATCTTTGCAACCGGGTGTTCGACTTTTGCAGTCTCAAGAACTGTAACACCATCGTTTGTGACCAGAGTTTCTCCAGTGTCATCCACAAGCAACTTGTCTAGGCCCTTTGGACCCAATGTTGAGCGGACTGCGCCAGCCAATGCGATGGCGGCCTGTACGTTCTTGCGCAAGGCTTCGCGACCACTGGTTCTCTCTGTAGATTCGAGAATGGTCTCTTCCGCCATCGACCCGCCCACTCGACACCTCGTCTTAAACTGTTGAGAATTAGTAAGCGTGGAGTTCATATATGGGCTACTGCTCCGACTATACAACCGATGGTTAAGTAGTGGTGAAAAATCATGGCTGAAGACTGGGAAGAAAAGATGCTTGAGCAAATGGCTGAAATGTTCCAAAAGATGGGCATGAGCGTTGATATCAACCAACTAAAGGCCATGATGAAGCAGTTCCAATCCAAGTTTGAAGCGATGGGAATCGACCCAGAAAGATTGGCGAAAGGAGATGTTAACTTCAATTTCGACATCTCAGACATTACCAAACTATTCCAATCTGGAAAACCACTAGATGAGATGCTGTCCAACCTAGGTGTAGATGTCAAGGTAGACGCGGCACCGGTTGAGGTCGATATCGAGGAAGAAGAACCAGACAACGAAATTCTCAGGCTGCCTTCCGAGAACATCTACCTTTCTGGATGGAATATGTCAATCACCGTAGATTTCTCTACCAGGACCGACTTTGATGAGATTGAAGTCGCTCTCTCTAGCGGTGGAGAACTGCTACAGGTACTCTCTGACCCCTCAGAGCCACCACTAGCTCAAATCGAGTTACCACACCAGTGTGATGACGTAGTTGATTGGTCAATCAACAACGGGATTCTCGACATCACGCTAAAGTTAACACCACAAGGCTCAGCCTTGGAATCTAAGTCTGAAGACATCGATGATGGTGTTGAAGACGATCATGCTCCAGTCTCATCGGATGTAAGCGTAGACCTTGCAGACGACGATGATGACGAAGACGATGGAGGAATCCCGATATTTTGAATTCGGAAGTTAACGGAAGTGAAAATATGGCTAAGAAAAATGTAATTGGAATAGACCTAGGAACAACCAACTCTTGTGTTGCAACAATCGAAAACGGTGAAGCCGTAGTTATTGCAAACGCAGAAGGCGCAAGAACAACCCCGTCTGTTGTAGCATTCGCCAAAGATGGCGGAGAGCGCATGGTAGGAGTAACCGCAAAGCGACAAGCGGTTACCAACCACGAGAGAACCATGATTTCTGTAAAGAGACACATGGGAACAGACTGGAAGACGAAGGTCGACGATTCTGAATATACTCCACAAGAGGTTTCAGCATTCATTCTACAGAAGTTGAAGGCAGATGCTGAAGCTTACCTAGGAACAACAGTTAAACAGGCTGTAATCACATGTCCTGCTTACTTTACAGACGCTCAAAGAAAGGCAACTAAGGATGCTGGAAGAATCGCTGGTTTGGAAGTCCTTAGAATTATCAACGAGCCAACCGCAGCTGCCCTAGCATACGGTGTTGACAAGGAAGACGACCAGACAATCCTCGTATACGACCTTGGAGGAGGTACATTCGACGTATCCGTTCTCGAAATTTACGAGGTTGACGGACAGCCACAGATCGAAGTAAAGGCTACTGCAGGTAACAACAAACTCGGTGGCGACGACTTTGATGAAGTTCTAATCGACTACTTGGTTGCTGAATACAAGAAGACATCTGGAATCGACCTGGCAAAGGACGTTCAAGCGATGAGCAGACTGAAAGAAGCGGCAGAGAAAGCAAAGATCGAGTTGTCAGGAACTGGACAATCACAGGTAAATCTCCCATTCATCACAATGAAGGATGGACAACCGGAGCACCTTGACATTACAGTATCTCGTGCTAAGTTTGAGGAATTGATTGCTCCTCTTGTTGAGAAGACAATGAAGCCAACACGACAAGCAATGAAGGATGCTGGCCTATCAAAGGGTGAAGTAGACAAGGTCATTCTAGTCGGTGGTTCAACCCGCGTTCCAGCAGTACAAACCGCTATCGAGAAGGAGACAGGTAAATCTCCGTTTAAGGGAATCAATCCTGACGAAGCGGTTGCAATGGGTGCTGCCCTACAAGCAGGAATCATCGCAGGTGACGAAGGAGTTTCTGACATCCTTCTGCTTGACGTTACTCCACTAACACTTGGTATCGAAACCCTCGGTGGTGTAACCACTACGATGATTGAGAGAAACACAACAATTCCTAGCCGCCGCTCGGAAGTGTTCTCAACCGCAAGCGACAACCAACCTGCTGTAGAAATCCACGTTCTACAAGGTGAGAGAGAATTCGCGAAGGATAACGTAAGCCTAGGCCAATTCCACTTGATGGGAATTCCACCAGCTCCTCGTGGCGTACCACAAATCGAAGTCACATTCGACATCGATGCTAACGGTATTGTCAACGTGTCCGCAAAGGACAAGGGAACAGGTAAGGAGCAATCCATCAAGATTGAATCTGACACCTCTCTAACTGAAGATGAAATCCAGGCAAAGATCGCTGAAGCTGAAGAATTCGCAGAGGCTGACAAGCGTCTAAAGGCTCAAGTCGAAATGAGAAACATGGCTGACCAAATCGTTTACCAGACTCGCAGAACTATTGAAGAGGCTGGAGAGAAACTCAGCGATGAAGACAAGGACCCAGTTCTATCCAAGGTTGACGAATTGGAAGCCCTGCTTCAAAATGAAGAAGGCGTTGCTAAGGAACTCGATGAAATCGACGAGGCTGCAGTCCAAGCTAAAGTCAAGGAAATTGAAGAGGGAATGCATGCAATCTCTGCTAAGTTGTACGAGGCTGCTGCTGCTGAAATGGCAGAACAAGAAGAGGCAGGCGCTGCACCATCGGATGATGATGGAGTGGTCGATGCAGATTTCGAAGTAGTCGACGAAGACGAAGACTGATTACCAAATGAATGGAATCGCACTGAATACCAGCATTAGAATTGGTATTACAATCGCTTCTGTAGTTGAGCGCAAGCCAGCGATTAGAGACAACTCTGTTCCTCTGTGAAGGTGAACTTGCATTCCGATGTCTTTGTTGCCTCTAACGACCAGTAATGAGTTAGGAATCGAGGTATCAATTCCTTCTTCTCGCTCATCATGGGTTCTAGTTTCTACCCTTCCTAAGCAGTATACAGGGTCTCCAGCTGCCAGAACCCAGACTGTCCAGCGCCAGCTACCTGTACCCCATTTGAACAGTTTATCTCCCATGTTGACCTTGTCCCAAGAGTTGGGGTCTACGAGGATTCCACCAGTGCCATCATGAAGTATGAATTCACGCCCACCCGCATCGGTTCTTCTAGTGACCCATTTGCAAGACTCCTTTCCATCACTGTCTCTGCTACAGACCCGTTCTTCTTCTTTCCATCTGTAGTTAACAACACCTTCGACTCTCCGAGAACTACTACCACCAACATCCACAGATAGGGTACCTTGAGGCCCTGGTCTTACCTGACCGACCAATTCTGCTGGACCTGCGGCGACGCTTCTAACCCTACTAGATGGTGTATCGATTATGTTGTGCATGAGTTTCCACTTTTTGAAGGCCAAAAATGTCCAAATTATCGAAAAGAGAACTATGCCTATTTTCAACCAATAACCAATTACTTGTTGAGTATCATCACTATGTCTTGCTGTCAAATCTGAAGCTAGCCAGAGCGCTGTCCCAACGAAAATCATACCATTGATTGAGTAAAGAGTAAATGTCGCAGGAGTAGGTGTACCAACCACATCTGGATGCTCTTCAATTAGTACTTCGTCTCCATTTGGCGCGTACGGATTATCCGGCCAAGTCTCATAACCCGGCGGAGGTAGCACCCAATCGTTTTCGTCAACTTCACGAACTGGTCCGTCTGCCGGACCCAAATTCCCTGGTGTACCATGGACGAATGGAGAGTTACCCCATCGTTGTTTCAAGTTCTTGATATCATCTGAAAGCGAGGTAGGAGTGGTTACCATTAGCAATGCAGAGGCTACGATTATGACAGCGAGAGCTATTCTCTGAGCGTCTTCTCTTTCGGTTCTCTCTCCGGGGTCTAGACCTTCTGCACCAACTGAAAGGATGGAATAGTATCCATCCTCACCAATGATGAAAATTTCAATAACGTCGCCTTCATCAATGTACCAATCGTCATAACCTGGGCAAGATCTACTGTATGTCGATACCTCAGGCCCCATCTCATCATTCCAAGTGATTTCGAATGACTCTCCGCCACTGACAGGGGCGACGGTAAGAGTTACGTCTTCGAAAACATCAACATAATCTGAACAATTTTCTCCATCTGAATCGTATTCCCAGTATCCGTGGACGAGGGTCCCTTCTTGGATTACAACTTCAACAACAGCGAAGACAGCTTCTCCTCCATCTTCCCAACCGGGACCAAGATTCACCGTCTGCTCATCATCGATTTCATCCAAGTTGTCGACATATTGGCTATCCTCTATTGGAGGAACATCAGGAATGTCTAGACTGATGATTACTGTCACTGTAGCGCCAAGAAGCATTATCGCAGCGATGACCCAAGGAACAATCCCTTTCCAGGTGTGAGGAAATGTGAATTGGAAAAACCCGTGTTGCAGAGAGGTGTGGTCGATGGACTGCTTACCCCCTGTCATGGTCTTACCAAACCCACCGGCATTAAGATTGAATCGCCTCCCAACCGGTAAATTTGCACCATTTCAGGACAATGTTGAATATACGTCTTTACTGGCTATCAAACATGGCAGACCTGATAGGTATTCTAGAGCAAATGCGCGCATCCAGTGGCAATGCTGATACTGTAGGATTGTCTAATGACATCATCCTAGATTTCGCATCAAGAGATCCCACTCTCGTCCAAGCAATAGAAGAGGCTGAAGTCAGGCAAAAAGAGTTCTCAAGTGAACATCTGATGATGGATGAGGCACACCTAGTATCTCACCTCCAACAGGACTTCGTTAATTTCTATGCTCCAGCAACTATCAATCCATACGTTGCAGTAGCAGCAAGAGGTCCATGGATCGTTACATCTCATGGCGCTGTTGTCCACGACAATGGAGGATATGGCATGCTAGGTGGAGGACATGGTCCTGCGGATATCATTGACGCAATGAGCAAAAATCACGTCATGGCGAACGTTATGACACCCTCCATTTCTCACGCAAGACTCGCAGCTGCACTGAAGAGAGAACTTGGACACTCTAGAGAAGATTGCCCATTTACGAAGTTTATCTGCATGAATTCTGGCTCTGAGTCGATGACTGTTGCAATGAGGATTTGTGATGTCAATTCAAAGAACATGACTGGGCCTGGAGGACGTCATGAAGGAAAGCCTGTGAAACTACTGGCGATTGAGCGCGCCTTCCACGGCAGAACCGACCGCCCAGCACAAATTTCGCACTCATGCAAAGGTAAGTACGACAAGGTCCTGAAAACATTCTCAGAAAGAGACAACCTAATTCTGGTTCCATCAAACAACGTCGAAGCTTTGCAAGCCGCCTTCGCAAAGGCGGATGAAGAAGGATACTTCATCGAATCAATGTCGATTGAACCTGTTCAAGGAGAAGGAAACCCTGGGCAATGCATTGACAGAGATTTCTATGATGAGGCAAGGAGATTAACAAATGAACATGGTTCTATGTTAATTGTGGACTCAATCCAAGCAGGAATTAGAGGACAAGGAACACTATCCGTCGTTGACTATGAAGGATTCCAAGATGCTGAAGGACCGGACCTAGAGACATGGTCCAAGGCACTGAATGCTGGCCAATATCCACTTTCTGTCCTTGGATTAAACGATAGAGCTGCGGAATTGTATGTTGTCGGAATTTATGGAAATACCATGACAACTAACCCTCGTGCTCTTGAGACTGCAGTTGCCGTATTGGACAAGATTACACCCGAACTAAGACAGAACATTCGTGACAGAGGCCGTGAATTTGTTGAGAAATTAGAAGCATTAGCAGAGGAGATTCCAGGAACAATAACCCAAGTTCAGGGAACAGGATTGTTACTCTCTGCAGAATTAGACCCTGAAAAGATGAAGGTCGTTGGATTCGATGACGTAGAGGTATGGTGTCGAAAGCAAGGACTTGGCGTTATTCATGGAGGTATTAACGCTCTAAGGTATACACCTCACTTCAACATAACAACTGAGGAAGTCGATCTGGTAATCGACGTCACCCGCCGTGCAATAATGCACTTCTCTCAGTAATCACTGACCAGTAATCAAGTGGTGTAGAGTCCTTACATGGATTCCAGTTGCACCGTTCTTGACCATCTTGTTGGTCTTCGCACCCCACGCTGTACCTGCGATGTCAAGGTGAGCCCATGGAATCTGCTCATCGGTTCCTGCCTTGTTAGGGATAAACTGCTTCAAGAATGCTGCTGCTGTGTTTGAACCACCCCAGCGGCCTGCACCTAGGTTTCTAACATCGGCGATCTTGGAATCTGTCATTTCCTTCTCAAACGCCTTGAATAGAGGCATTGGCCATGCGATTTCTCCACAGTGCTCTCCAGCTTCCTTGATCTTGTTTCTCAAATCGTCATCGTTTGACCATAGACCGCTTGCTTCGTGACCAAGTGCAACGACACAAGCGCCGGTAAGAGTTGCCAAATCGATGATGTATGACGGGTTGAGTTTGGTTCCAGTGTACCATAGACCGTCAGAAAGAACAAGTCTGCCTTCTGCATCGGTGTTTAGAACTTCAACGGTCTTACCAGAGTATGTCTTGATAACGTCACCAGGGCGTTGAGCGTTGGATGATGGCATGTTTTCTGCCATGCATGTGACTCCGATTACTCTGTCCTTGTGACCGCTTGCGACTAGTGCCTTCATCAAACCAAAGGTAGTGGCAGAACCGTGCATATCGTACTTCATTTCATCCATTGAGGGCGGTGGCTTTAGTGAAATACCACCTGTGTCGAATGTGATACCTTTTCCGACGATACATGGGCTCGGACCATCCATGTGTGGGTTAATTTCGAAGATAACCATGCACGGCTTTCTTGCTGAGCCCATACCGACTCCAACCAATCCTCCCATTCCCATCGAAATGGCTTGCTCGTAGTTGATGATTGAAACCTCGACGTTGTCGTGTTCGTTACCAAAAGCGATTGCTTGTTCAGCAAACGCCATCGGGTACAAGTCGTTAGGTGGAGCATTCCCTAGATCTCTTGCGAGGTAGACACCAGATGCCACTGCTAGAGACAGATTTGCCGATTTCTGAAGGGCCTCGGTCTTGTCAGCTTCACAGGTTACGTGAGCTTCGATTTCACCATCATCGGAATCATCATCCTCGTCCTTTGACTTGTACTTGTCATAGGCATAATCTCTGAGAATCATGCCTTCTACGAAAGCGCCCATGTGGTCACCTTCTAATCCAGAAAACTTGACCGTAATCGTCTTTCCATGAATCTTTGAAAGGCTTGCAGTGACCTTTGCACCAGCTTCTCTCATCGACTGAAGGTCTGCATCATCAGACTTACCTAGTCCGATTAGTAGTGCCTTGCCGCCATCAGTCCCCGCAAGGGTCATTGCGGTTCCAGATTTTGCTTTGAAGTCGCCTGCACCCAAGATGGTGTCAATTTGGCTCTTTAGGGCTCTTGGGACTCCTCCTTCGCTACCTGATGGCATGTTTTCACTGTCTTGCCACAATGGAAGAACAAGAGTTCCGTTGATGTTGTCGTTGGTGTTTACTGATACCTGCATTGGCTCACCTAATTGCTCCAATCGTGCATGGCACTTGAAGATGCGCCTAAATCGGCTCATTCCACTAGTTCTGCTTCCAAAGGAACTTCATCGTCCAAATCGAACGGCTTCTCTTCCCTTGACCACCAAAATGCGAATGCTACGACGAAAATTGGTATTGCACCCGCTTGCAAAATCCACAGCAGAGTCTCTACAGACTCAGAGAATAATGTTGACACTTCAGGGCTTCTATCTACGCTTTCATTGACCCATTGCGATGAGTTAACCGCCCGCTTCTGATAGTGAAGTCGCCATTCTCCTCCTTCTTCGTCAAAGCCGCCGCTAGAAACAGAAACCGAACTGCTAGCATTTGCTATGAAATTGTCCGATTCCCACAGGACATTATCTCCATCAACATATTGAAGTGTAGCGTTTTGTGTACTTGCACGACCTTGATTCGCAATTGTGAAAGATACTTTTCCATCGTCTATGCTTAGAGAATCTACGACTAGACGCGCTCTCCAGTACCAAATGTTGTCAATTAGATAGCGCATTACATCCAACTCTTCGCCAAGTCTTTCGTTAACGTCCTCGAAGGTACCCGGCAGGAATTGGTCATCATCGGTCTCGAAGGTGAAGGTCGGGAATCCCATTACACCATATCCGTAATCTCTGCTTGTTCCACAATTCGGATAGAGACCTTGGTTTGCGTTTTGAATGGGTATATCTGAGATTCCTGCGTTTACTTCATCCCTAATTCCATGAAACAATTCCCAATCAGGTGGTTGTTCAGGCCACTTGCCCCAAGGATACAGCATAATCCAAACTCCAGTATGCATTGTGACATACAGATCTGCGTCTTGAACGACAGTGTTCATGTAAACAGAGTTTGCTTTTGTTTCAGGTTCACTAAATGGGCCTGTTCCTGGTGCAAATGGGTCACTCGGGGAGCAGTCGTCCCAATAATGGTCATAATTCCTGTTGAGGTCGATTCCTGTCGGAACTGGTTCACTAGCAAACGGATTTGCAGTAGTAGTTAGATTCTGATTGTGGCGTGTATCGAAGTCATTTCCATCTGGATTGAGCATTATTAGAATGTGAAGTTCGGTATTTTGTAGTACTTTGATTGCCTCTTCATTTTGTGCATTCCACTCATTGATGTACCATTTCGCTGTTAGCCATGCCAAAGCCGTTCCAAGGTATTCATTACCGTGATGGCCTCCGTCAATGTAGACTATTTCTTTTGCACTTCCGTTTGCTTTAGTTTCCATTGACCAATCTGAGAGAACTACCATCCAGAGCTCTTTACCAAGGAAAGATTGTCCAATACTCGAAAGTTGAACGATGTCCGGGTTATCGTCAGACCACTGATTGACCTCTTGGGTCAAGGCAGCCCATGACATGTAGATGTGATTGTCAACTGGCTCACCTGGCCAATTCTGCTCGGCAGATGCTAGCGCAGGGGCGACAATTAGCACCGCAAGGAACACAGCTATCCTACGCATTGTCACGTCCAAGACTACTTCCTCCATCAATCTGACTGTTATTTTATTCACGTGTCGGGTCAGAGGTTATATCACATGAGAATTTCATTGATTTATGGTCGTTATCGAATGCCCGCATTGTGATGAAGAAATCGAAATGGATGACGACGCATATGGATTGTTTGCCTGTCCTTACTGTGAAGGCGAATATGAGTGGGGTGAAGCTCCAAAGAAGCGTTCACGTACCACATCGAGACAAACAAAGAAAACTACGATTTCAAGCGTATACATGTACAGTCCGCTCAGTTTTGGAAAACTCGCTACCAGCACAATGCTACTATTCATTGTGATTATTGGACTAAATTCGAATTCTTGGTATGGATACAGTTACGAAGATGGTGACATTGAATTTGAAACTAATTTTGGGCTAACATATCAGGAAAATATCCTCACAAATGATGAAGCAACAACAGGGAATTGGGAACAAACTGACACGTTTTCAAGCACTACGGGCATGATTTCAAGTTTTGAAACCCAAGCAGAATTGGCAGAGTTAGAGAAAGAATGGGTCATAGAATACTGCAGCGATAGTAGCAATGCTTGGGGTGAAACCGAAGAAGAGTTTGACGCACGTTGCGATGTTATGAAGATCGCTGCAGATGAGTCCGTAGAATGGTGGAGTTCTTGGGATAGTGCAGGTGACATCCTATTTTTCATTTTGATTATATCCGCCTTCATATTATTCACTCTTGTAGCGATGAATTGCGCTTCATTGCTTAATCATCTTGGTTGGCTTGACACAAACGATTCGATGATGACCAACTTCAGAAAAGCTGAAAATTTGGTTGGTCTCATAACTTATTCACTTATATTGCTGGGCATCCTAATGTACTGGATTTTCATACCAAATCTTGATGGTTTATGGGATATCAATGATACAAGTGCTCCGAGTGGTTTGTCGAGCGGTCTTGGCCTTATTTGGTGGTCAACTTTGTTACTGACTTTGATATGCTTGACTACTACATCTATTGCCGCTACAAAGAAAAATTGATTGGATAAAATCCAATTGAAAATTTAAATTTCCAATTGGCAAATATTAATTTAAAATATAGGAAAACAAAATGGGTGCAACGATAGTTGCATCTGATTCAATAACATGCATTGGAGTGCTTGGTGCTAATTTACCCCAGGTGATTTTCTCACTAGGCGGAGCACCCGAATAACCGCCATACGAGGTTGTAGATTCTGAGACCTGAGCAAACCAGCCCCAAAGAGGTGCTTCTTCCTGTAGGTCTTGTCTAATCATTGGCACTACACAAATCGGGAAGTCACCTGCAATCCCACCTCCAATCTGAAGGAACCCTATGGGATGTTCTGCAGATTTGTACCATTCAGCGAGGTGAATCATGTAATCAACGCCTGTCTTAACCGCAGAGCGATCAACAGCTCCTTTGATACAGTGAGCGGCGAATATATTTCCGAGGGTTGAATCTTCCCAGCCTGGAACATAAACAGGTATATCTGCATCTCTTGCTGCAACCAACCAAGAGTCTGTAGTCGGAATTTCTGGCTCTAAATCGTCTAGGATTGCCATCAAGTGCTCATGTGGGAAGGCCGATTTAGCCTTCCATTGTTTGATTATCTTGTCTTCAATATGACGAATTGCCTCTGTCTCTGGGATACATGTGTCAGTAACCCTGTTGAAACCCTGTTCGTGCAATTCTGCTTCATCTGCTTCGCTTAGATTACGCCAATTTGGGATTCTTTGATACTTTGAATGGGCAACTAAGTTGAACACGTCTTCCTCTAAGTTAGCCCCTGTACACGTTATTGCATGTATTTTTCCGGCTCTAATCAATGGAGCCAAAGAGCGCCCAATTTCAGCAGTGCTCATCGCACCTGCCAAGGTGACCATCAAGCGTCCTCCTTCATTGAGAAATTTGTCTAGAGATTGGGCGCAGTCGCGCAAAGCGCCCGCATTAAAATGATGGAAGTGACGGTCGACAAAACCTCTGACTCCACCATTGACTTGCTCGGTTAGGAACCTTTCAACACGCTTCCTTCTATTGATTTCCATTTCTGGAAAATTTCCTCTAATTTCAGATTCAATGACTTCAATTATTCTTGCAGGGTCGGTATTTCCACAAGAAAATGCATCGACTGCAAGAAGACCGGTGTCAGAATAACAGTGAGCGCTAACGTGGCTTTCATCTAGGAGCACAACAGAAGCAAAACCGGGTGGAGAGACTGTTCCATCAAAACTCTCGATGTGAGAATGTACCCTCCTTGCTCCTGAAGCATCTACAGCCTTTTCCATCAGCGCTAGCATCCAATCACCGTCGATGCCAACTGCACCGGTGCAATCCAGCATTATGTGTGAACCGTGTGCCATGATTTCACCTCAAAGTAGCAATATGTGCAGCCGCAATTTTTGTTGCAATCATCGCTGCGGTGAATTGAGTTAAAGGGGTGTCCTCTTGAGGAACAATTTCGTTCACGTCGGCGCTAATTACGTTACAATTTGCAAAAACCGTCTCTATCGTTTCAACAACATGCCAGAAGGTTAGTCCGCCAGGCACTGGAGTCCCAGTTGCTGGAACCAAAGAGCCATCCAAACCATCGATATCGACAGTCAAATGAACCGGCCCGTCGATGTTTTTGATTGATTCCAACCATCCTGACCATGCCTTGGCACCTGTGCAAGGACTCATGATGTCTCGAGCGAACCAAGTTTGGATTCTCTCATCATTATCAATTAATGTCGCTTCTTGCCGGCAATATGCCCTAATTCCCACTTGATGGACTGCAAGTGCTCCCTCGTCCAAAGACCTGGCTATCGCACAGGCATGCGAGTAAGGCTCCCCATCCAATTCATCGCGCAGATCTGCGTGTGCATCGATTTGAACTAAAGTCACCTTTTCCGGGCAACCGCGCAATAATCCAGGTAGTATACCATGCTCTCCGCCAAGGAAAATTGGGAATGCTCCGCTTTGATAGTGCTCAGACGCATATTTGCCAATCCCGTCGAGTTGTTCTTGGAGCGTTGCCCCTTCTCCATCCCAAGGCTCAGCAGTACGAATAACCCGGCCTGCAGGTAACTCTTCTTCCAACAAGATATCGTACAACTCGACTTGAGCTGAGGCTTCTATGCAAGCGGCAGGACCTTCAGAGGTTCCTTGTCCGTAAGAAGTGGTGAGTTCATATGGGACTGATGCTATAAGAACATCAGCAGGACCCCCAGGGTCAGGCAACCCGAGGAAATTACCCTCCGCGAACTGCTCATCCATGCACTTGCGGGTTGGATTTCCCCTTTGAAGTGCTCGATTGGGCCAAAATCATCGCTGGGTTAATTAGGGACTTCGACCTATACATATTACTGCGCAGCGGAGTAAAGTGCGGCAGCCGGTATCTAAGCGCGAGGTGATTGAATGGGAATGACAATGATGGAATTAACCGAAGCAATAAGACAACATATCGACATGGAAATGGACCCTGAAGTTGCTGGCGGTATGGCAGAGCACGCACTCGGTTTCTTCGGATTCTATGACCGAATTATCGATAATGCCCTAGAACCTACAGACCGCAACTTGTTCTACATGTTCCAAGATTATGATCTTCTAACTACCGAATCAGAGGAAACTACCCTGTGGGATGGACGCGAGTGGAGAATTCACTACTGGCGCTTCAAGCCAGAACTCAGAGAGCGTGTTGAAGCTTACATGAACCGCGAAGTCGAAGTTGTAGAAGTAGACCCATTCGGAGATGTTTACGGCGACGCTGGAAACATTTGGATGAGAGAAGGAGACAAGCCAGTCAATCCAAACGCATTCACTTCTGACCATTGGGGCTAATCATAGCCCCCAAAGTCTTGAAGAGTAGCGGGCTCACCATAGTACCATGAAGGTCAAAGCAGGTCTGCTAGTTGTGCTGTTTTTGGTATCGGTGATACCAATTGCAAATGCAGATGAGACCACACCTGTCAGGATAAACGTCGATTGGGGTGCAGAGCACGCTTACTCGATATCCGGAGATGTTGATTTATCCGAAATCAATGTCACTCATTTGCGTGGGTCAGAATCATTGGATTTAGACCTAATTTACGACACGACCGGAGATGATTTGCGAGTTGTTGCTAATACATCACTTTCTCATGGCGACGTCATTACCATACAAGCAGGCGCTGTTTCAAGAACCGTAACTGTAGGTTTGTGGGGCCAGCCACTTGCTGACCATGAAGTCACACTTAATTCACAATGGGAGATGGACCAGGAGTGGGACAATGAAAATGGCACACAGGCCTACAATCTAATCTTCAACGGCCAAGGTTGGCAGCAAAGAATCGGCTCAAGTCTTGAATCATGGGAGAGAGGAAATGGAACTCTATTCATAATTTCAAACACTGCTGAGAGCAGTATTTCGATGATGATTGATTTGAATTCTGTTTGGAAAAATGAAACCACTGTGGACGGTCTAATGATTGCTCAGACCTTCGATGCAAGAGGCGATGGAACAATTGGAGTTGGAAATGATGGAGAGGAAGGAGACGTACAAATTCTTGGAGTTGTTAGCGACGCTTGGATCAACCGCTCGACTCTGAATGGAGTGGTTGACGAGAGATTCAGGCTGGAAGCTAATGGAACAATTTCACTCAATGCGAGCGAGGATGGGGAAATGATGGACCTAAGTGGCGATCTA
>MDTD01096721.1_pt1 | contig 16118 bp, 30 predicted proteins | sample 811221 | NCBI WGS metagenome assembly MDTD01 (sample SAMN05326646, study PRJNA326480) | marine metagenome | isolation source: seawater | place: Pacific Ocean: South West | collected 2011 | reverse complement strand
TATGATTTTTTTGTTTACTGAAATGAGATAAACTAAATCTTTGATTTTTTCATCTACTCCTATATGTATCATCGTTTGCATATTCTTAAAGCATTCAGTTAACTGTAAAGTATAACAAATTCCTAAAATTTTTCGGAATCTGCAATAGTCATTTTCTAATATCATTTCCCATGGATCTGGCCATGACAATTTATCATAAGGATCAATACTTATTTTTGAAGTAGGTACATTATTCCAAAATTCAAATACAGAATCGAAAGGGTTTTTGTCAACTTCTAGTTGATTACGTAAACCTAGCCAGAGCTCCATATTTTGATAAAAATTTTCTTTAAACATACTATGCCATATGTCTTAAAGTGAAATCAAATTGATCTGCGTCTGCACCTTCGCCTATTGTTAAATTTTTGGCATTTATAAGAATACGAGATCCTAACATTGAAGCAGTGAATTCTAACGCTTCTGTTAATGTAGAGTTACCATCATAGATATAATCATCTGAAAAATTTACTTCTGATGAACTTATACCTTTATTCCAGTTAAATCTCATAGTACCTCTTCTATGCACAGGACCTGGTGAGTTCTGTGCTGTATATTTGTAATAAACTTCTATTGTTCCTGTAGTGCCATCTGCTGGCAAAGCCATAAAAAATGTAGAAGTTAAACGTCCACTAATGCCAGTTGACACTATGTAATTATTAATATAATCTTTTGGTCCTTCCACTTCTGGAGGATATGTTGTTGAGTTATAATTTGTGTTCACAGTTAAGTCAGCTGTTCTTTGAAAATAATCATTATCACTATGATTGCCTACTTTACCAAATTTAATAATACTTACTACAGGATTATGGCTATTTGCATTATCATTTCCTACATACACAAATTTATTATTTACAGATGAATTTGCGGTTCCGTTGTCAATAATTATAGCTTGTTTGTTAACATTATCAAAACTTATATTCTCAATTGTATTGTAACTTGGTCCTCTTATTTGTCCTGCAGATCCAAGCACTGTGCCAATGCCAAACTTAAATCCATATGCCATGTTATGTATTTTTCCGCCATCAAACTGATTATAGCTTGCATCATCATCTGAAAAATAAGCATAGGCATAGTTTTCAATATGTATATTTTTAAATATGTTATTTTGACAATCTAATGAACCTAAAGATCCACTACGTAACTTAAAAGCACCATAATCAACTTCTGTGCCATCTCCAAAATTCCAAGTAGCTTTTAATCTAATATTCCTAAATTCACTATCTCTGCAATTTTGCAAAATAATAGTTCCACCAAACTGGCTATGAGTAATAGACATATCGCTAATTCTGATGTATTTTGGTTGATTTACGCTTGTGTTTGTACTATCGTCTGAATATGTACCACCGCCTGCACTAGTGCTATTTTTTGTATAAAATACACTACTTCCTGTACCAGTAAGCAATGTTTTACCCATACCATCGCCAACTATGTTAGCATACGGAGGAATGAAAATCGGAGAAGTTATTAGATATTCTCCAGCAGGAATACTTAATGTGATATTTTTATTTTCTCCACCTATAGGAGATAAAAATAATTGATCTACAGCTCTTTGTAAAGCATCTGTTTGATCAGAGCCATCACCTAATGCTCCAAAATCTTTAGCACTTACAACATCATCTAGTTTAACTGCGATTGATCTTTTTATAGGTGTGGCTGAAGTTGCACCAGTTTGTACATTGTCAGCAGTTCTGTAAGTATATTGTCCTACTAATGATAGTATATCACTTTTTGTAGTTAATATTTCAGAATTACCAGTAGCAGGAGCACCTTCACTTACACTACCATTACCTATGTACAATTTTTGTTGATCAATAGCCCAACCTAACTCACCACTTGCTAATTGAGGTACACCTGATACATTTGCTTTACCTCTACGATGTTGAATTCTTGAAATTTGTACAACGGCCATATTAACACTCCTAAATACCTTCGTTGTATTTATGATGTTTTTTGTTTTGACTAGTCAGCAAAATAGGACCCGTAGGTCCTATTTAAACTAAAGAGATAATTTGCTATTAAGCAAATACTTTTGCTCGGCTTCCGTTTACATCTCGAGCAGTAATACCATATCTGGTTTTACCAGTAGTAGCGATTGAAGTCTTAACATTAAGACCAGCCGCTTTAAGTTCACTCATTCTAGCAGGAAGTTGCTGAATGCCAAACCTTGCTTTGGCATCAGCCGCAGTCAAAGTTTTACCAGTACCTCTTAGATAAGTTTCTAAGAAAGTTTTTTGGTTAGATTTAATTGTAGTAAAAGCCATTAATGCCTCCGTTTGTTGTTACAATATACACACTATAGCAAAGGATTTTATAAAGGTCAACCTTTTTTTTGAATTTTTTTCCATTCATTCCAAATAGGAATTTTCTTTTTATAATTGCCTTTTGTACTTTTAGGCTGGTTGTTAATTTGTAAAACCCAAGCATCAAACCATTGTTTTGCAATATCTTCATCGCCTTTAAGTAGATAATATCTTGCTTTCATTCTACATCTACCCCGTTCAGGATTTTCTTTATGTCTGATAGCATTTCTAATTTTATCAGTTGCTTTATAAATTGCACGATCTTTTGTTCTGCCTGTAAAAAATCCATCTTTATAATTATTATTATTTTCGCCTTCCATAGATACATACCTAGGATCTCCTACTCCTAAATTATGATATCTATCCCAGCATTTGTTTTTTCTATTCCTTAAATAGGTATTCTCAACAAATGCTATTTCTTCTTTAGTTCCTGTTAAAAGAATTCTACGTCTAAAGCCTTTAGGAATGTTATCCTTATTAAACCTTTTCATCACAGTAGAAGAATGGGTGTAACTATCATCTGGATTTCCTTGATGCTTTCCTATGTAATATTTTTTGTTTTGTGCATCATACCAGATATAAACAAATCCTTCATCAACCATTTTTTTCATAATATTGATATACCCTATTCCACCATTCTTGTTCCCATTCAGCAAATTCATCTGGCCATAGATCAAACTGTTGATATTCACCTGCTCTGCTACACATAAAGATGTGTCCTTCACGTATTTCAGTATTGTGTATTTCATTATGTGCAATAGCATAAGCTGTTAATTGTAAGAAATAATCTTCAACCCATTCTAATTTTTTAGGCTTATTAGTTTGCTTGAAGTCCATTATACAAGCATTACCTTTGTATTGTCCTACTAAATCGGTTGTGCCTGCATATAATTTTGGAACGTACAAAGGAACTTCACTACCCCAAATTTCATCTACATCATCCATTGCATGAACTTTTATTTTTGTAGCCATTGAGTGTGCTTGTTGTGCATATGGATTACCGCCAGGAGTAGGCCATTCTCCGGTATCAATGTAGTCCTCTAAATATTTGTGCATACGTGTTCCGACACCACTTGCCTCTGTAACAATCTCTTGTGCTTTTTGTTCGCCTACACGTTTTTTCCATGCAATCAAATGTGTTTTATCTTTTGTTTCACCTAGAATAGTTGTTACACTTGCAACTGGCGGACCACCTGGAGTTTCATATCGACGTTTACCATCAACATTTACTCTTTTTAATTTTTCATATTTGTATTTTTCTATAATTAAGGACATTATAGTAGTATAAACTATATTATGTTTATTGTCAACTTATAAGTTATCGCCTACATTTGTTGCTCTTTTTGCCATTGTGGATACAGTATCTTGGTCTCCTCCACCTTTAGGCAAACTATCACCAAAACTTATTTTTTCTCCATCATAATTACTGACAATATTTTTTATGCGATCATCAGCTTTGAAAGCGGCATCAAATGTTTCATAATTAAATTGTGGAATTTCACTGTTATCCATCATCTTATCTAATTCTTCAAAAGACATTTCGTCAATGCCTTCTGCTTTGATAAGTCGTAATAGTCTATAAAGATTATCTGTGTTAACTTCTTCGGTTACTTTTTTTTTGATGCGAGGGTGGTTGCCAGCTTACGTGGGTCTACACTCTCTCTAGTTTCTCTACCTGCTACTTCATCACCGCCAGCCGCTGGTTCAGCCGCCGCAAAATCATCATCTCCTGCAGGAATTGCGGCATCATCTTGATCAACTGTAGGTTCCATACTTGGATCTACTGCCATATCGTCACCACCCATTGGAGTAGTCATTTCTCCTTCGCCAGTAAGCATAGTTACTCCATTACTCAATGCGGCTCTTGTTCCTTCCATTGATGTGTATAATTCGTCTAGGCTTGCTTTAATAGTTTCTACAAAAGCATTGCTTTGCTCTACACCCATTTCGTCACGTATTGCATCTGCAAGATCTAACATTGATTCTGTTTTCATTTCTGCTGTGTCTTCCATCCAACCTGTAACTCTATCTACCATGTCTTTAGCGGCCATAACAATCTCAGCCTGATCTTCGGCACCTTCGCTTAGTTCTGTTTCTTCTATAATATCGTCACTATCAACGTCACCTCTTTCAGAAAGTTCGGCGTTTAGAATATCTAAAAATAGTTTTGATTTTTGATAGTCGTTATTTTCAACCACAGCATTAAAATTTTCTTTCATTTCAATGGCACTTAGCTTTGTTCTCAATTTATTTCGAGCATCTTGTAGTTGTTCAATAGTAAAGTTTTCAAGTGAAAGCTTTGAACCAAATCGTTTTTCTAGGCTTTCATTCAAACTTTTAGCAGTTACTGGTTTTGCAAATTCTGAAATATTCATAACACATTCCTATAGGTTTTATTTAAAAGTATTTATCTCTATGAGAAGATAATTTGTTCTAACTGATCTATAGTTGAATCCATATCTAGTTGTGCAACAGATATTCTTGCATCTAAAACATCTTTTTTGAAATCATCATTAGTAATATTATAACTATTTTCATAAAACATTATGTCTGCATCATATTTTCCTACAGAATTATCTAGTTTTATAGCTTCTTGTATACTTTTATCTTCATTATATAATTTTGCAATAGCTAATGCTCCGTGTTTAGAATGGGCAGAGCTAATTGCAGTATCTTTTTTACAATCAAATAAAAGATATGTTTTATCTTTTCGTTGGCGTACTACTACTGGACCAATACGTATTGCATTACCTGCTTTATACGGCAAAGGGTATTTTGTTAATCCTAGAGTAATTAAGGATTTTATTTCACTTATTAGATCTTTCATGATTTACCAAATAACACTTTCCATTATGAAGGACTCTTTTTATTATATCTTTTCTTATTAAATTGTCAAGTATAAATTGTTGTCTTTCCGCGAATTCATTGTAATCACAAAGGCTTGGTAATTCACGCAACAATGATTCTTCCTCATTTGTTGTGGCCACCATTAGACCGTTTGATATTTCTTTAAAATTCATTAACCTGGAGTACCTGTTGGATTAGGTGCTCCCATAGTGTTACCCGGTTGTTGCTGTGTTCTTGCTGATTGCATTCGCATTTTTTGTGCATTTGTCACAGCTTGTTGAGCGGCTTTGATTGCCTCATCAGAAGCTCTCATTTGGGTTTGTAATTGAGTCATTTGATCTTGTATAGCTTGTCTAGCATCTTTTGCAGATTGTAATTGCACTTGTGCCATTTTTACTGGATCTTCATCAGGTGCTTCAGCAATTTGTAAATCAGTAATTTTCATTTTCTATTCATAGCCTTAACTCTAATACTGGCTGGATTAATTCTTTTTGTACGTTTTGCTTTTCTTGCCATTTTACTTCCTAATCTAGCCTTAGTTATTTTTAACCTGTTCCTTTTTGCAACATCAGGAGGCGCAAAACATTGTGCCACATTTGTTACAGTTCTTCCTTTCCTTGCACCAGAAGTGCATCTGTATTTACGTACAACAGTGTTTCCTCTCTTAGCATAGACTTGTCTTTCAAACAATTCTCTTAATAACATTTTAACCTGCCTGTAATAGTATAACCACTATAGTTGAAAGTAATCCTGCTACAATGGTACCAGCCGCTCCAATAATTACTTTTATTAAACTTTGTTGTCCGCTTGCCATTTGATCACTTATTTCATCTAACTTTTTTTCAACTTTGCCTAATCTTTTATCAAATTGCTCATATCTCATGTCGCACTTATCAACATGGGCTTCTAAGCTTTCTTTTTCAAGATTTGATGATTGTAAAGTCGACATTTATACTCCATTTTAATACGACAGGAAATAGCCTTTTCGGTGTTAGATTGAATAAATGCCTAAGTGAATCTTCACTACTATTATTTATCAATCATTTTGAAAACAATATTTTTACCTTCTCCTTTTGTTATGAAAACATTTTCTTTAAATTTACTTGTTTCTTCAAGATCTGCTATGAATGGCACTAGCATAAAATCGTTTTCAAGCATTTCTATTGTCAATGCACCTTCATATGCAATAGAAAAAGTTAATTGCCATAATCTATTAGTGCCTAGATCGGTGTCTTCGTATATTATTATAGGATCATCATCTATAGTAGGATTGACTCTTAATCCAACTGTATTAATTACAGTCATATAATTTTGTTTTTGTCCATAAGCTATTCTATTTTCTTTTGAAACTTTGATATGATTTGTAATATCAACTGTTGTTTCAATAATAAATTTAGTTTCCATACTTATATCCATATTCTAATATATCTTTAAAATAAAGATCTCGTACAAAATCTACTAATTCATTTGTGTAAAGATCTTTATAGTTATATTCTATATTCTTATTTGCGATTGGTAAAGCAACGTGGCAATCCAATTTATCTTGTATTTGTTTAAAATCTTCTTCTAGGTTCTCATAACGTAGTATTTTTGTATGAGTACCAAACCAGTCATGTTGCGGTGTATCTAAACTATACCAGGCTCTAGCCCAGAGTAAAAAAGGTTGGAATGATAAATTTGTTTGGTTTTTGCTTACTCGTTTTAATAACCAATCCTTAAAATTTTGGTTTCCATGATTTGCAAATAGATACCAACTTGCTAATCTTTCCCAAGGATTTCTAACTACTCCAAATGTATATGTTGTATTTGGAAAATATGTGTTGACTTCAACAATATGCCCATGCTTTTTACCTTCAACTGTTTTAAAATTTTTATCTAGCCATTGACTTATACTTGTGCCAGCAGTTTTAGGATTATGAATAAAAGTTATATAATAATCAGGAAGGTAACGCATCTTGTACTTACCAGCCATAAAAAAAGCGCCACTGTAAAAGTGACGCTCCTTTTTTGTTATAACGCTATCTTATGATGCGTCAAATGCGTCTAGGTCACGCTCTACAACGAGTGCAGATGATAAGTCGATTGAATCAACTGTTCCTAATGCACGTAGTCTAGCTTGTAGATCTGCCGCACTTGTTGAGTGTCCGTCAACGATGGTAAAAATTTTACCTGCTGTACCTGTTGATACGTACATTAAAGGCTGTGCTTCTTGTACCATTGCTTCGATTGTTGAACCTACTCCGCCTTTTGCCGCGATGTTCGCCGCCGCATCTAGTTCCATACACTTTAGGTTTGCTACGCTAAATTGTGTTCCATGAGTGTGGCCGATGCCGCCTCTTGATTCTCCTGCTGATGTTGCCATTTTTTTCTCCTTATTTCTCTAAATGGACAACCCGTTACTCTACGGGCTTTCTATATTGTATTTAGCTTTTAGAGTAAAAATAAGTTACTTAAGGCTTCTTTTCGCCCGTTTATGAAGCATTTTGAACTGTTCTATGTAAGCAGGTCCTGCTTTTATAATATCATGCATCATTATAACTAAAGGAAAATACGAACCTGCAATAGCAGAAGGTATGCTCTGTCCTTTTTGTATAATTTGTAAAAATCTACTTATAAATGGCAAACTTGTTACAGGAACTAGTAATCTATAGTATTGAACATTTTCCATACCACCAAGATCGGGCATACTAACTTTAGGTTCTGGATCGGTAGCATTAAAATCTTCAAGATTATTATCGTTTGTAAACCTTGCAAACATAGGCATAACATCACTGTCACTTAGTTTACTTCTAGCCGCAAATAAAAGTCTAGTTATTGTTGTTTTTCTTTCGTTAGGAGTATCAGTACCAAAGGTTGTAAGTCTTCTTCTAATAGCTTTGTAATGAGGATTTGTTATATCAAGATCTGATTCAATTTGTGCCAATGCTCTAATATCTTTATCAACAACACTATCGCCACTTGCTAACCTTCTAAGAAAACCGTTTAGATTTCCTACACTGATTACAGTTTTTCTTCTTTCAATAGCGGCGGCATCTGGATTTTTCAATTTGTTTAAGGCTTTTTCGTCACCTTGTAAAAAATGAAATAAATTATATAAATCTGTGCCGTCTATTCTAAATCTTTTGTATTCTCTAAACATCACAGTTTTGTATGCATACTTAGTCGCTTCAGTTTTATGCTTACGATAAAACCTCATAGCTTGTATACAAAGTATAGAAAGGTATGCTTTTTCTCTACAATCACTAAAAGTTAGTAATCTTTGATTACGTGAATCACGTGTCATTCTTGCTTCATGTAAATCTTTTAGAAATGAAAAATTTTCTTTAGTAGGTTCTTCCGTCATGGTATGACCACCTGATATTTCAGCCCACTGTTTTGCAGTATATTTCATCTACGTTTACTTTCTTTTATCTTTTCAACGCCAACAATAAACTTTTTACTTGAGCCTGTTTTGATGCTATTGATTAATCTTCTTTCTAGATCCAAAGCTTGTTCGGGTGAATAATCTTTATGTATCTTTTCAAGTAAATTGACTGCACTATCAATTAAATTAGAACCTGTAGTCTGTATGAAATCATCACTGCGGTTTGTATCTACTCGCAGATTACTAAGTTCTTGTAAAATACTCCTAGTGCGTTTTCTCATTATTGTTCCTTACGTTGTATTTAGCCTGCTAAAACTATAAATATGTGTATAATTGGAGGTGCATATATGATTACAAAAATGACATTCAAAGAAAGATCTTTATTATTTGCCAAACTTTCAAAAATAGCATACAATAATTTTGATGAAGCCAAAAGTCAAGCAAAAAAATTAAAATTTACTACAACCGAGTTCTATGATAAAGACGGAGCTCAAGCATATAGATTTCAAAACAAAGATGATTTGGTTATTGCTTGTCGTGGTACTCAGCCAACAGAATGGAATGATATAAAAGCAGACCTCAGAGCAATGCCTGTATTAGCTGAAACAGTAAGTAGAGTGCATAAAGGCTTTAAAGCTGAAGTAGACGAACTTTGGCCAATGGTATTAGAAGATTTACAAAGAAAAACAAATCAAAACAAAAAGATTTGGTTTTGTGGACATAGTTTAGGAGCCGCAATGGCTACTATCATGGCAAGCAGATGTCATTTATACAAAGATATAGCACCTGTAGAAGAACTTTATACCTATGGCTCACCAAGAGTAGGCTGGAAAAAATATTGCAAATCCTTAGGTGTAACTCATAGACGTTGGAGAAATAATAATGACATTGTCACAAAGGTTCCGCTTATGATAATGGGTTATGCACACGATGGTAAAGAATATTATATCACAAGCAAAAATAGAATAGGAAAGCCAAGTATAGGTGATTGGTGGAATGGTGTATGGCAAGGATTAAAACAAGGAAGATTTGATTCTATAGGTGATCATGACATTCAAGCTTATTATAATAACATTGATAAAGCTTTATCGGATGTTCCTCCACACTACTAATCCATTGGTTTGAATTTTACGTTTTCCATTACCCAATCAATTGGTTCTTCATAAGCAAATTGTAACATATATCTATCATGTTCATTATTTGTTACACTATGAATGTATGATCCTGTATTCAATATTACTGCATTGTCTTTATAATGATATGTAAATTTTTTATCATCTGCATCAAAAAAATCAACAGGAGCAAATTTATCAAGTGACGGTGACAGATACCAACTGACACTACTTCGTTTTCTTGTGTATTGCACAAAGTCTATATGTCTTGGAACAGGATCGTATGGCGGATTATGTAATAGATAAACATTATGTGGCAAATGGTTAACACACTTTAGCAAAGGTTTAATATCAAGATATGCAACATTTCTACTTACGCCATGCATAGTCCTTTCTTTATCTTTTTTTGCATACTGTCCATAGCGAGTATATTGTGTTTTTTTAGCTATTTTAAGCATTTTTTGTCTAAAGTCTTCTGTTATTGTATGATCTATTTCAAACCAAAAATCATGTTCCATTTTACTTCCTATTCTTCAACTTCTATAACTGAGGGTTTACACCAAGCAGAGTAACGTCCTGCCAGTCTATCACTTTCTTTATTAATCATTTTAGCATACCAACCACATTTTTGCATACTTGAATATTGTTTTTGTCCTTCAGTTTCTTGGCCATTCATTATCATCAGTATAAAAACTAATTTTGTCATCTTTATCCTATAAACTTATTTGGTCTTCTTCTTTCCAAGACTCTTTGTATAATTCAAAAAAGTCATTTTCTTCCATACAAACAACCTTTTCAATTGGTCTATATCCATTATCTTTTATTACTTGCTCAACAAGTATTGGCACAACTGCCGGATCTGTAATATCTGCTTGACATTGCACTTTTGTTTCAAAAGTAGGTTGAGTAAAAACATATAGATCTCTTGATCCATCTTGTGATATGCCTGCAAATATTACAATCACCAACCATTTCATGTTCTATTACCTCTAAGAGCAAAGAACAAACCACCTACCCAAAGTAGCACATGAAGATTATCATATAATATGACATCCCATAGGCTTGCAGGTTCGCCAACCCAAATTACTCCTGTCATAATACTACAAATTGTAATACCACAAAAACGTGTTAATATATCTCCATAATCTTGTAATAGATTCCAATTAGCCATAAGTCCAGCAACTATTAATCCAATTCCTGCACCTAGTTCACCATATGCGGCGAACCACCAAACAATATAAGGCAAATCAAAAGACTCTGCTCCTTCTATTGTTACTGGTAATTTTGATACTCCTTGTTGTATAAAAATTATCGACAATGGTATTCTAAATAACCAATGACTTAAACAAAACTCTGGTATTTTATTGACCCAATTCATTTTTTTCTACCTCCGGCATTGTGAATAAAGCATTAATATCTACTTTTGCACTTGAAAGTTTTCCTACTAACGGTATAGGTTTACGGGCAAACACTACCCATTTGTAAGCCCACATAGTATCTTTTGTTGTGCAAAATTCTCTGAAACTAGTACCAGTTGTGTAAACGTCATCTACTACTAGCCATGGATGATCACCTTTAGTTACAAATGGCTCTAAAGCCCATTGTAATGGCAAACCACCTCTAGGAATACCAACTACCTTACTAAAAGGTTCTTTTTGGTAATCCATAATCATAGTTGCAAGAGCTGACCATTGTTCAGGAGAAATAGCATCACATTCTATTTTCCATTTTAATGGCAATCCTGCGTGACTTATAAAGTCACCTACTGAAAATAATTTAGCTTCGGTATGATAAGGCATCAATATGACTCATTTTCGCCATTATGCAAGCTTTCATGAAATGCATAATCCATTGCCATCATTTCTAAGTCCATACCCATATAAGCTAACATTCCAAGCATATATATAATAATTAGAACGCCAAATATAATAGCTTGTATTTTTAAAATATTGTTTAACATTTCTTTCCTATTTGGTTGTTAGTATTCAACTCCTGCATAAAAAGGAATCTTTCTATTCTTTATTATACTAGAACCTGGTAAGAATGTCAAGTCCATAATACAGGCACAAGCTATAACATTTCCGCCTAATTCTTCAACAATATCTACAGCGGCATTCATTGTTCCTCCTGTAGCCATTAAATCATCAATTATAATAACTCTATCATCTTTTGTTATTGCATCTGATTTTATTTCTAATGTAGCAATATCATATTCTAATTGATATTGCTTGGATAAAACTGGTGGTGGCAGTTTACCTTTTTTTCTTGCTAAAACTAATGGATTTCTTGTTCTATGAGCAAATATGCTTGCAAAAATAAATCCTCTTGCATCTAAGCCTACAATTTTATCTACTGGACAATATTTTAACAAATTGTCATAGAGATAATTATTTGCCTCTGCAAATCCTTGTGGGCTTTGGCAGAGACTAGCTGTGCATTTAAAGTCTATTCCATCTTTTGGAAAATTTTCATAACTTCTTACATAATCTTTTATCATTAATAACTCTGTGCAAGTCGCCATTTAAGATAGGTCAAACTTTCTATTGGCTCATACTTTGCAGGCTCATGTGTCAAGTTTTGAACCATTGTTCCGGGTTTTGGATCGACAAAGTGTGGCATTGACCAACGTTCTTGATCAATGTGAGTATTCACAACTCTATGTTTTGTGCTTTTAAAATAATCGTTTGTCCATCTTTGTAATAAGTCACCAATATTACAAACTACACCGTTGTTTGCATAAGGTACAGGATGCCATTCGCCCTCAAGGTCCTGAACTTGTAATCCTGGAACGTCATTGATTTGCCAAAGTAATGTGATAGTGCCGTAGTCACTGTGTTCTCCTATTCTCATTTGTTTATTTTCAATCTCGCCTTTGTAAGCAGGATAATGAATAACTCTTGTGGTGCTATAGTTTGTTTTATGTGCTTGAGTTAGCGGCATATCTGCTCTATTGAGTATACGATCAAACATTGTCATAATTTTAAGTGTTAGTCTATCGGCTATATCAACTGTAGCTTTTGCAGTTGTTTTGAAGCCTTCAATGTCAGGCCACAAATGGTCGCCCATTCTGTCATTGTTGTAGTTGAAACTTTCTTTTAAATCTTTTGGGGCAGTAGGATCAACATTTTCTGCACCCATAACTGAATATCCTAAATTTGTATCACCTTCGTATGGATATTTTAGTTTAGTTTCTTGATCAAGTTCAAAGAACTGTTTCATTGTATCAAACCATAAGTTGTATGTGTTTTGTTCTTGTTGGTTAAAGTGATTTGTAAAAACTGCAAAACCTATTGTTGTATAAGCTTCTTCAATTTCTTTTAATGCTGTATCTGATTGTAAATCAATTACTGGTATCATTTTTTCTCCAGTTCTGTTATTCTTTTTTCAAGTTGATTAATCTTATCAACCATTCTTTGCATCTCATAGCGTATTGCATGATCAGATGTTGATATAAAGCCATCACGTTTCTTAGACGTAAAATCTAATCTAAGTCCAGCATCTGGATCTGTAGCTTTATCATAAGTCATATTTTTCTCCATGTGAGTAGTGGTCCCGAAGGACCACTACAATAAGTTTTTAATTAGGTACCTTGCCTACTATACCTTCTACATAGTACGCCATACTATCTAAATGGGCTCGATCTGCAACCTCTCCTTCTGCGATTTGAAGATTACCTTCATTATCGTAAATAGGACCTGTAAATGCAAAATATTCGCCAGCAGTAATCGCCGCTTTAATTTCTTCTGCTTTTGCTTTTACATCATCTGGCATATTAGTAAATGGAGCCATACCTACTGCACAACCTGTTGCGTCACACTCGCTGATATCGCCAAAGTATGTGCCTGTTTCCCAAGTACCATCTAAAACTGCTTGTACCTTAGCAATATAGTAAGGTGACCAGTTATCAATAGTAGCTGTTAATTGTGCCTTAGGAGCAAATGCATATTGGTTAGATGCTTGTCCAAAGCCAACAAGACCCATAGCTTCAGCAGTCTGTAGTGGAGCAGGTGAATCTGTATGTTGTGCAATTACATCACAACCTTGACTGAGCATGGCTCTAGCCGCATCTGATTCTTTACCTGGATCATACCAAGTGTTTACCCATACAATGCTGATTTTAACATCAGGATTCATCCTCTTTGCGCCAAGATAATATGTATTAATTTCTCTAATCACTTCTGGAATAGGAAATGCGGCCACATAACAAATGTGATTGTTTTTGGTCATCATACCTGCAATCACGCCCTGAACGTGTCTAGCCTGATACAGTTTCAAACCATAGTTGGCCATATTATCAGCAGTTTTATATCCAGTAGCGTGTTCAAATTTTACATTTGGAAAATCTTTTGCAACTTTTAACATACTGTCCATGTAGCCAAAAGAAGTTGCAAAAATAATATCTACACCCTGCATAGCCATTTGTCGCATTACACGTTCTGCATCCGGCCCATATTTGACGCTTTCAACAAACATTGTTTCTACTCGATCACCAAAATGCTTTTCAACATCCTGTCTTCCAATATCGTGTCTGTAAGTCCAACCGTGATCACCTGTTGGTCCTATGTATACAAAGCCTGCTTTGACTTTATCTTTTGGTTCGTCGGCCATTACAGCCATGCTGAGAAACCCCATCGAAAGTAACGATGCGGCAATAAGTTTAAATAGTTTCATTTTTTACCTTTCTAGTTGTGGGTGTTCTTTAACTAAAAAATGTTTCACCCTAGTGTAGTGCGACTTTTCTGTTGCTAGGTTAGTCGCCAACCCCGGGAACCTAATTAGGCCGCCATTGCCATTTCTGGCGCATAATTGTCATTTGCAATTATTATTTTTGACCAATAACGCAGTCATCCGGTAAACTCCACTTCACTACAACATCTGTCGATCCTATTTCAGCCCCATCGAAAGAACACGTATTATCAACTACCAATTTCACCATATGTTCTCGAAAACGATCTTCGCCATATACTTTCCGCAATGCGTGTGATAATTCAATTGTGTCAGTACTCATTAATCCGCGTGTTCTTTTGGTGGAGCTGTGGGGTACCGCCCCCCAGTCCAGTATGTTTTCACGTTGCTTCAACGTTTACAACTCTATTTATAACACAGAAATAAAAACGTGTCAAGAAAAGAAAAAAGATAAATAAAAAGATGGAAAAATAAACCAATTTTTTTTTGGCTATTTTTTTTTAGGTTGAGATAAGAGAAAAAGGAAAAAATACATGACACAACTAATAAACCCTACAAAATTTACAAGTACAGTTGGCCTTTTAAGGTCATTTTTTTTGGACAAAGGATTTGAAGAAGTCCATACACAAAATAGATTAAGCATTCTTGCCGCTTGCGAAGATCCATTTAATGTAGCAACTTACAATTATGCAGGCCAGGTGTGGCCGTTGCCGCAAACAGGCCAGATGTGGCTAGAACATGAACTCCTAAGTAAGCCCGATAGTAAGGGCTTTTTTTGTGTCTCCACGTCCTATAGACAGGAACCAAATGCAATTCCAGGTAGACACGATATAATATTTCCAATGTTTGAATTTGAAATGCCAGGCGACATCAATGATTTAAAAGCAATGGAATATGAACTTGTTGATTACTTAGGATTTGTAAAACCAACAGAAAGAACATATGAAGCATGGCAAAGACATTTTGAATTAGGTGCAGATGCTGAACTAGAAGCAGAACACGAAAACAAAATGTATAATGAATTTGAAACTGCAATGATCACAGACTTCCCTGAATTTACTTCACCATTTTGGAACATGAGTAGATATGATAGTGGAGTTCATAGTAAAAAAATTGATGTTATACTAGGTGGTATGGAAACTATAGGTAGTGCAGAACGCTCAACAGATGTAGATATGATGCGTGATACTTTCCATACTATTACAGATGGAGCATATAGTAATTTGCTATATGAACTATTTGGTAAAGAACGAGTAGAAGATGAACTTGAAGAATTTTTAAAGTTTGACTTCTTTCCAAGAGTAGGCGGAGGCATTGGCATGACACGTATGATCAGTGCATTAGATACACTAGACGCCTAAGTATTCCGGGGTGATGGAATGGTAGACATGGGCCGCTGTTTACGGTCTGGTAAAGATACTGCAATATATTTACCGTGGAGGTTCGAATCCTCCCCCCGGAGCCAATAATTATTTTATACGAGAATCTCTTTCTGCTTTGAGTTCTTCTATTTCTTTTTTAAGTTTTTCTATGAGCAAGTCTTTTTGTTTAAGTTCTTCTAAACCTCTATAGCCATATTCAGTATAGCCAGCAGTATTATCATCACCATCTTGTACAATCATTTTAATCTCCAACTAACACCATTATTTATTATAGTCCGGCAGGAACTATTACATAATGTATGGAAAGCACAACGCCTACTGACGCACCCAATCCTATCATCATTTTAATAAAGTCTTTGGTAATCAAAGGAAATACTGTTTTAAACTT
>MDTD01131495.1_pt1 | contig 16119 bp, 13 predicted proteins | sample 811221 | NCBI WGS metagenome assembly MDTD01 (sample SAMN05326646, study PRJNA326480) | marine metagenome | isolation source: seawater | place: Pacific Ocean: South West | collected 2011 | reverse complement strand
GTGGCCGGCGTCAAACGGCCTGGTGAGGGCTCAAACGAGGGCAAGACGCCGGCACTCTCGGATGCTCAGGCCAAGAAGCTGCTGCAGGCACCTCAAGGAGGCGGCCTGAAAGCCGTTCGGGACCGGGCGATCCTGGCGACGTACCTGTTCCACGCGCTTCGGCGCACAGAGCTCGCCACCCTCAAGGTCGGGAGCCTGCAGGAGCGCCGGGGCGTCCTGCATTTCCGCGTCGCCGGCAAGGGCTCGAAGACGCGCTTTGTGCCAGCCCACCCTGCTGCAGCCGAGGCGATCGACGCCTATCTGCGCCTGGCCGGGCACGGCGAAGACCGAAAGGGCCCCCTCTTCCGCCCCACCCGCAATAACCGCACCGGCGACCTCGAGAGCGCGATGACCGGCGACGGGATCTACAAGATGCTGAAGGCCTACGCGAAGGCTGCAGAGGTCCAGGTCGAGGGTCTCTGTCTGCACGCGCTGCGCGCGACGGCCGCGACCAACGCGCTCGAGCACGACGCCGACATTGGCTTCGTCCAGGAGTGGTTGGGGCACGCGAATATCAGTACGACTCGTCTTTATGACCGGCGCCGCTCCAAGCCGGAGGACTCTCCAACGTTTCGGGTCGCGTACTGAATTTGAGACATGGCCGCAGTGCCCCCGGTAACACGTCTCTTAGCTGATCCTGAGGAAACTGGCGTCGTGCCACTAACCGAATCCTCCCGAGAGTTTGCTAAGTTGAAGCACTGTCGCGTTTTGCTGTAGGCGTTAGGCTGCACCTCACCCGTAATGGGCCATACTTGCATTGCCCAGGCATCTAGCTAGCGAGTGGTCTCGTGTGTTCTCCAGACTCCGGCAGACTAGCTGGTCGAGAGTCGGTGATTGAAGCGGTACCTGTGAGTACAGGCAATGAAACTAGGAGAATTGTCTTAATCACTACAATCGGCGAAATCCGCCGCAAAGTAATGACCGCTGGCACCATGACGGGACAGGCTTTTCTCGGGATTCGGGCCCGAGCGGCATCCCACCATGTCTGTTGAGTTGGCTACGCTTACGAGCGTCGCGGTTTGTCGCACTTCCGAGTCGCTCACAGTGTGCAAGAGACGGGGGTTTCGCTGGCGCGCCCCGCTGCAGTCGATGAGATCGACATCTAACTACGCCTCGCAGGGGCTCGCTACCCAGTCAAGTGTCGCCTTGCTAGGTGTACGGAGAATGGGGCCAGGCCAGTGGACACCGACATCCGCAACATTGTGCCTAGTTGAACTACGCATCCCATGCCCGCCAAATCTACGGCCCATCCCGTAACGCTTGATACATCAACTCCGCAAACTGCCTCTGCCGTTGCGTAGGCGCACTCTTCACAGTCCCGAACCGATCAACCGCATACTCTCGACCAACGCCGAGGTATAGGACGCTTCCCTCTCCAAACTCCTTCGCCCCCACCACTGTTTCTCTACTCGCCCCAGTCAGTATCGGGTCTAGGCCAGTCACAGACACACAGCTATCAACATATAGTCCGGCTGCCGGCGCACTGCCTTCCCCACGGAGGACCACCTTGTTGATCGGGGTTTGCGCCCCAATCCCCAACGCTTCCAGCAGCTTTTCGTCCACGAGGCCATCTGCTCTCGCAACTAGAACAAGGTCTAACCCCGACTTCACCAACTCCACAACTTCTGCCACCTCTCTTTCGGAAATCTGAGTTGCAGAAATGAGGACGAGCGCACGCATGCCCTTTGCCTCGTCCAAGCTTCGAATTACGCGCGGAATGCGGCCAACGCGGCCCACTCGAGTGAACATTGAGTGATAACTAGTTGTATCCCACGAGTGAGTCTCATGCTCAAGGGGGAGCAAAAACTCATTGCCTCGGTACAGGAAGCCAACATCACGCCTAGAGTCGGAAAACGAATCAATATTGAATGCGCGCGCGCGCAGGTCGTTGGCTACCCCTTGCCAGCCAATCAACACCGCAAGCGTCACGATTGACCAAGTAGGCGTAGAGTGCCGTGCGACTAGTAACACCAATCCAAACAAGCAGAGCCAGCGAAATAACTGCTGAGTCCAAGACGTAAGTAGCGAGTTCCCACTCCGAAGAAACACGACTCCGTTCGCTATCGATTCCCATACACCCGGAAACGCGAACGTAAACGTCGAGAAGATCGTACTGTCGGAAAACACGAGCACCTGCCCCCGGCCCACGGCTTCGGAGGCGACCTGAACGACTCTCCCCGCTGGCTCTCCAAGTGTCCAAGTATGGTCGCCGAAGAAACTGAAGTTTGAGTATTCTCCGCGGTCGGCATAAACCGATTGGCCAATCCGAACAGGGACCGCTGGCGGGCTGAGCGCGAGCGTGCAGGAGGTAGCCATTAATGTCGGGGGCACATTAATTGTCGCGGCGTGAGTACTTCCGAATCCATTCGAAAGAACTTGCCGCTGATGGAAGAATGAGTCATTCACTCCATCAAACTCTAGTTGAATACCGGTTGGCTCTAAGAGCTCGTTAATGTGCCGGGAAGTGCCAAATACGTTCGTGTGATCGCCAATCACAAGTAGTCCTCCTCCCCCGTTCACAAACCTCCATATCTCCTCCCTCTCATCGCTCGAATAGCGCCTAGTCGGCATCTTAACTACTAGAACATCAACTTCCCCAAAGGCAATATCCGAGAACTCTTGGGCCACGGAGGCCGTGGTCGCAGCGCGCAGCATTTCCAAGAGCGCAACATAATTGTAAGTGGTCTTGCTGCCATACTGATCTTCGTCGTACGGCGCGTCGAGCCAGCTCCATTCGGAGTGCGACTCATCAACGGCAACCCTGGGCAACTGTCTGTCGCCAGAAGTGTGAATATCACTTTGCCCCAAAGCCCATCCGAGCAGCAATACGGCCGTCAGCGAGCGAACAATCTTTGGAGAAAGGGCCGCCTTTTCCTTCACACGTTCCGGGTCAAGGCGAGCAATAGACCCCCAAGCCAAGAGGCCTACAACTGCTGGCAAGCCTGCAAGCCAACCAAAGTGCACATGCGCAGGGTGCAAACCGCCAAGCCAGAGCTGATGCAATACCACAACGCTACTCAGATAACACGCGGCGAATGCACCTAATGCACGAGAACTATTGCTCGGCCTAAACCAGCTGCAGCCAACAAAGATTAGTACAGAGGCGAATACAAGCTGCATCAAGTGCAACGTTGAAGTCGACACCGCAACCCGATGATCCAGCTTCAATAGGGACTGCACAAGACTGCCAACCGAAGCAAGGACCTCACTGGAATCGACATATGCAAAAAGCCTTGCCAACTCAGGAATTAACAAGACGCCGAGACCTATAGGCATGAGCCCGAGAGCTAGAGCAGCTGAAACCTCCAGATTGAGCTGCTTCTTCGCAAAAGTCATCGCAATAAGGAACGCAGCCACGAACGAAGCAACTGCAAAGGAGCCCCGGTCTAAGTGACGAAACTCGAAGAACAAGCCCTCCCATGCCAAGAGAGACAACACTTGTAAAGCAAAGGTCAGAGCAACGTAAATCACTCTAGGACTCCTAGCACTCTTAATGTCCTCAGCGTATCCACCCGCTGAACCGAGCGTTCTCTTTCCAATCCGGGGCCCACAAAACTAGAGGCCATTGAAGTCAAGACAACCCTCTTGTCACCTATGACAACCCGCTCAACCGCCACCGGAAACCCTGCGACGGTTGCGATTGTTGTCCAATCGGCGTCTGCCAGCAGCTCTAACCCTATGGCCCGAGACAGGTCACCAAGTGCGGTTTCAAGTTCTCCTTCCACCAAGTTGGGTGAAAGTTGTACTCCTTCAATCGGACTACTTCGGCTTGCGATTCGATGAGCTCCCCCCTGCACTACTATGAGCAGCGTTCCACCGGGCCGAAGTCGGTCGAGCTCGCGATCGAGGCGCACCCTATCTGACTGTCCAACAAGCAATACTCGCAAGGTCTCAAGTTGATGCCTGTTCGCTGGCCAATAGCCAGACTCGAGCACAAGATCGGTCAATGGCTTTAGCGTAGCGACGCTACTTTCTGCGTGACTCAGAGGGGTTCCTGTGTAACTAACAAACCCCGCGACATTCTCAACGTTGGGGGTCGATTCACTGAAAATACGTAATGCTCCAGCAGCAACAAGCGAAGTTGTGCTCAACAACCAAAGTGCACGATTTCTAACGGTCAGGGACAATGCGGCTATCCCTAACAGGAGAAGATGCTGTAGTTCCAAGAGACTGCGTGGCCGTCCTCTCAGCCAAGCAACACAGTCTTCGACAAAGGGCGCTCCTTCAAGCAATGCCGAATCTTGAATCGGCGAAGTATCGCCTAGGACCAAGAGTTCGCCCTGGCCCACTCGCACGTGTGCTCCCAGAATCAGCGTCTTGGTTGGTTCATCCTGTCCCTGCCGCCCCCCTCCAAAGAAGTTGTCATCGTTCCTTTCGGGGCTCCATTCATCAGAGAATGCCCCTCTCCCGAATAGGACCGGCTCCGCATCACGGGACAAAGCTAACGAGCAGCCAATGCTCATATTGGGGCGCGCCCAGTGTCTCAGCGCTCCGCTGCTCACAAGTCTCTCACTCCAACTCCAACTTGGACCGACAGGAATTGCCGAGTCATACTCCAGTTGCACCCCGTGTCGAATGAGAAACGGATTGATGTGGTCTGCCTGCTGACCCAAGTTTGTGTGATCTGCAAGAACCAGAAGTCGGCCACCATTCATTAAGAACTCGGTTCCTTTCTCCGAGAGCTCACGCGACCAGGTAAAGCTTGGATTGACAATAACCACGGCCTTCAAACCGTCTCGGAACACGACCGGTGCACCTGGCTCTAATACTTGAACTGCATTCGGCGAATCGCCGCTCCCTTGCAAATAGCTAAGAAAGAGCCCGAACTCTGCCCCTCGCTGATCGACATTACTATAAAAATCTGCTCGCGAGCACTTTGAGACAACTAGTGCCTGCTCACCCGCAGGCCAAGCAGCTTGCATAGACGATACCGCACTCCAGAGCGAGAAAGTTACTGCGCAAACCACTGCCGCATGCTTGGCGGGCAATTCACACTGCCATGTAGGGATTGGCACCAACAAGCAGATGCTTACTAGGGCCCAGTAGTCACTTCGAAGGTATGAGAATAGAAGTAGAGCAACTACTCCAGCGACGCCTATCACCTTCCATTTAAGTCGCGCAGTCAGGGCACAATAAAGCCCAAAAGTCAATGCAAAAGCACTTAACGCGACACCAGGCCCCGATTCCAATCCGGCCCTTGGAACAAGGCAAGGGACGCCAGATGCCCCAATGAGTGCCCCCGCCACGTATGGACTACTTGCCAACTCTAGGGCAAGGATTGAAGAAACTAACACCCCAACCGGTGAACTCAGCCTAGTTCGCGTTAGCGCAGCTTCGCAAAGGGCTGCCGTTCCAACTAGGAAGACCGAGTCGACCCCCGCCCACCAGAGTGCGAGCGCCCCAAGTGCGCTAGCTAGTGCCGAAGCATTGGGCGTGACCAGCAAGCCTCGAGTCACAGTCAAAGCGACCCAAGAATAAACCGCAATCTCGCCTAGAGCCTTAACAGAGTCTACCTCAGCGGAGAGCAGTAACCCTGTCGCAACTACTAGAAGGCGATCCCTGAGGAACCCGGGAGCGCTGCGGCGAGATGTTGCAATAGCGCCGCCCACATTCTGAATGAAGTAGCCGCTAACTTGGCCGCCATTCAGTTGATTCAAGCAGGAATCTCCTCGACTCGGAGCAATTGCTCCGCCTAGTCCTTACTTGTCGACACTGAAAGGAGGCCACCGGCCTTCGCTTTCAACCAGCCACTAGAACCTTCGTGGTTATTAGAAAGCAAGTCTCTTGCAGCATTGCAAAGTTCAACTGCTTGGGCACTACTCCGCATCGACCACCTTAGCAACACAAGATGCAGAAAGTCGTCTTCTCTACTATCCAGTCGAGCTGACGCGAGAACAGCTTCTAGATTGGCAGCCTCAAAATCCGGAGTCGAAGACTTGGTCGACGAAATTACCTGATAACTCAACTCTAGCTCACGAGCGTATCGAGAAACCTTGCTCGATTTGAAATCGGTAGCAAAACTACTCGCACCTCTATGGACTGCTCGTCGCATCACACCGCGTGGAAACTTCCGGTCATGCTCAAACGTACTTGCGAATTCAGCGTGGTTATATGGCTTACCACTAAGTGCCTCTATCGCAGCAACATCTGCAAGGTTGGTTACTCGCTCAAAACCAAATTCAATAACCGGAGAAACTGCACTAAGTGCGCTGGAGTGAGAGCCCGCTTCATGCCCATCGACAAACTTGACGACTCCCGAGTTGCTCGATCCAGGGCCGAAATCGATCTCGTACTTCAAATGAACCCTAATCCGACACTTGGTTCCTAGCTCAAAACTTCCAAGTGAATGCAAATCCAACTCGGTCAGCGTGAACTCCCCTGGAGCTAGCGTTGGCGCTACTCCAAGGCTTCGACCAACCAACTGACGCCTGCTCGAGCGTTCAACTCGCACAAAAGAACCGTTAGTTCCGTTGCTCGAAGAACCCTGATACTCACGCTCGAAGAATGCCGGACCATGGCCGCCAAACTCGAGAATGGCTGGGAGCTCTAGAGTCTGTCCTGAAGTATTGGAAATGACCACGAGGAGCTTTGGCTCCTCGTAGGGTCCGAACCAGGCCTCATCTAAATGAAGCTCGATCGACAACGAAGCTTTAGCATCCTCGTCTGGAACTGAGGTAGCGGGTTCTCTATTTAGCTCTGCCCCTACAAGAACTTGCGACAAGGCTAGCAAGATGTGAGTTGCTATCGTCATGACATTACCATTGAGGGAAATTCCGGATAGCACCATAGTGCACTCCATTTATATCGTTCTTATTCACTTGTGTCATCAAGACAACTCCCGAAATCCAAGTCGCATGAGTTGCAAGGTTTAGATGGTGGTTCATCAGACACATGCTGTCAGCATTGTAATCGACCCCATGCTGACAATCTGGGACGGCCCCTAGATTGTGAATAGCCTCATGAGCCGTAACCCGTTTAAATCTCTCCTCGGACTGGGCAAATGGGCCAGAAAAATTCAACGAAATCCAGCGCATCCCTTGTGCGACCATTCCCGATTTCCAAGGTTCCTTGGTCAGCCCAGAAATGTAGGTCATTGAGTAGTCCTTTGCTGTTGCATCCCATGTCGCCGCCTCCGCAATTGCGGAAACCGCCGCTTGATACATCGTGTGATCTTCTGGTGAAGACGGAAGGCCGTTTACTGGCAACCAAGTATCAAGCTGGGAATAGAGCGCGCCAATTCGATCGGAGTCCGTGGTGACTGGGTAGTAACTCGGGCTCGATGCCATAACGTTGAGCATCCCTCTGCTGACCCATCGATTGGCGTGTGTAACCACTTCGTAGAACATTGGTTCGAACGCGTCAACAACCAAGTTCGTGTCAAGCGCGCAATATGCCCAAAGACCGCCTCCTGCTGGATTCTTCATTGTGACTACTTGAGCACCCTTGCCCGTCGCAGCGATCAATCCCGGGTCAGGGTGCCCTGCGAATCCATACTTGTAATTGTAGGCCAGATTCTTATCGAAGGTGAGCGTCCATTCAGTGTAGGGCTCAGCACCCTTATCAATTTGCGTGATAATCAGTGGAAAGTCGCCCATCGCCCCTCCTTGCCCATCACTTTGGATAACCCAAACTTCGGAGCCAACTTCAAAGGCATGCGCGGAATCCGTTTGAAAATAGACCTTCACTTGATTACTGCCAGCAGCAACATCCTCTGACAGGAAAGCGCCACGTACATGATAAGAATCGGCGAGCTTCAAGTAGCGGCGACCCCAGGTCGTAAAGGGGCCGATTTCGTCTTGTGACGAATATGTCGGTGGGTCAATCGTCTCGTTTAGAGGCTCGCCATCAAACTTCGGCTTAAAGGTCGGATTCTCCGGCGGCCCAGCAATCTCCTCTACCCCTCCAACCGTCGCTTGAATAATGTAGTTTTCTCCAACGTAGTTCTCGGAAACATAGAACTTCACTTTCGCCTTATATCGAAATGCATTGGCAATGTACTCATCATCTGGCTCCACAGTGACTGTCGAGTCCAGCTCGGGAATAATGCTGATCTCATGAGGGAATCCCGGATCACCCTCTTTGTCTCCGAGAGGGTGCTCGTCACCTGTCTCAATCACGAAGTACCCAAACCGCCGATCCTCTTGACTCATCGAATCAAAATCACGATTGTCCCCCTCTACTCTGACACTCGCGTCAAAGTACTCTGAGGTGTCCGGTGGATCGATCACCTTTAGATTGATCGAGAGATAAGACGACCAAAAGTTCCCCGCGCCATTGGCACCTGCCACTGAAAACTCGGGAGCATTCCAATGGATATCAGGGCACGACGGGTCAGGGTCCATGCCAAAGAAGTTTCCTGACCCCAAAAACTTGGCCTGCAAGTCAAACTCAAGTTCAAGTGTAATCCATCCATCCTCAGTCTGATACGGGAGACTATAAGAGCTATCCCCATCGCGAGTGGAAATGATCACTTTGCCGGACTCGGCCGACGCTCCACCATTAATTTGCATGTTGTCTGGATATATAAAGAGGAGCGCATTTTCTTTCTGCCAATCGCAACTCTCGGCACAGTTCGGCCCGAACGCTGTCGCTTGCTCCCAGCAGGTCTGGTCGTATGTAACTCCGCAAGCCGCGGCTGTCTCACACTCCCCGAACGCTGTCTCGAAGCACTGCTTGACAGTGACCATGCACTCTGGTCCATGCGTTGGAGAATCGCACCATCCCGACTGAGTGTCACAGACGAATGCCCCAGTCTGCTCGCAACCAGGAGAATTGGCCGTTGAGCTACACCCTCTTTCTTCAGTGTGACAACATGATGGGGACTCAGTCTGTCGGCAACTTGGCTGCTCGGTGACATCGCAATCATTAACATCTTGCGTGTTCTCACAGCTCCTTTGCTCGGTGACATCGCAGTCTTCTACTGATTCTGTCGGCTGACAAACAGAATGGTCAGTCTTTCCACATTCCGGCTGATCAGTGACATCACATGTTGTATAGGTTGGCGGACAGCCATACTGTTCAGTGACCTCACAGCTCTCAGTCTCGGTGTAATCACAACTAGGCTGAGCCGATGTCACGCAAGGCTGCGCGGAGGTCTCCGCAAAACACCCACCTTGAACCTCTGTGTATTCACACCCTGGTTGCTCAGTAACTTCACAGTTGTGGTTTTCCGTTGGTGCCAGGTTGCTGCAACTTGGCTGCTCCGTTGCCTCACAACCGCTCGGATTCTCGGTCGTATGGACCGGGCACTCAGGCAGAGGCGCCTCAGTTGGTGGACACCCTGACTGCTCGGTAACTGCACATGTTCCGTTCTCCGTGAGATCACAGTCCAGTTGTTGCGTCACATCACAGCCATTTGGCGCAGTTGTTGGTGGACAACTCGCTGCGGACGTCGCATCGCCTTGACTGAGCTCTCCCTTAATCTCACTCAACCTTGCACTATCCCGAAACGCCAGCGGAGCCCCTGTTGCGACTGACGCTTGAATTGTCTCCTTCCGCACCTCTCCGAGCTTTACCGTCTTCACTCCCGCGTCGAAGCTCCGGTTGGTTGCAACTACGCGGCGTTCAAAAAACTTGGAGTCTCCAAACGCGAGTTGAGAGTCCACTCGCTCCGCAGATTGTTGGGCGCATCCAACCATCGCAAGCAACGCCCCAGTAAAACCCAACAGCCATCTAGTGCCCATGCAATATCCTCCTGACACCTACTTGATTCCAGGCCCGAACTCTCGGAAAGCGCATTTCAGCATGCGTTTCCCCGGCAACCCAGTAGCGCGACAAACTGGTGAGACCCAAGGCTCAACAAGAATACGAACGGTGTACATGTCTAAGGAAAGGGCTAATGGAACTAATTGTGAACTCGGCAACATTGGCCGCTGAGGCATAGTGATGCTAAGAACACCTATTACTGGGAACATAGCGCAGTGTGAACTGGCCAGACACCAAAAAAACCGCACATTCTCTAAGGTGTGACTTGGTGACGTGGACCCCGTTTATGGGCCAGTTCCTCTTGTGCAATCTCAGCTTCTCGTTTCTCAGGGCTGAGGGGTTTCGGGCAGGCAGCAGCCTGCCTCGTAAGGCCGGAGCGGTGTGATTGGGGGTGGCCAGGATTGGCCTGACCCCCTTAGCTGGACACCTCCAAGGTGACAGTCGGCTGGGAGTCCGCGCCCCTGCGGGACAGGCCAGATCCGCTCGCGCACTGCACGTCCCTCCCAACTTCCTAGCAAGTCTCGGAACGTGCCGAAGTTGCACGGATTGAGCGCGTCGAAAAAAACTCGAAGCCGGATGCAGGCACTTGCAACCGTGCGACTCGAGATTGCAAACGTACTGCTAACGCTTCTGCGCGATGAAGAAGGTGTAGCCGTAGTAGTCCCCGAACTCACGGTGCAGCGCGACTTCTGCGGCGACTCCATCAAGGGCACTCTGTGCCTCCGGGTCCCCTGCATAGGCCACGCGCAGCTCGCCCACCTTCTGCTCAAGCGGCCCGTAGAAATCAACCCACCATGCCTCCTCTGGAAGCTCGAAGAAGGAGACGTTGTCCCAGTCGTCTTGCTCCAGGAGAGCCAGGATGTCCTCCGCGCGCCCCATCAAGGGGTAGTCGGCGAATGCCGCACGCACTTCCTCGGGCGGATTCTCGCGCCGCCACACCGCATCCGTGAACGCCATCCACCCTCCAGAACGCAACCAGGCGCGGCCTCGCTTGAGCGCCTGGGGAATCCCCATGTTGTAGAGGGCACCTTCCGACCAAATGAGGTCGTAGCTGCCATGGGGAATCTCCAGCGTGGCCATATCGGCCACCCTCGCCTCGACGCGAGCCGCCAGACCGTTCGCTTCGACCTTTTCTCGAAGGGCCTTGACAAGTGGAGCATGCGTGTCGATCGCCAGGATCTCCCCAGTCGTACTGCCCGCAAGGGCGAGCGTTTGGGCTCCGCATCCGCAGCCAAGGTCGAGGACGCGCGGCGAGGCACCAAGCCCTGAACAAAGCGCAAGCGCCCGAAGCGTGCTGGCGTCATTCCCTGGCCCTTGTCGCGGAAGGCCCTCGAAGGCCTCAAAGAAGATGCGCTCTTCGACCGTCGTCATGCTTCGGTCACTCTAGCCACGCCGAGCCGAGAAGACCGTTCCAAGGCGGACTCATGGTATTCTCTGCCCCTGCATAGAAGTTTGGAGCCGCGAGGACACCATGAGCCCTGAACACCCCGAAAAGCGTCGTTTCACTCTCAACCTCCCCGCCCCCGCCATCGAAGAACTCGAACGGGTGCGTGCCCAAGGGGGACACGGTGCTCTCGCCGAGGTCGTCCGCGAAGCGGTCGCGGTGTACCTCTCGTTGCACGAGGGAAGAAGGAAGGGCTTGGAGCTCTATTTCCGGGATGAAGAGAACGACCAGAGTGGGCCGATCTGGCTGTTGCCAGGGGCTCCTCCGGGGACCAAGGGAGTATAGAGAGAATCCCTTGACGATATGCAAATAAAGCCCTAGTTTCTTATGCATGGGTGAGAGATCACCTGTGCTCTTTGGAAAGGGGGCTTCCCTTGGGGGACTGGACCGGCCGTGGATTCGGCCTTCTCATTGCCTATTTGATCCCCGGGTTTGCGGTCTTGTGGTTTCTGCAGGACCACTCGGTGACGGTACGGGCCTGGCTCGAGCAGGAAGGCTGCTCCATGGGTGCGGCGCCGGCGGTCGGGGGTTTTTTGTACTCGACGATCGCTTCGATGGGGATCGGGGTCGTGCTTTCGGGGGCCCGGTGGATGGTCGTAGATCAGCTGCATGCGCGGACCGGGTTGGCACGGCCGACGTGGGATGACTCGCTCCTCGAGCGTCGCCTGGAGGGCTATGTGCAGCTCGTTGAGGAGCACTACCGCTACTACCAGGCCTACGCGAATGGGCTTGTGGCGCTCTGCGTGGTCTTGGTGTTGATTGGGCCTGCGGCCCTTTCAGGGCAAGGTCTGGTCGTTGGGGCGGGCCTGGGTGTGGTGCTGTTTTGCAGCTCCCGCGACGCGCTCCGGAAGTGCTATTCCCGCGTTTCGCAACTCATGCAACACCAGGAGGCAATCCCCATGACCAACGGCGGTCCCCAGCACCATCCGGCTCCCAAGGAGCCGAAATCGAAGGACAAGAAGAAGCCCGAGGGCTCGAGCGAGCCTAAGAAGGGTTGAGAAACGGGTGGCCGGTGGGAACCGGCTGCCCTCCCCTCTCGGTCTGGAAGAGATTTCCCCAAGAAAGATGTCGGGGCCTGCGCCGTATTCTCGTTTCCCGATCGCCGGCTGGCCCGGCGCCCTAACTGATATGGCCAAGTACTACGTCAACATGAACGCTCAGGCGAACGGCGACCACGAAGTGCACAAGATCGGGTGCGCTTGGATGCCGAAACCCGAAAACCGCCTCTATCTCGGTGATTTCGCCGCCTGCCGGCCCGCTGTGGCTGAGGCGCGCAAGCACTACAAGCAGACGAACGGCTGCTTCTACTGTTCCAAGGAGTGCCATACAGGATGATGCGTCGATTCCACAGACTCCTTCCGGTGACTACCCTCGCGATGGCCTTGGTTTCCGGCTTGGCGTGCAGTTCGATCAGCGTTTCGGGAGGCAATCCCGAAGAGCCCACGGGGTTCAAATACTATGAGACAAAGCCATTCCTTGTCATCGAGCACGGAAAGGAGGGCACGGAGGTTCGACTAGTCAGTCTCCCAGATGTCCGCAAACCACGCTACATCAGCTACGAGCAGCGCCTAATCGGGTCCATCGAGTTCGGGTTGAAGTTACAGGATGGAATGCTCATCGAGTTCAACTCAAAGTCTGACTCACAAATCGACGAGCTCGCGACCGGTGTTGCGGCTCTTGGCAACGCTGACGCCGCAATTCTCAGCGCCGAAGCCGCGATGATCTCAGCGCTTGCCGCGCTTTCGTCCCCGAGCACGGACCCCGCCATTGCTGCGACGGGGAAGGAATCACGCGTCGTTCTTGTCATTGACCAGGCGATCACGAGCCTAACTGCACTCTCATCAGACCTGGGCACACACACCAAGGAGGAGTGGGAAGAGTCCCTTAGAGACGCAGTCCAGGATGCAATCCGAGCCTTTTCCCCCTTCAGGCGCATTGAGTACGACCCTGAGAAGCCCAAGGAAATCTCGGAAAAGCTGATCTTTGTTAAGGCTGCACTTACTCCTCAGCTCCCCGCTCTCCTCGAGAAGCGCGATGCGCTTGGAGCCGCGATGAGTGCGGCACAGAGTCAAAGTGCACAGAAAGCGCTCGACCGAGCAAAGTACCTGCAACGGTTTTCTGAGGCCCTTGTAGCTGTGCAGTCATTCGTGGCCCCTCCATCTCGGCCAGAGCTCTATGAGATTCTCCCCCCTTTGCATGGAGACCCAAATGGGGCCCTTCGATTCCGCAGGGTTGTTCTCGGGGCCTGACATGCGCGAATACTAAGGCGCCCGCCACGATTCGACGGGTGTGGTGATGCGCACTGTCAGCCAGGGGCCGGGAACTTATTCGGGTTGAATCGTCATCATCGTCCGCTCAACTTGGCAGTCGTCCAAGCAAGCCATTTCTTTGCCTCTTGGACAACACGCTTGATCTCACTCGTTTCGTCGCCCTCAAGAGTGATCAACTCGGCACAATCCGGGCTCTCTCTCGCGCTTCCTGGACAAAGCTCCTCAAGCATGGCCAAGAATTCATGTCCTCGACCCGGGCACTCGATGTCGACTTGTAGAGGATCTATCCCTTTTTCTTTCGACGATTGTACGGGCGCTGATTTGTCGGCTTGAGCGACTTGCCCTCTTCGCTTGCGTGAGCATAAACCGAACTCGTCGTCCGCCCCAACTTGTGTGCGATCAGTCGCGTGGGCGTATTCTGCCGGATGAGTTTGTCGAGCTGATTGTTGTCAGCTGAAGTCCAGGGTTTGCCGTGGTTCTTGGGCGTCTTTGCCATGTTGTCCCCCTCCAAGGGGATTGTGGTTGTTCATCCAGACATACCTGCCAAAACGCCGGCCTGCAAGGACTCCCCAAGGAATCGAGAGCCCCCGGCGCAATTCTCTGCCGGGGGCCCCACGAAGCCGCCTATCGCGGCTCCTCCCGCATCGCTGCGACGAGTTCTCCAACTCGGTCGTAGGCTCTGCCGGCCAGGCGACTCACGCGCAGCAGCTGGGTGCCGCTAAAGCTCGTCGAGTCCTGGTAGTTCCCCGCTTCATCCTGGAAGGTCCGGGTGAGGGTCACACTGAAGAATGGGCCCTTTTCCCCTTCGTTTTTCCAGATCGCGGCTCGGATAGATCCGTCGCGCAGAGTGTCGATTGGTTGATTCGCCATGATGTACTCCTTTCGTTGGCGTGGATATGCCTGCTCAAAGTGCTCGCCTTGAGTGCGGCGCGTCAAGGGTTTGGCGCGGGCTGGAGCGAAGCGACGACACGGGCCCTTGCGCGCCAAGCGGGCGAGCACACGATCAGTGCATCCCTCCACGCCATACAGGGGTAGGAAGCCCTGGACTCAGCCCTTCGAATCATGCGAGGGACATTCCTATGTCGATCGCAAACGAAGGCCCCACGGCCGATTCTCCCGAAGATGACCCTCCCCCGCCCGTGAGAACGGGGCACGGGGACATCCCGCACGAGAACGCCGGCTCACTCCCTTCTGCGATCGACGCCTTGCTTCCGGCTGAGCTTCGCAGGACGGTCCCGCCGCTCTACGCGACGGAGCAAGACAGCGACCCCGTCGTGCAGGCCAAGCTGTTCACGCCCTGGACTTCCTGGACCTGGTACGTGCTCGAGTTCGACGGGGTCGACCGAGCGTTTGGATGGGTCGTTGGATTCGAGGCTGAGCTGGGGTACTTCTCGCTTGCCGAGCTCGCAGCGGTCCGAGGGCCGTGGGGTGTCCGCATCGAGCGAGACAAGCACTTCGCACCCAAGCCACTCCGCCAGGTCCAAGCCGAGCACCCGCTTCAACCGGATCCGCCATCGGGAGACCAGGTGCGCGAATCCGACGAGGATCGACCTCCCCCCTCCCCCACGGAACCCATCGATATGGTGATGGATCCGTTTGTGGAGCCCGCCATCCAGCTTGCCGAAACTTGGCTCCGCGCCGTTCGAGCAGACTGCGCGCTCATTGGAATCGAAACGCCTCGGGATGCTGCCGGCCTGATCCGACGCCTGATTGGTCAGGCGGATCGAGAGCATTTCGTGGTGCTCTTCCTGGGCGCGAAAGGCACCGTCACCCATGCCCACGTCGTTTCACGCGGGACGCTCACATCTTCTCTCGTCCATCCCCGCGAGGTCTTTAAGGGCGCGATCCTCGCCAACGCCGCCTCCATCATCGTCGGCCACAATCACCCTTCGGGCGGCCTCGAGCCTTCCCAAGATGACCTCGCCACCGAGTCCCGGCTCCGCCGCTGTGGGGACCTCCTCGGGATTCCCGTGATCGACGCCATGATCGTGGGGCCCGGGGAGGGCTACTACTCTGCGTCGGCCGGCGGAGAAGTCCACGCCGATCTGCCCAGCCCCGATTGACCGGCTCGCCGAGAACCCCCCGAAGCCTATTCCACCCCCGACTCTCGAAGTTGAAGCACCTTCTGCTTCCATCGGTGCCGAGGCTCTGTCCTTCCGGTTTCCCACCCGTTGACAGACCCAATCGAGACGCCAAGCGCTTCTGCGAGCTCGCCTTGTGTCAACCCAAGCGCCCGACGAGTCGCGCGCACGGTGTCCTTTCGCCACTTCCTAGGGAGCTGGCCCGGTTGAGCACTCTGTTCCCGCTCGCCTTGAACTCCCGCATGGGGCTCTGCCAAACGGCCAAGCCGCTTCAGCTCTCTCTGAAGTCGAGCGATTTCCTTTGCCTGCGCCGAAATCTTCTTGCGAGCGGCTTTCAGGTCGCTCGTGAGCGGTGTGAGATGAGCTCGAATCTCTTTCCTCGCCAAACGAGCCACTTCAAGCCGAAACGACTCTGCATAAGGTGTCTTCGTAGCCATGAGCTGCACAACATAAACCCATCGGAGCTGTGACGCCTGAAGCCTCCGGGGTATTTATCAACGCTTTATCTGCGCGTTAATGGCGTGACTCCCCGCTTGATTCGTAGTAGGATTGCTCGATGTTCGAGCCAGTCTTTCGGATC
>MDTD01141083.1_pt1 | contig 16122 bp, 10 predicted proteins | sample 811221 | NCBI WGS metagenome assembly MDTD01 (sample SAMN05326646, study PRJNA326480) | marine metagenome | isolation source: seawater | place: Pacific Ocean: South West | collected 2011 | reverse complement strand
TGGGGATCCTGGTGCATGCGGGCGTCAAGCGGGCCAGAGCACTCATCGTGACCCTTCCCGACACGAAGGCATCCGTGGGCGTAATCGAGCAGGCAAGAAATCTGGCCCCTGAACTGCTGATCGCGGCCCGGGCCCGCTACAAGGTGCACAACCACCTGCTGGTCGAGGCCGGAGCGGATGTGGTCATCACCGAGGAAGATCAGGTCGGGGATGTGCTCGGCGAGGTGATGATCGAACGCCTGCGGGGGAATGCCCCGGCGGAATGAATGCGCTAAGTCGGCGGTGGCCATGGTTGGGGGCGCATGGGCACGGCGTGTACGAGTTTCGTTCTTCAGGGCATCGATGCCTCCCGGTGCGTCATCGAAGCCGATGTTTCACATACCTCGCTTCCCCGCACCACGATCGTCGGCCTGCCCGACATGGCGGTGCGTGAGTCCAGCGAACGGGTTCGCATCGCACTGGCCAACAGCGGGTTCTCCTACCCGTTCGGACGAGTCACCGTCAATCTGGCTCCGGCGGATCTTCGCAAGGAAGGTCCCGTCTACGACCTTCCGATCGCCTTGTCGATCCTGCGGGCGGGTGGCCTGTTGTCGGCGGAGGCCTGCTCACGGCTCGATCGGTGCATGGTGGCCGGTGAACTGGCGCTCGATGGATCCCTGCGTCCGGTGCGGGGCGTCGTATCCATGGGAGTGCTGGCCAGAAAAAGCGATATCCGCAACATCATCGTTCCGAGCGGGAATGCAGCGGAAGCGGGGTTGGTCAACGGTGTGTCCGCCTGGTCGGCAGCATCCCTGCACGACGTCGTGGCGCATCTCTCGGGAGTGGATCGACTCAGGCCGGTCGATTTGGATCATCCACCGGTCACGCCCGCCGGCCCGACGTCCGAATCGGTCGATCTGGGTGACATCCGTGGACAGGCAGCGGCAAAACGGGCCCTTGTCATTGCCGCGGCGGGGCGGCACAACCTGCTCATGGTCGGTCCGCCGGGATGCGGCAAGACCATGCTGGCCCGGGCGCTCCCGGGGCTGCTGCCGGCGATGACCTGGGAGGAGGTCCTGGAGTTGGCCCAGGTGCGGTCCTGCGCCGGACGTGGCTTGGACCATGAGGTCGGTACGACCCGTCCGGTTCGAGCGCCGCATCACACCGCTTCGGCTCCATCGCTGGTTGGCGGAGGCACCCTTCCCAGGCCCGGAGAGGTGAGTCTTGCTCACCATGGAGTGCTGTTTCTCGATGAACTACCCGAGTTCACCCGTGCGGCTCTGGAGGCTCTTCGGGAGCCTTTGCAGGATCGAATGGTCACGGTGTCCAGGGTGCACTCGACGGTGCGGTTTCCAGCGTCGTTCCTGCTCGTGGCGGCAGCCAATCCATGCCCGGGAGCACGGGGGATCGAACGGATCTCCGGACCCCTGATCGATCGCATCGATCTTCATGTCGAACTCGAGCCGGTTTCGGTCCGGACCCTGCGTTGCCGGGACAGGACACCCGCCGATTCGTCGGCGACCATACGTTGTCTTGTCCAGCGTGCCGTCGACCGGGCGACGGCCCGTCAGGGTGACGTTCCGAATGGAATGTTGCAGGGAGACAGGCTCGAGCAGAGCGCCAGGATGACATCGGAGGCCGAGGACTTCCTGTACGAGATCCTTCAGCAGAACGCATGGAGCATGAGGGCGTGGGACAGCCTGCGGCGCATCGCACGCACCATCTGCGATCTCGATGATTCAGATGTGATCGGGCGGACCCATGTCGTGGAGGCGACCGGGTACCGGCGGTTCGATCAGGCGGTCCGTTGAACGCGGTCAGTCGAGGGGGCTCTGGTACTCGACGCCTTCCTCGCGGTCACGCTTGTCCTGCTGGTTGCCGATGATGGCTCCGGTTCCGGCACCCACCGCACCGCCGATGACGGCGCCGGGGGTTCCACCGACGAGGGCACCGGCTCCGGCGCCAACGGCGCCGCCGATCAGTGCACCATCACCCGTGTGGCTTCCGCAGCCTACGAGCAGGAGGGAGGAGGACAGGACGAACGTCGTGGTGAGAGTCTTCATGGGGTCTCCTTGAAGGTGAGTGGATCGTGGACCTGTATCCTACAGTCCCGGTGCGAAACCGCGTCGCATGGTGTTCTCCGCGACGGCTCGCGGGATGACGAACTGGCCCAGGTAGTCGTTTCCGCCGGCCTTGGATCCGACCCCGGACATGCCGAACCCTCCGAACGGCTGCCGACCGACGAGGGCGCCCGTGCAGCCCCGGTTCAGGTACAGATTGCCCACGCGGAATGAACGTCTGGCCTGCTCCAGATGGCTGGGCATGCGGCTGAAGACGCCTCCGGTCAGCTTGTAGGCCGGGGCATTGGCCAGTTCCAGGGCATGGTCGAAATCCCTGGCCGGCATCACGCCCAGGACCGGTCCGAAGATCTCTTCGGTGGCGATGTGGCCGTCGGCGGGCACGCCCGTGAAGATGTGCGGCATGACGAAGGGCTTGCCGACGCGATCCGCGAGTCCTTCCGGCGGGGGGCCGCCCAGGGCAAGTTCTGCTTCCTCGTGACCTTGGCGGATCGCATGGTTGATGCGATCCGCGGCTTCCTGGTCGATCACCGGTCCGATGTCCGTGCCCGCGTGGCGAGGGTCGCCGACGACCAGTCCTCGTGTGGACTCGACGAGCCGTTCGATGAAGAGTTCGTAGGCGGATTCGACCACGATGACCCGGGAGCAGGCGGAGCACTTCTGCCCCTGGAAGTTGAACGCACTGTCGCGTACACCAAGCACGGCCTCGTCGAGATCGGCCGAGGCATCGACGATGATGGCGTTCTTCCCGCCCATCTCGCAGACGACGCGTTTCACGAAGGGCTGTGATTCCGGTGTCACGCCGGCAGCCCGGATGATGTCCAGTCCGACTGCCTTGGAGCCCGTGAATGCGATCAGGGCGATGCGTTCGTCACGGACCAGCGCCGCGCCCACGGTCTCGCCGATTCCCGGGAGGAATGCGAGCACGTCACGGGGCACGCCGGCCTCCCAGAGCATTTCACATGCGATGCGTGCGATTCCGGGGGTCTGCTCGGCCGGTTTGAGCACGACGGTGTTGCCCGTGGCGAGGGCGGCGGTGACCATGCCGATGCAGATCGCCAGGGGGAAGTTCCACGGGCTGATCACCACGGCGACGCCGCGACCCTCGTGGAAGACTTCATCGAGTTCGCCGACGTACCGTCCGAGTCGGCTCAGGTCGGTCCACCGGAACGCCTCGCGGGCGTAGAACTCGCAGAAGTCGATCGCCTCGCACACGTCCGCGTCCGCTTCGCGCCAGGTCTTGCCCGACTCGCGGATGATGACTCCGGAGAGCTCATCGCGGCGCGACCGCATGGTCGCGGCCGCATGCATCAGCATCTGCGAACGTTCCACCTGCGGTCGATCCCGCCAGGCGGGGAACGCCGCGGCCGCGGCGGCGACGGCATGGTCGGCGTCCTGCAGGGTGGCGTCGTTCGCGACCCTCGGAACCGAGGCGTGCTCGACGGCGTTGGAGAACGCGGCACGCTGGTCGGCCTGTGCGAAGTCCCGCATGGGCTCCGTGCAGAAGGGTTCGCCGTCGGCAATGGCCTCGACCGCGATGCTCAACCCGTGCGTTGTGGACCGGCTGGCCATTCGAGCCTCGCCGGGATCCTCGTCCCAGGTGCGATGTGGTGTCCGCAGCAGGTCCGCCGCCGTGGTCTCCGCCAGGGACGAACTGCGGAGCCACGATTCGTTCGACGTGTTCTCCAGCAGCCGGCGGACCAGATAGGCCATTCCGGGAATCATCTCCCCGACGGGGACGTATTCGCGGATGCGGAGATTGCGATCGTGGCAGACCGCCTTCATCTGATCGTTCATGCCACGAAGCATCTGGATCTCCATGGCGTTGGGGGGCAGATCGGCGGCCTCGAGGGCGACCAGTCCGGACGCCAGGCTGCGGATGTTGTGGGAGCCGAGCGCAAGTTTCACTCCGGCCTCGCCCGGGGTCCGGGGGGTGGCGTCGATGAAGCTGTCGACCATGCGTTCGAAGCAGGCGTCGGTGTCGGACTTCCGACCCCAGACCGGTTCGGGCCAGCCTTCCATGTCGGCGTGGATGATCTCCTCGTCCCAGTACGCGCCCTTGACCAGTCGAACCGAGATCTGCCGTCCGACGCGACGTGACCACTCGATGATGCGCCGGGCGTCGGCTTCACCGCTTCGCAGATAGGCCTGCATCGCGAGGCCGGCCTCGAAGTCGAACTCTTCGCAGCACCGTTCGAACAGGGACAGGGTGAGGTCCTTGAAGGCGTAGTGCTCCATGTCGAAGTTCACGAAGACACCGTTTCGTCCGGCCTGTTCCAGAATCGGACCGATCATCTCGACCAGCCCATTGAGCGATCCCTCGAGATCGATGGGGTCGGTCCGGGCGTAGAGCGAACTGATCTTGATCGACACGTTCGTGCGGGGAATCGATCCGAGGTGGTCCGATTCGAGGATCGGATTCGGGGACCACGCGGATACCGCGGCGGGAAGGGTCTCGACCAGATCGAGGTAGCGCTGCTGATAGGTGGCGGCCTCCTCGTCACTGACACAGGCCTCGCCCAGCAGATCGACCGTGAAGCCCACACCCTGCTTCCACATCTTCTCGAGCTGCGGCAGGGCGGACGTCGCATCGGTGCCGGCGATGAATCGTTCGGCCATCGCGGTGATTCGTCCCGAGACCATCTTGGTCATGGTGCCCTTGAGAAGTCCTCCGGCGCTGAGCCCGAGTCCCATGCCCGACGGCAGGGTGACCCCGGGCTGCGACAGGTAGTCCATCAGATGCTCATGCACCTGCGCCGGCGTCTTCAGGGTCGGAAAGGTGTCGATGAAACGGAAGAGCTGGACCTTGAAGCCTTCATCCTGCATGGCCCAATCCATCAACTTGTCGGACCAGAAGGAAGCGGAAAGCATGCCCTTCTCGGCGCCGCGCATCGATTCGATCAGTTCCGCACCGACTTCCTGGATGCGGCGTTCACGGGCTTCGTCGTACCATCCGTCGCATGATGCACCGGAGGTCCGGGATGGTTCCGCAACGGCCTGTGAGTTCTTGTTTCGTCGAAAAATCGCCATGAACGGCAGTATAGCCGGGCTCCGTGGGGCCCAGCGGGGGATCGCCGCAGGTCGGGAGACACCACGCGGCCGGGATCCGCACCGGGATCGCATGGACTGCACCGTCGTGGCCAGCTAGGCTGCCCCGACCTTCGAGAGGACGACCCATGGGCACCAACTCCATTCAGGAACCCTGGACCACCCGGCGACTGCTGTCGTGGATGGGTGAGCACTTCGCCTCCCGGGGCATCGAGGGGCATGATGTCATGGCCCAGGTCCTGCTCGGTCATGTCCTGTCGGTCGATCCCATCATGCTCTTCACGGATCCCGATCGTCCCACCACGGCCGAGGAACTCGATCATCTTCGCCCCCTCGTTCGACGGGCGGCGGCCGATGAGCCGGTGCAGTATCTGGTGGGCGAAGGTCCCTTTCTCGGCCGCCCCTTTCATGTCGGACCGGACGTTCTGATTCCACGTTCCTCGAGTGAATCGATCATCCAATGCGTGCTTGACCGGCATCGAGGAGGGGCCGCGGGCGGGGACGTACCCGACATTCGGACCGTCGCGGACATCGGAACGGGATCGGGCTGTCTGGCCATCACGCTGGCCATCCACCTCCCGGAGGTGCGGGTGACCGCCACGGATCTGAGCACGGCGGCGATCGACATCGCACGATCCAATGCCCAGCGGCACGGGGTCGAGGATCGCATCGACTTCCTCGTCGGTGACGGCTGCAGCCCGCTGCGAGCCGTCGCCTCCGAAGGGACGTTCGACCTCGTGGTGTCGAATCCGCCCTACATCGCGGATCACACCTGGTCGACGCTCGATGCGAATGTGCGTGATCACGAGCCCACCCTGGCCCTGCGGGGCGGACCGGACGGTCTGGACGTCATTCGACCTCTGCTGGACGGGATCGGACCGGTGCTCGCCCCGGACGGAATGCTGGTGGTCGAGTTCGGCGACGACCAGGCGGTTCCGGTGCGTGCACACGCCGAGGCGCTCGAACTCGGGCCTTCGGCCATCGTGCGCGACATGCACGGAGACGAGCGCCTGCTGGTGATCGACCGGTCGGTCAGTCCGACGTCGTGAGTGCGTTGGTCACGGCCTCGATCAACTGATCGGTCCGGAAGGGCTTGAACAGCACCGACTGCATGCCCTCCTGGGAGGCGCGTACGATCGAATGGTTCGGGTCGTAGCCGAAGCCCGTCATCAGGATCACGGGAATGCCGTCGTAGCGGGTCCGCGCCTCCCGGAAGATCTCGTAGCCGGTCAGATCAGGCATCTTGATGTCCGAAAGGACCAGATCGAATCCCCGGCTGCCGGCACGATCGAATTCCTCGAGCGCCGTACGACCATTTTCGCAGATGGTGACTTCGCAACCGAGCTGCACCAGGATCCGTCCGACGGCGACGCGGATGGTCTCCTCGTCGTCGGCGACCAGGATCCGCAGATCGGCGAGCACCTCGTTGCGTTCGATGCGGTGAATCGCCTGTTCGGCGTCGAGAATCGACTGCGGACCGGCCGCCGTCGCCTCGATTCTCGATCGCATGGAGGTCACCGCGGCCGAAAGACGGTTCACGAGGGCATCGTCGGCCTGTCTGTCGTCCTCCAGCCTTCGTGCGACGTCGGTGATCTCCTTGAGGGGTTCGTCGAGATCGGCGAGGAGGTTGCGGGCCGCCTGTTCATTGACCGTGTACCGCTCGACCACGAGCAGGTCGAGCATGTGCATCGCAATCGCCACGTATTCGCCGAACAGCTCGGCCAGTTCCTGGTCGTTGGAGTCGAAGTTGCCCGGGGAGTTTGATTCGATGTTGAAGACACCAATGACCTCATCGTGCATGCGCAGCGGAACGGTCAGGGAACTGGCGGCATCATCGAGCCCCTCCCGGTACATGGGGTCGGCCTGCACGTCGCTGCAGGTGTACGATTCGCCCCGGGCTGCGACCCATCCGGAGATTCCGTTGCCCTCCTCACGGGCGTAGATCACCTCGCCCAGCTTGAGCGGATTGATGTTCTCGGAGATGACGAGTTCCAGCTGTCGTGACCGAGGATCCAGCAGTCGGATCTCGAAGTTGTCGAAGTTGAGTTCCTCCCGCACCTGCTGCACGATCTGCTGCTCCAGCAATTGGAGCCGTTCGGCCACGTTGAGACTGGCCACGGTGGTCCGATCGATGTGGAGCAGCCTCGAGCCGGCGCTGGTGATGGCTTCGACGCGCAGTTGGTGTCGACGTTCGTCGGTGACTTCGAGCACCAGGCACAGCCAGCTTCCCTCCGTCGAAGGGGCCCGCAGCAGCTCCCAGTGGCGGTCGTCCTCGTGGAAGTGGCTTCGCCGCTGATGCTGGGGCGACTGACTCGACCAGCCGGTCGCCTGATCGCGGAGGGATTGGGAGAGGCCGGCAAACCGGTCATCCATCCAGATGGTCGCCCCATCGCTTCCGACCAGAGCGACGGCGTCGCCGAAACTGTTCAGGAGGCTGCCCGATCCGCTCCCGGGTGAGAGAATCCAGCAGGGGCGATTGGGGGTTCTGGCACTGCGTATCAGGGCACTGGTGCGGTCGGCGGCCGCCTCGATCTCGAACCGCGACGCGAGCGCTTCCAGATCGATCGCCCCCGAGGAGGGATCCCCGATCACGAGAAGAAGTGGTTGCAGATCGTTCATCTTTCGAACCCCCGCTCCAGCAGCGTAGGAGAAGCGTAATTCGAAAATCCGCCCCAGCAACCGTCCACCATCGGATTGGGGGCTTTCCCTGCTTGACAATACGCCCTCTCAAGTGCGAACCTTTCCGCATCCGGGGGATCCGGCATCGGTCCGATGCCACCCTGGACACTGCAGGGAAGTAGTGGACCTCGTGCACACCGAAGCCAATCAGGACATCCCCGTCTCCGCGGATCGCCCGTCCGGCACCGATGGTGTCCGTGTGCGCGGCTTGTCGAAGCGGTTCGGTCCGGTGACCGCGGTCGAATCAGCCAGTTTCAGCATCAAGCGGGGAGAGATCGTGGGCATGCTCGGCCACAACGGGGCCGGAAAGACCACGACGATGCGGATGATCTGCGGGGTTCTTCCACCCACCACCGGACAGGTGGAGGTGGCGGGATTCGACATGATCCGCCAGCGTCGACAGGCGGCGGCCCGCATCGGCTACCTGCCCGAATCATCCCCGCTCTACGCGGAGATGCGGGTACGCGAATACCTGAAGTTCCGGGCCCGGCTCTACAGCATCGCAGATGCCGGTTCGGCCATCGAATCCGCCATGGTCCGATGTGGACTCGAGGCGGCGTCGAACCGCCTCATCGGTCAGCTGTCCCGGGGCTACCGCCAACGGGTGGGACTGGCGGCCACGATTCTGCATGATCCGGACGTGCTGGTGCTCGACGAGGCCACGTCCGGACTCGATCCTCTGCAGGTGATCGAGGTACGGAGGCTCATCGAGGAACTCGCCGTCGAACGAACCATTCTCATCTCCACCCACGTGCTCAGCGAAGTCGAGACCATCTGTGATCGGATCATTCTCTTCGCGCGAGGGCGGGTGGTGGCCCAGGGGGACCTCGACACCCTGCGGGCCCGGTCCAAGTCGGGGGCCCGGGCGTCCCTGGAGGATGTGTTCGTCGAACTGACGGCGCAGGCGTTCATGGAGGCCTCGCCATGAGCAGTCTCGGAGTCATCGCCGGGCGGGAGTTCCGTTCCTTCTTCCTGCTTCCTTCGGGGTACGTCGTCGGAGCCCTGTTCCTGCTGGCCAACGGCATCGTGTTCCTCTCGAACATCTTTCTGCCCGGTCAGCCTGCGACCCTCCGCGGCGTGTTCGCGTTCGATGTGATCATCCTGCTGTTCCTGTGCCCGGCCGTGACGATGCGTGCCGTCTGCGAGGAACGCCGACAGGGGACCTGGGAGCTTCTGGCCGCATCGCCCGCGGGCAGCGGGGCATTCATCCTCGGCAAGTATGCGGCTTCGATGGGATACCTCGTCGTGCTCCTGCTGCCGACGCTGGTGCTGGTCCTGCTGCTGGAACTCTACGGGCGTCCCGATCCCGGCGAAATCGCCGCGGGGTATCTCGGACTGCTTCTCGTGGGCAGTGTCTATCTCGCCAGCGGGGTGCTTGCTTCGGCGATCACCGCATCGCAGACGGTCGCCTACCTCCTGACGGTGTTCTTCTGGATCCTCATCGGGCTGGGGCGTTCCGCGCTGCCGGTCTGGCTGGGAGCGGAAACGTGGGAGCTCCTTGCACCGTGGGATCCCTTCCTGCGCATGCAGGATTTCACCATCGGTCTCATCGACACCTCGAGTCTCGTCTACTTCGTCAGTCTCACCGGTCTCTTCCTGGCCGCATCCGTGGTCATCGTGGAAACGGAGCGATGCGCATGACCAGGCCGCGAAGCAGCAGACGCATCGGACGATGGACGAGCAGCATGCTGTTCCTGCTGGCGCTGGTGGTGGGGCTGATCGCGATCAACGACATCCTGATGCAACCCGAACTGCGGGCTCGAATCGATGCCACGAAGTCCCGTTCCTATTCACTCAGCCCCCGAAGCCAGCAGCTGCTGGCCGGGCTGGAGGGGCCGTGGAGCATCACGGTCGTGATGGTGGATGCCGAGACGGACCCGGCCGTGGTCAGTCAGATCGACGAGGTGCTGGATCGATACGCCGATGCCGCACCATCCATGACGGTGCAACGGATCGATCCGTCGATGCCCGGCGCCTTGACGGAATACGATCGGCTGCTCATGGAACTCCGGGACCGGGAGGCCGAAGCCATCGAGTCCTTCGAACGAACCGTGCGGAACGCCTCGGAGGAGTTCGAGAATCTGGTCGCATTCGCAGGGCCCACCGCGGACCGGATCGACCGGCTCGTCACTCGGGAAGGGGAAGACGCAGCGGCGATACGGGATGTCGAGGCAATCGCAGCGGCCCTTCGCCTGCTCGGCCAGCAGGGGCATCTGGTGCTGGAGGCGGTCGAGGAGGCCACCACACCTGAGGGTGGTTCGCCGCTGCCCGATCTCGAAGCCGCCCGTTCGATTCTCGAACAAGGATTGTCCCGTTGGGCGAACGAGCTGAAGGCGGCCGCCCGGCGAATCGATCGGATCGATGGAGGCGCTTCGGAGCAGCAGCAGGAACTGGCTCGCCTTTCCAACGCGATCTCCGCCGAGGCGACCGCTCTGGCGATCACCGCCGATGAACTGGCCCGGCTTGAACCACTTGAAATTGCCAGGATCGCAGGGCAGCTTCGTGAAGGCGAAGCCGCCATCATCGTGGGGCCGGATCGTGCCATGGCGATTCCCGCCTCACAACTCTTCGCATCGAATCTCCGACAGGACGAAGTGGGTTCGGTCCGCATCGACCAGCGATTCCGTGGTGAGCAGTTGTTGTCGTCGGCAATCCGTTCGCTGCAACAGGACACGATGCCGGCCGTGGTCTTCGTGCACGCCGACGATGTATCGAGGCTCGACGCTCATCCGCAGCAGGCGGATGTCACCGGCATCACCGGACTGCTCGAGGCCGCACGCATCGACGTCGTCGAATGGCCGGTGACGCTGGCGCCGCAACCCGCCTTCGCCTCCGGTACGCCGGTGGTCTGGGTCGTGCTGCCCCCCTCGGAGCGGATCGGATTTGAAATCGATCCCGCCGAACGGAGACTGCTCGAGGCAGTTTCGCATCTCATCGATCAAGGCAATTCCGTGCTGGTGAGTCTGTATCCCAGCTTTCTTCCCCGCTATGGCCAGTCCGATCCGTGGGCCGGACTGGTATCCCGAATGGGGATCGAGGCGGATACGGGGTCGGTGGTTCTGGAGGAGGCGGTCGACGGGGAGGGGGAGATTGTCGTCCAGATGTTCCAGCAGCTGACCGAGTTCACGGCGCCCCACCCGATCGCGTCCGCACTGAATGGCCAGAACCTCGCGCTGCCTCTGCCCGTGCCGCTGCGACCGCTGGTTGGGGATGGGGTCCCGGTCCAGACCATCGCGTCCGTGGATCCGTCGGCGGATCGATGGTTGGAGAGTCAGTGGACGCCCAGTCTCGATCTGGGGCCGGTGCAAAAGGGCTCGCAGCGGATGGATGAGGCAGTGGATGTGATCTACGCGATCGAGCGGCCACCGGTCGCCGGCGGTCGGCCGCAGCGTCTGCTGGTCGTGGGATCCGGACCCTGGATGCTGAGCAATGTGGCCGATGTGGCCGTGTCCGCCGGAGGGGATCGAATCAGTCTGCTGCATCCCGGAAACCATGAGCTCATGATGGCGTCGGTGGCCTGGCTTGCGGGTGAGGATCAACTGGTCGCCCAGGGGCCGCTTTCCCAGGAGGTCGCACGACTGCGGGGCATCGGCGGCACCCAGTTGCAGATCGTCGGCTGGTTGCTCACGGTGGTGTTGCCCGGGGCGGTGCTGCTGCTGGGCATCGGCGTCTGGATGGCGAGGCGAACCTGATGCGTTGGACGACGACACTCATTACGGTCTGCGCGGCGGCGGCACTGGTGGTCGTGGCCTGGCTGATGCACGAATCGGCTCCGACCCGTGCCCGCTCCACGGATCCGATTCCTCTGGCGACACGGTCCGAGCTGCCGCGCGACGAGATCGATCGCATCGAAGTCCGATTCGAGCAGGGCCGTCCTCTGGTCTTCACCCGTGAGGGAGACGACTGGTGGCAGACCGAGCCGTTTCGGCATGCCGCGTCCTATTCCTCCATGTTGTCATTGATCGAGTCCGCCTTGGCGACCCGCGTCGTCGACCGGATCGATGTGCTGGAGGAAGGTGATCTGGAACGTCTTTCGCTTGATCCGCCCCGTGCTTCCATTGCCTACGGAGCCGGTGAACAGCAAGTCCGGATCGATGTGGGCCAGACGGGGCTCGGGGGGCGGGCCTACGTTCGCCGGGACGGTCGGCCGGAGGTGCTGGTGGTCGACGATGCGCTGCCGTCGACCCTCCTGAATGCCAATCCTGTCCTGTGGCGGGAGCGTACCCTCTTTCCCGGTGTCGACATCGAGGTGGACCGCATCGAGCGTTCCGTCGGCGAAAATACCGTCGTGTTGGAACGTTCCGGTCGGGAATGGGCGATTGTCGATCCCATCTCCACTCGAATCGACGGCGAATCCATGGGCACGCATGCCATCGATCTCGCCCGGGCCATGTGGTCCCAGGTGCTCCTCGACCAGCCGGACGATCTTGCCGCCTTCGGGCTGGAACCTCCGCTGGCGAGGCTGGCGATCACCCGTGACGACCGCACCCGCGTGCTTCTGATCGGTGATCGGATCGGCGGTGCCACGCAGGACCGGGCCGCAATGATCGAAGGGGTTCCGGCCGTGCTGCAACTCGACGGACGCACCGTGGCCTCCCTGCTTCCCGATCCGGTGACCCTCGTCGACCATCGGGCATCAAAGTTGAGCGGATCGGACGTGAAGTCGATGGAAATCGATGTCTCGGGCGACGTGTTCCGGTTGGAACGTGCCCTCGATCGCTGGGTCGCTCCGGAGTTCGACGGGCAGGAAGTGCCCACGGAACGGGTCGAGGAACTGCTTCGGTCCATCACGTCCCTGCGGGCAACGGAAGTGGAGATTCGTGATGGATACCCTTCCGATCTGGAGCGGGCCCGAATCACCCTCTTCGGCTTCGATGGATCGCCCCTGGACACCGTCCGCCTGCTGCGGGAGCAGCCCGACGCCGGTCGATGGGCGATGGAGAACGGAGACAACGTGCTGCGCGTCCATCCGGAATTCCTGGTGCTGCATCTCTCGCCGGTCGACTACGACCTGTCGATCGCGGACGAGGAGACGCCGTAGCGCAGAAACACGTCATCCGCCCGGCGCCGCATGCTGCGGAGTTCGAGATGCATGCTGTCCCGGATGGTTTCGGGGTCGAATCCGTTCACGGGAGCAAGGCCCTCCGTGTCCCCCAGAAGCAAGGGAGCGACGAAGACCATCGCTTCGTTGATCAGTCCCTCCGCAGCCAGGCGGGAGAGGACCCCCGGGCCGGCTTCGGTCAGCACGGTGCTGCAGTTGTGCACTCCGGAGAGGTGGACCAGCACGTCGACCAGCGGCAGACGATCTGCCGCGGCGGGCAGGGCCAGGACGTCCACGCCGGCGTCGACCAGCTTCGATCTGAAGGCATCCTTCGCGGTCGCGGCGTGCTCGCTGCATGCGACCGTCAGTGGTGCCTCGTCGAGGGTTCGGAGCACCGCGGCATCATCGGGGATTCGAAGATCGGGATCAATGAGCACGCGGCGTGCGGTGCGACGTCGACGCACATTGCGGGCGGTCAGGAGCGGGTCGTCCGCGAGCAGGGTGCCGATTCCGGTGAGGATGGCGTCCACCCGACCTCGCTCCCGATGCACCAGGCGTCGACTGCGTTCACTGCTGATCCACTTGCTGTGACCGGTTCGGGCGGCGAGTCGACCATCGAGCGTCTGGGCCCACTTGGCGATGACCCAGGGAAGTCCGGTCGTGACCCGATGTCTGAAGATCTCGGACAGCATCTGCGACGGTGCGTGGTCGATGACATCCACCTCGATGCCCGCGGATCGGAGCAGTTCCACCCCACCCGCGGCCTCCGGGTTGGGATCCAGGCAGCCGATCACCACCCGGCGGATCCCCGCGTCGATGATCGCATCGCTGCACGGTGGCGTACGGCCGTGGTGGGTGCAGGGTTCGAGGGTGATGTAGATCGTCCCGTTGCGGAGTCGTGCGCCGAACCGATCGATCAGCAATCGTTCCGCATGGGGTCCACCGGCGACACGATGATGGGCTTCGCCGACTGGAGTTCCCTCCGCATCCAGTCCCACACAGCCCACCATCGGATTGGGTTCCACCAGTCCGTGCCCACGCACTCCCCGTCGCGCGGCGCGATCCAGATGCTGGATGTCGATCTCAGTTGTGGTCGGGCATCGGGCCATGGGGAGGTTCCGTACGAATGTGACGATCCCCCAACCTACCAGAACACGGAGTCGTGTCCCGGTGGATTGGGGGATCGAGGGTGCGTGAGAGAAGAAGGGGGTTCACGTCTTGGCCAGAATCTCCTCGGTGAGATTCGGCGGCATGATGCGGTATTCGCTCGGTTCCATTGAACTGGAGGCCCGGCCCTGGCTCATGCCGCGAAGGACCGTGGTGTACCCGAACATCTCCGACAGGGGGACGTCGGCGTGGATGATGCGGGTGTTGCCCCGCATCTCGGAGTCGACGATCTGCCCACGTCGGCTGGCGAGGTCGCTGCTGATGGGGCCGAAGAAGTCCTCGGGCGTGGTGATCTCCACCCGCATGATGGGCTCGAGCAGGGTGAGACCGGCTTCGGAACATGCCTCCCGGAACGCCAGCGCTCCGGCCTGCTCGAATGCGACCTGACTCGAGTCCACGTCGTGGTACGAACCGAATACGAGTTCGGCCTTCACGTTGACCATGGGGTAGCCGCCGAGAATGCCGGAGACGGCCGCGGACCGGATGCCGGTCTCGACCGATGGGATGTACTCCCGCGGGATCACGCCCTGCTTGATCGAATCGACGAAGGCGATGCCGTCCTTCATCTTCAGTTCCTGCTCCTCCGCCTCCTCGGCGGTGATGGGCTGGACGCTGAGGACGACGTCGCCGTACTGGCCGCGACCACCGGTCTGCTTGACGAACTTTCCACGCACATCGGTGGCGGTTCCCATGATGGTCTCGCGGTAGCTGACGCGCGGCGTGCCGATGTTGACACCGATCTTCATGTCGCGGACAAGCTTGTTCTTGACGATCTCCAGGTGGAGTTCGCCCATGCCCGAGATGATGGTTTCACCGGTGTCCTCGTTGTAGCGGGATCGGAACGACGGATCTTCCCGCATGATCGTGCCCAGTGCCTCGGCGAGCTTCTTCTTGTCGTCGGTCGTCATCGGTTCGATCGACATCGAGATCACCGGATCCGGGAAGTGCATCCGTTCCAGGATGACGGGGTCGCCCTGATCGCACAGCGTGTCGCCGGTGACCGAGTTCTTCAGGCCGATGATGGCCACGATCTGACCGGCGGACGCCTCGTCCAGCGCCTCGCGGTCCTTGGCATGCATCTCGTAGATGCGGGAGATGATCTCCTTCTTGCGGTTCACCGGGTTCAGGACCCGGCTTCCCTGCTTGAGCACTCCGGAGTAGATCCGGCAGTAGGTGAGATCGCCGTGCGTATCGGAGACGACCTTGAACACCAGGCCCGAGAAGGGGGCGGAGGGGTCGCTGGGGCGGCTAAGTTTCTTGTCCTCGTCGGCGGGATCGGTGCCTTCGACGTCGGGGACCTCCGTGGGGTTGGGCAGGAAGTGGATGACGCCGTCGAGCAGACGCTGGATGCCGATGTTCTTCAGGGCCGATCCGCAGAAGGTCGGCGTGCATGACTGAGCGAGGGTTCCGGCACGAAGGACGCGACGAATCGAGTCGATGTCGACCGAGTCTTCGTCCTCGAGATACTGCTCCATGAACTCGTCATCGAGTTCGGCGATGGATTCGAGCATCTGGTGACGCCACTGGGCGGCGGTGTCGGCCATCGAATCGGGAATGTCGCGTTCCTCGACCACGGCACCGAGCTCTCCGCTGTCGAAGTAGAAGGCCCGCATCTCGATCAGGTCGATCAGGCCCTCCAGTTCGTCGCCGGCTCCGATGGGAATCTGGACGGCGATGGGATTGGCACCGAGTCGATCGATGATGGACTTGAAGCTGAACTCGAAGTCCGCACCGACCTTGTCCATCTTGTTGATGAAGCACAGTCGGGGGACGCCGTAGCGATCGGCCTGTCGCCAGACCGTCTCGGACTGGGCCTCCACGCCCTCCTTGCCGTCGAACACGGTCACGGCTCCGTCGAGCACTCGCATCGACCGCTCGACCTCGATGGTGAAGTCGACGTGGCCGGGCGTGTCGATCAGGTTGACCGTGTAGGTGGTGCCGTGGAAGTCCCACGGGCAGGTCGTGGCGGCCGACTGGATCGTGATGCCGCGCTGCTGTTCCTCCTCGAGGAAGTCCATGGTCGCGGTGCCTTCGTGCACTTCGCCCATCTTGTAGTTGCGGCCCGTGTAGTAGAGCACTCGCTCGGTCACGGTTGTCTTGCCCGCATCGATGTGAGCGCAGATGCCGATG
>MDTD01058407.1_pt1 | contig 16122 bp, 16 predicted proteins | sample 811221 | NCBI WGS metagenome assembly MDTD01 (sample SAMN05326646, study PRJNA326480) | marine metagenome | isolation source: seawater | place: Pacific Ocean: South West | collected 2011 | reverse complement strand
GGTGCGTCAAGTGGTATTGGAAAATCTTGTGCATTAAAGCTCGCTAAGAAAGGAATAAATATAATTGGAATTTATCTTAGAAAACCAAAAAGAGAGGTGGAAGTATTAGAATCTGATCTTAAAAGTTATGGCGTAAAAGTTATTCTAAAAAAAATGAGTGCAACAAATATTCAAAAACGTCATGAATTAATTGAAGAATTAAAATTAATGGGTGATATTAGAATTAAGATTTTTATTCATTCGCTTGCATTTGGTGCGCTAAAATCATTTATTAATAGTAATCCAAAAGATGTAATTTCACAAAAACAAGTTGAGATGACATTAGATGTAATGAGCAATAGTATTATATATTGGTGCCAAGAATTATATTTTGCTAATTTACTTAAGAAAGGATCTCAGATTTTTGGAATGACAAGCTCAGGAAGTAATCGTCAATGGAAGTCGTATGGTGCTGTTTCTATGGCAAAATCTGCACTAGAATCAGCGTGCAGACAACTTGCTCTAGAATTCGCTCCTCATGGAATAGCCTCTAATGCAATAATGGCAGGCGTGACGGATACTCCTGCTTTACGTAAGATACCTGGTAACGAAAATATGATTAGACAAGCAATTATCAAAAATCCTCATGGAAGGCTAACCACCCCACAAGATATTGGTGATGCAGTGGCAATGATTGGTCTAAGTGAATCAACTTGGATGACTGGAAATTCAATTCGTGTTGATGGAGGAGAGGATATATCTGGATAATTCAATAACCAAAAATCAATACTTTAAAATTTAGAAAAATGAAACTATATTGAATAGTCCCATAATATTTCTTCATGGATTTACAGGGTCATCAAATTCATGGTCCAATTTTTTAAATAAGATAAATTTCTCTTCTGTAGCAATAGATTTGCCAGGACATGGAAATAATAAAATTAAAAACCTAAAAAAGAAGTATAAGCTAAACGATTGGGAACAGGAATTTCAATCTACTTTAAAAATTAAAAAATTAAATGAAGTACATTTATGTGGATATTCTATGGGTGGACGACTTGCGCTATCGTTTGCAATAAAATATCCAGATTTAGTAAAGTCTTTAATTATTATCAGCTCTACCGCTGGAATTAAAAATATTAATGATAGAAAAAATAGAATAATAAAAGATAATAAATTATCTAAAGAAATTTTGAAAGATTATAAAAAATTTATTAATAACTGGGAAAATTTAGATTTTTTCTCAAAACAAAAATCTAGAAATTATTCAGAATATTTACACCAACACGAAATTAGAAAAAATCAAAATCCAAATCAATTAGCATTTATATTGAAACATTTAAGTACTGGGGAAATGCCTAGTTATTGGAATATAATTTCATCCTTGGAAATACCTACTCTGATGATTTGTGGTGAAGAGGATAAGAAATATCGGGGAATCAATAAAAAAATGAATCTTCTTATTAAGAATTCAAAACTAAAAGTCATTGCAAATTCTGGGCACGCTCCTCACATTGAACAGCCAAAAAGATTGGCTCAAATTATAAATAAATTTTATAGAAGATTAATCTAATATTTTACATAATTTTAACTATTAACTTTAAAAAGAGTCTAAGATGAAAAATTTAAAATTACATTGGCAAATATTTATTGCAATGTTTTTGGGTTGTTCCATTGGTTATTATTTCCAAATTATCGGAACTGATAATGTTTTTTATAAAATAATATCCTCATTTGGTACAATTTTTATTAGACTTTTAAAAATGATAATTATTCCACTTATTTTTACATCGATCATAACGGGCGTATCATCTATAAAAGATAATAGTCAATTAGGTCGTTTGGGTTTTAAAACTTTATTGTATTATACATTTACAAGTTTATTTGCAATCATCATAGGCCTTACTTTTACTAATCTAATTCAGCCTGGATTAGGAATTAATCTTGGAGATGAAAAAGTTTTCGATGCATCAAAACTATCAAAACCAGGTTCACCTGCTGAAATCTTAATAAGAATGATTCCTTTAAATCCAATCCAAGCGGCATCAAGTGGTGATATGCTAGGTGTAATATTTTTTGCAATTTTTCTTGGTATTTCAATCTCAAGATTAAATTCTGAACATCAATCAACATTGACAAATATTTTTAATGCTCTTTTTCAAGCTATAATGAAGATGACAGAAATTATAATAATGCTTGCTCCAATAGGTGTTCTTGGACTAATAACTAAAGCAATTGCAAATTCCGGTTTCGAAATTTTTACAGCTGTTGCAAAATATATATTTACTATCACAATTGGGCTATCATTGCATATTTTTGTTGTCTTACCAATTTTTCTTTTTTTATTTACCAAAATAAATCCTATTAAACATTTTAAGGCTATGGCTTCAGCTATGGCTACAGCTTTTTCAACAAGTTCATCAAGTGCCACACTACCAGTGACAATGAAATGTATCAGAGAAAATGTAGGAATTTCTAAAAAAACCACGAGTTTTGTATTGCCTATGGGAGCGACAGTGAATATGGATGGAACAGCACTATATGAGTGCGCAGGAGTAATATTTATAAGTCAAGTTTTAGGAATCGATCTAAGTATATCTCAGCAAATAACAATTGTAATTACTGCTTTACTTGCTTCAATAGGTGCTGCAGGAATACCAAGTGCAGGATTAGTAATGATATTTATAGTTACACAAGCAGTAGGATTTAAAGATGAAGATGTTGCATTGATTATTGGTACAATGTTAGCAGTAGATAGGCCTCTAGACATGTTTCGCACAATGGTTAATATAACAAGTGATAGTATAGGTGCTGCTATTATTGCAAAATCAGAAGGTGAAACTTTATATAAAAATGTACAATAAAATTGTTTTTTTTATTTTCAGCATTTTAATATCAGACACAAATGAATTTTTATTAGAGGAATCTGCTGAAAAATTAAAAAAGTTAAAGATAAATATTGATTTTATTGGGGCCTCTCTAAATATAAAAAAATCTAATCGTGATATCAATTTATCTTATTTTGATAACCAAAAAAGAACCACATCGATGCCTGAAATTAATTTTTCCTCTTTTGGTAGAACTGGCATATTGGATATTTCCTCAAATATGATATATAACTTTAAAAACATTAATAATGATACTATCGATCTTAACCTACCAAAATCTATTCCAATAAAATTTAACTTAAATCTTAAAAATTCAAATTTAAAAGTCAACTTAGATAGTATTAAAGTTTCATCATTGAATTTTGATTCTAATATAGGCAATTCTTTGTTAGATTTTGGAAATAATTTTCAATCTGAGTGCGAATATTTAACTATTAATATTGGTTTAGGGAGTTCAGAAATTAAAAATTTAAATAATTTATCTTGTGAAAAAACTAAAATAAAATGTAATGGTAGTTCAATAATTTTAAATATCACAAATGTCTTAAAAAAAAGTAATCATATAGATTTGTCAATTAGTATGGGAAGAGTAGAAATAAATATTCTTAACGGAAATAATTTACAATTAAATTTAGATCAACCAATGATGTCAAAACTTAATTTTGAAAAAATGAATTTAATTAAGAAAAATCACTATGAAAATGAAGATTTTAATAAAAATTTTCCAGTATTAAAAATTAATACATCAATAGGCTTAGGTTCCTTAGATATCAACTGGATAAATTAAATTGTTCTTCTTTCTCTGCTAAACCCAAAATCCTTGCAAATCTTTTTAGTCCACTAGATTTATTTTTTAATTTCATTTCATTTTCAACTCGCATTAAAGCATTTGCAATTTTCAATACACTTCGTGCTAATTCTGAATTTGGATATCGTGTACCTAATATTTTTTGTGAGTTATATGCTGAATCAATCATTTCTCGATCATATAATACTGAACCAAGATAGCCTGGTACGAATTTAAATTGTGATTGTTGATTTATATGATTATTGGATGTATTTTTTATTGTTTTATAATACTCAACTCCTTGCTGGTAATTTTTCACTTGATTTAATACATACCAAGGAGAAAAAACTATTTCATCGTCTGAATCGTCACTAATTTTTTTTCCTTGAATTTCCATAAATCTAGAGAATGCAGCTTTCCCAGCAGCATATCCACTGATAAAATCTTTAGGAGTTGTAACAATAACAGATTCGTCAGCCAACAAGGAAAAATCAATAACATCTCTAGAAATTCCAGCACCTAAATCTAGCAGGACAACGTCATAGTTTGATGAAATTTTAGTAATTTCTCTAAAAAATCTTTGTTTTTGACTCCAAGTCATATTTGCTAATTTAAATTCACCAGACTCTCCAGGTATGAAATACATACCCAAATCTAATTGCGTTGTGAGTTCATCAAGAGTATGTGTTTTAGAAAAAAAATCGTAAAGTGTTCTTGGCGGAAATACCTTAAGTTTATTAGAAATATCTGCATTGCCAAGATCCATATCTACTAAAAGTGTTTTTAATCCCATTCTTTTAAATTGATAACTTAATTCAATAGATAAAGTTGTTTTACCAACACCTCCTTTGTTTGATATAACAGCAAAAATTTCACCTCTTGGCTTAATTTTACGTCCGCGTTTAGTCATCATAAAACGATGGTAGATACCGTTGCCAATTAAATTATATTCTCTTTGAAACGACTGTTCTTCGATTTGAAAGAAATCAACCTCTAGTCCTGTCTCTAGTTTAGATGTTGATTTTATAAATTCTAAATCATGCTTATTATTTCCAACTTTAGCTACTACTAATTTATTTTCATCGTTTTTATTAATAGGTATAAAGCGATGATCATTTAAATCTGTTGCATCGAACTTTCTTATATATTTTGGATTAAGTCTTAATTCTCCCATAGAGCTCTATTTTTTGTGTTTATAGTTATTTTTTATCTTAATTAAATTTTCAAGTGAATTCACACCACTATTATTTTGTAATATAGCTTTTTTGTTATCTTTTTGAATTTTTTCATATATTTCTTCTCGATAAACAGGAACTTCTCTAGCTACATTGATACCAATTTTTACTTGTTTACCAGAATTTTCTAGGACTTTAACAATAATTCCATCACCAATTCTAATACTTTCGCCTTTTTTTCTAGTAAGTACTAACATAAATTTCTTTTAGAAAATAATTTTAACATATATTTCATCTAATTTTTTTAAGTATAAAATTAAGCAACGGTAATTGGATAATCCATGCTTAAATTTTCATTATCTAAAATTATTTGTCTTCCTTTTTTATTATGAAAATTAATTACTATAGGTGCTTTAGTATTTGCAGTGAGATTTTTTTCATCATCTATAACCTTTAAAATAAGGAATACCCCTAATTCATCATTCCCATTTTTAAGTTCTTTTATTTTTTCTTTAGGAATTTTTAAATCTACCTCAATATCTAATTGACCAGCATTTAAAACTATCATTGCAATATTATGATCTTCAACAGAATGGAGTAATAAAAAAGGATTATAATCTTCAATATCGACGATTGTAAATTTTTTTAAATCTTCAAATCCTGGTAGTCCATAATCAAAATTGATTATGTGTTCTTCTTTAATTTCTAATGGAAAATCAGGATTATTATAAATATTTAGTTCCATTTTTTTACCTTATATAATCTAATAAACTAGTTTTCATTATATTCCCTGTAGATTGCAAAGCTGCTTTGTATGCAATCTCTTCACTATTATATTTTAAAACTGCTTCTGCCATATCTACATCTTCTAAACTTGATACATATGAAGCAAGGTTCATATTTTTTAATGTTAACTGCTGTTCAGCCAATGTAATTCTATTAAATATATCTCCAATCTTTGTTGATAATTTTAATATTTCCGTTGAATTATCATCTAATATATCTATTTGTTCGCTAATTAAATCTGTATTATTGTTCTCCAATGCAGATTTCAAATTTAATAATGTACTAAATACATCATTAATTTTATCAATATCATCCCCCGATAAATTAATTTGTATATTGAGATGCTCACCAAATTTTTTAGTAATTTCTTCAACATTAAAGGATTCTGGTAAACTTGCAATAGATAATACATCTTCTGAATCATTTGGATTTAGCTCTAACTCATACGGTTTTTCATTAACCATATTTCCATTAAATAGATAATCACCGTCAAAATCTCCGTTAGCGTATGATTCTAATTGAATAAGTAATCCAGATATTTCTTTTGATATCGCTATTCTATTTTCTTCGTTCATTGATTCATCAGCGCCTTGAGTTGCTTTCTCCTTTGCACTTTGAATAATATCATTAATATCATCTAGATGAGTCTGAGTAGATTCTACATAACCCAAACTCATATTAATACTTCTCAAGTACTGATCATTTTTTTCCATAATTGCCTTAAATCTAGCAGACTTTGCAAAAGCAAAAGGGTCATCAGAAGATTCGAATATTTTTTTACCGGATGAAAGTTGCTTTTGTATATTATTCATTCTAGACTTACTTGAGTTTATACTTTTTAAGATACTATTAGTCATCATATTTTCACTAATTCTCATAATTTCTCCATTACACTATGTTTAAAATAGAAGCCATCATTTCATCTACTGTGCTAACAAGCTTTGCTGCAGCATTATATGCCTGTTCATATTGAATCATATGTGTCATTTCCTCATCAAGTGAAACACCAGAAACAGACATTCTATCAATCTCTAATTTATTTAATACCAAACTTTGTGCATCAGTTAAGTAGTTTGATTCACTAACTTTAGAACCAATCGTAGTAATAATCCCAGTATAAAATTCATTAAAAGTTTTACCGTCAATAGATAAATTATTTTGTAAATTAAACATTTCCAAAGCGAAGCTAGAATCACCACCCCCATTTACTTTTCCAATCAAGTCAGGGTTATTAATTAAATTTGAGTTTATTGAAATATTTCCTGCTCCAGTTGTATTAACATCAAAAAATGGAATTCCATCTGTATTATTTTCGTGAATTTGATTAACTTTTTCAGCGAAAGTCTTAGCAAAACTATTTAATTTATTTAAAGTTTCTGGTATAATTTTATTTTGTAACTGCAATAAAGAATCAAGCTCACCACCAGATATATCAATTTTTTGCTGTGTGCCATTTAACTCTATTTGGGTGTTCCACATTCCATCAGACTTGATAGATTGAGCATTAATTTGATTGGCCTCCTGACCAGAAATAACTACCATACCACCTATTGCAATATTTAACTCACCATTTGCAGTTTCTGCCACATTTATATTAACCATCTTAGATAAATCATCAACCATTAAAGCTCGAGTATCTTTTAAAGAATGATCACCTGTATTCAATATTTGTTTGTTCAAATTTGCAATTTGTTCAACTACATCATTAATTTGAGCAACTTTATCTTCAATTTCTAAGTGAATCTGATTTTGATTATTAATAAGTTCATCATGTACCCGATTAAAACCATTAGATAATTGTATAGCTTTATCTCTTATTACTATTTTTGCAGTTTCACTGTCAGGATCATTTGATAAATCATTCCAAGAGTTCCAAAACTCAGTACTCAAATTCGCTATTCCCGCATCCGTTGGCTCTGAAAAAATATCTTGAATTTGACTCAAAGCTGAAGAGTCAGAACTAACTTTTCCATAAATACTATTTTCTCTCCAAATTTGCATATCTGTAAATGTTTGTCTAATTTGAGTGGTTGCCTCTTGTCCGAAACTTCCTAAATAGGAGACCCCTGATAAGTCATCACGAAGATTAAGTCTTTGACGGCTATAGCCTATCGTATTGACATTTGCGATATTACGACCAGTTGTATTAATTGCTGATTGTTGGGCAAATAAGGATCTTCTTCCGATTTCGATTATATTTGATATACTCATTACCCTCTCCTATCAAGTAATGCTAAATATTTTGGATCAATTCTTTTCCCATTTTGAGAATACAAATCATTGATATTCTCATTGGAACTAAGAAGATCTTTTATCATCGTTTGAACAAAATGTATTGAATGATTAAGTAAGTACTTATTTTGCTCATTTTTTAATGCTACTTTTTCAAGGATATTCTTAAGGCTGTCTTGAATTTCAGTCAACCTAGAATGATATTTAATTTCGACAGCAGCAATTAATTGTGATAAGTTTTCGACGTTTTTTAAATCTTTAAAATTAGCTCTTAAAGTACTTATTGCCATATTTCGTTCATTTTCAGTTAATTTTGCATCAGCTAAAATTGATTGCTCTTTATCTACAATAAATTGCATTTCACTTACTTTACCTTCAATGATTGCCTGCTGCTTTTCCTCTAAAGCTGTTAAAAGTTTTGTATAAGTAACTATTTCTTGAGATAATATTCTTATTAATCTCTGTAATATTGCATCTATATTTTTTTCTGCCATAATTATTTTTCGCTTATTTTTATGAATTTATTTTTATGAATATTTTCTGAATTATTATTTTGATTAATTTGGGCCCTTTTTAAATGATCGTATATTTGATCTGAAAGACCAATATTGCTATTTTTAGACAATGCATCAGACATTACTTGAGTAAACATATTTTTTACCAAGTTTGGACCATTGGATTCCCCAGATATACTTTTTGTCATAGCTTCTTCCATTGGTTTTAAAAAATATTGTAAAAATACTCCTTCAAGTTGTTTTGCACTTTCACGTAATTTCAAATCTTGAGCATTACTTTTTTGCTCTAAATTTTTATTTAATACACCTTCCATTAAATTAATATTGTTCATGATAATCCTATATTATAACCAAATCGGCCTGTAAAGCCCCAGTTTCTTTAATTGCTTGAAAAATTGCAATTATATCCCTTGGTTTTACACCTAAATCTGATAATGCAACTGCAAGTTCACTTACTGATGTTGTTCCTGGAATTACACCAATTGTTCCTTCTTCTTCAATATCAACTTCGGTAGTAGTTTGTTCAGCAACTACTGTTTCACCATCTGCGAAAGCTTCTGGTTGAGATACTAAAGGAGTAACTTTGGTATGTATGCTAATTGAACCATGAGAAATCATTACTTCGTCTAATATAACATTACCTCCAACAACTACTGTCCCAGAGCGTTCATTTATAACAACTCTAGCCTTATTTCCAGTTTCTACTGTTAAAATTTCAATATCTGCAATAAATTGCATCGCTGCCCACGAACTTTGTACATCTTCAGGGTAATTTATTTCAATTAAAGATGGATCAATTGCTGTTGCAATTTCAATGTTTTGATTTAAATTAATTGCGTTTGCAAAATTTGTTGCTGTAGTAACATCTGGTGATTTTAATATAAATCGAAGCGGTTCTGATGGATCAAAATTATTTGATTTAACCTGTTTCTCTAAAATTGCACCATTCGGAACTCTTCCAACAAGAGCAACGTTTTGCCTAACTTTTTCACCAGTCTGTGTTTCAATATTAAAACCACCTGTTGAAATTGGACCCTGTGCCATAGCAAAATAATCTCCCGAAGCATCTCTTAAAGGAGTCATTAATAATACTCCACCCTCAAGACTTTTAGCATCACCTAAAGAAGAAACAACTACATCAAATCTAGATCCTACACGACCAAAGACTGGAGTTTCAGAGGTAATCATAACAGCTGCAACATTTCGTGTTCTCAAATCTGATTCACTAACTGTTATACCAAATTGCGTTAACATGTTTGCAATTGCTTGAACTGTAAATACTGCACCTTTTTGTCCAGTTATTCTATCTCCAGAACCATCTAAACCTACAACCAAGCCATAACCAACTAAGGCTGTTTGAGATGTTTTTTCAATATTTGCCAGGTCCTTAATTCGGACCTGGGCTGTAAAAAGTGTATTGATTGTCATCAATACGATAAAGGTTGAGGTTAACCTTATTTTAAACTTAATAATTTTCTTTTTATAATTTTCCATGTTAGTTTACTAAACTCCCGTTAGAAATGTATTTACCGACTTGATTCAAAAAAAGAGCTACAGCCGCCACGCCTATAACTGCTTTCCTTACTTTCGTTTTGTTACTTACTTTATTTACAATACCTGTTTTTTTATAACTAATATCTGCATCCGCTATGTAATATGAATACACTGTGTTTTGTGCTGAAATATCTCTATCTCTTACAAAACCACTAATTTCCATAATGTTTGTTTCGCCATTTACATTTACCTTGCGCGATCCTTCAATTTTTAGTAATCCATTTTGATTTTTTTCTGTAATTGTTGCTGTAATTTTTCCTGTTACCATTTCAGTTTGAGAAGTACCTTCATCATCATTATGATTTTCAGATATATTTGTTGACATTCCAAACAATGGAATAAAAGATGATAAATTACCAGTTACGCCACCGTCCGCACCCAAACCAGAACTAGCTGATATCGATGCGGTTGACTCTCGACTTGCATTACTAATTTCAGCTATTAAAACTGTTATAACATCTCCAATATCGTGAGCTTTAATATCTGTAAACATAGATTTACTCACATAAAGTGAATTTTGTGAAATTCCAAATGTGAATAAAATAATAAATGTTATCTTTTTCATCTTTATTTTCCTATAATTATATGATTTGGTGAATCAACAATACCTTTTAATCTTTTGCCTGTAGCACCAACTAAAACAAAAACTTCTTCGCCTATTAACCCATTCTGTCTTGCCTTACCAGGAAGAGTAATTTCAAATGTTTCACCTTTTAAGCTAATGTTGACTAAATCACCTCTTTTAACATCAGGTACTAAATCATACATTTGATTTGTTAAAACTGTTCCTTCTTCCATTTTTCTTGAAACTTTCATTTTTCCAGTATAATCTAATTCTCCATAATAATATTTATTATAATTTTTAGTAATTTCAATTTTTTGCTTCGAGTACATATTTGGTTCAATAATTTGATTTCTCATAATTCGTTTATTAGAAATCCAAACATACTTCTTTACTGATATATTTAAAGTAATAGGTGATTTATCAATTATCTTTCCATCAGAAGATAAATTAAGCCATGCATGTTGAGTTCCAACTTTAGCAATATTTTGATTAGAGAATATTCTAATATCTAAACTTTCTAAGTTTTCTTCTGAAATATCTCGCATTTTAAGAATATCAACATGAATATCATTGAATTCAACTTGAAATATATCTGAATAATATTCTTTCAATAAATGTAATATATTTTCAGTTGAAAAACATATTGAGAAAAGTGTTAACAAAATAATTAAGTTTACTCTCATTTTATTATCTCTTCAAATTATTTGCTATAGAAAGTAAATCTTCTGATGTCTTAACAGCTTTAGAATTAATTTCATATGCTCTTTGTGCCACTATCAAATTAATCATTTCTTGCACAACATCTACATTTGAAGTCTCAAGATATCCCTGAATAACAGAGCCATATCCCTCATCGCCTGGAGTAGAAACTGTAGGAGCACCAGAAGCTACTGTTTCTTTATATAGATTACCACCTATCGACTCTAGTCCAGAAGAATTCATAAACCTTACTAATTCAATTTGACCGACTTCTTCAGGCTGAGTCTCTCCTGACATCAATACAGAAACAATTCCATCTTGAGCAATGTTTACACTTGCTGAGCCTTCTGGAATAGATATTCCATCACCCATACGTAAACCTGCAGAATTAACTAAAAAACCGTCTGGACTTATATGAAAAGCACCATCACGAGCATAACCATATGATCCATCAGGCATACTTACTTGAAAAAAACCGTCTCCATTTATTGCAAGATCTAAAGGATTGCCTGTCTCTGTGATTGCTCCCTGTGAAAATGTTTTAAAAGTTGCAATAGCTCTACTTCCATGCCCCAATTGCAATTGTGCCGGAGGTAAATTTTCGTTATTTGCATCAACTCCACCTGTTTCAACTGTTTCATACAGTAAATCTTGGAATTCAATACTACTTTTTTTAAATCCTGTAGTATTTACATTCGCTAAATTATTGGAAATGTTATCTACATTTAATTGTTGTGCTGCCATTCCAAGGGCAGATGTTGATAATGATCTTAACATTTTTATTCCTTTTTATTATACTAATTTTTAAACGTTACTTACTTGATTAATTGCATCATCAGCTATTTCATCAAAAGTACGCATCACTTTTTGAGTAGCTTCAAATTGACGATGCATGTCAATTAGATTAACCATTTCACTAACTGGATTAATATTTGAACTTTCTAAAAATCCTTGAACTATACCTTTGGTATCTACTATTTCACCAACTACACCACCATTAGATTTAAATAAGTTATTACCAATTTTTTCTAAATCATGTTTGTTTTGGAAATCCTTAACTAAAATTTTGTTTACAACATCGTTATTAATTATTACCTCACCTTTTTCTGTAATACGAACCTCTCCTGGAATCCCATTTTCTCCTAAAATTTCAACTGGTCCTGATGATCCCAATAGTTTATTACCAAAACTATCTTCAATAATACCGTCATCAGATACAGAGAAATGTCCATTTCTTGTATAAACTTCACCCTGAGGAGATTCTAATGTGAAATAACCATTTCCAGAAATAGCAAAATCCATTTGATTCCCAGTAGATTTAAGATCACCTTGCTCATGATCAGTAAACTGATCAACAGGAACGTCATTCTGATAACTTTGGTCAAGTATATCAAAAACTATATCATCACGTTTAAAACCTGAAGTGTTAATATTTGCAAGATTATTAGAAATCATATCGTTCTTTTTCAATAATATATTTGACGCCTTTACAACTGCGCTTAAATCTAAATCCATATTTTCTCCATTTGAGTTACAGGTAGAACATACTCAATATCAATGCCAAATAATTTTTAAATATATCAAAAGGTAGAATAAATGATGTTTTTTCGCTTATTTACCCGATAAAAGCCGATTTTTAATAAATATATTATATCATTTATCATAGGAAAAAAAGTTCATTTGATATTTATATTCGGAAAAGTTTTCCTAATAAAACATGTTTCTGAAATTATATTTTGTATTTTTTAATGTTTATTTTGTAATAATTAATTATTGTAAATTAAATAGTTATTTGTACGTTGCGAGGTGTAGCGTAGTCCGGTTAGCGCACCTGCTTTGGGAGCAGGGGGTCGCAGGTTCGAATCCTGCCACCTCGACAGAAAAGAAACTTAAAACCCCTCGGTACAGAGGGGTTTTTTATTACATATTAATTTATTCAAATATAGTCAATTATTATCAGAAATAGCGAATTAGGGATACAAATTTTAGGGATATGAGTACAGATGGAGCACCCCCGTACCGAGGGGGATTTGCTTAGAACACACCTGCTACTATAATAGGGGGTGCTATTTAAACACCTTATTATATTCTTCTATGATTTGTTTTGGAATGGGATATTTTAAGAATTTCTCTTTTAGTTCATCTTCCATAGCATCTGCTTTTTCCCAGATTTGATTGTTGGCAGTTTTTAAATAGGATCTATTTTCTAAAAGTTGGTATAAACCCATATTTGTTTCATATCCAATATTAACTGAGTTATCAATAATTAATTGAAGCTCTTTAAAATTTAATTCTAAATCTAAATTTTTACGAGATAGATTTAGAAATGTGGCTGTTTCAATTAAAATTTCTTTGGATTCAATCTCATCTTGCATTTTTTTAGATTCTTCTAAATCTATTATAGCATCTTTAAAATTATTTGTATAAAAAGAACATAGTCCTATACCATTTAGACCATAAAATTGACCTCTCGGCTCTCCCAATTTTTCAAATAAATAAAGTGAACGATTTAAATGTTTTATTGCATTTTTATATTCGCCCATACGCATATATGTATATCCAATACTATCTATTGTATGAGCCAACATTTTATTGCTTTCACAACTCTCAATTAAGCTTACTGCTTTATTGAAATATTGCAAAGCTTTATCAAAATCACCAGTGTCAATATAAACACTACCGATGTTATTCATACCACTTCCTATCCCTAATTTATCATCTAACTTTTCCTTTATAATTAGTGATTTATTTAAATATTCAAGAGCTTTCGCATACTCGCCTTTTAGGCTATAAGCAATACCTATAACACTGTAAGTTGGAAGTATAATTTTTTCATCTTCTATTTCTTCAAATATTTTTAATGCAAGAAATGAATATTTTAATGATTCATCTGTGTCGCCTTTATTCCAATAAACATCAGCTAATGAGGTATAACATTTACCTATGTTGATATTATCATTTAATTCTTTGACTTGAATTAAGGTAGAATTTAAAATATTTCGTGCTTCATCAAAATCACCTATATTTGTATAGATATCACCTAAAGCCATTTTTGCTGAAAATAAAGTATTATCAATTTTAAGAGCTCTGTTAAATAACTCCTTCGCTACTTCTGTATCATCTGTATTTTTACGTTTTTCATACTTGTGTTTTGCTTTTAGATAAAGCTCATAGGCTTCAGGATTAGTAGTTTCTTCTTTTTGCGGAACCATAGGTTTAGTGTCTAAAGCTTTAAGGAGGCCATCAGAAAGATTAGATTTTATAGTAGGTAAATTATCCCATTTCTCCTGCCATCTATCTGACCATACAACTTTTGATTCCTTTGTATCATATAGCTCTATAGATAATTGGAACATTTCTCCCATCTTCCACAAAGTTCCATTAACAACATATCTTACAAATAATTTTTTTGCTTTTTCTTTAAATGATAAATCTCCAAGCTCTTCAACCTCTTTTAAACTTGCAACCCTAATAGCATTAATACCACTACAATCTGATATTAAATCAGCAGAAATTCCATAAGCATAGAATACATCTTCTTCTGCTCCTTTATTATCAAAAGGAATAATGGCTATGGATGGGACTTCATCATCTTTGTGTACTTCTACTTCTGTTTCTTTATAATCATCTGTTTTAGGGATAACAAGATATTCATCTTTAATAGCATATACCTCTACAAGTCTACCAACTCCTTTAAGTGATTGTAATCCTAATGGTATTCCATCAAAATCATCTTTATTGATTAGTTCATCATATACATTCTTAGATATTAATACTCCACCTACAGGTGCAATACTTTCAAGTCTTGAAGCAATATTGACACCATCTCCATATACATCATTATTATCAAATACTATATCACCAATATGAATACCGACTCTAATATCTAAATCTTCTGCTTTTACGACTTTTTGAAGTTCTTTTGCGCAGGAAGAGGCATTGTAACCTGATTCAAAATAGGATAATGTACCATCTCCTATTTCTTTAACATATTTTCCATCATAGTTATTAATTAGTGTTTTAATTATAGTACGTTTCTTGCGAAGCATTTCTAATGCTTTTTGTTCACTCTCTGACATTGCTTTTGTATAGCCTGCAATGTCTGTAAACATTATTGCTTTTGTTTTACGTTCTACTTTAAGGGAATTTGACATAGGGATAAGTTAATTATTTATTCTATTTAATAAATAGTCAAGAAAAATGCCATTAGAAATACGGATTTTAGGGATACTACACAAATAAAAAATCAATTTACTAAACAGAAACTACTCTGAGCGCACCTACTTTGGGAGCAGGGGGTCGCAGGTTCGAATCCTGCCACCTCGACAACCTTTGGGTATCACTAACTATAGAAATAATAAGACAAGAAGCTACTTTATTTAGTGCCTTTGTTGTTTTGTACTGATGTTATATAAAACAATTCTATATAATACTTTGTTCCACCAAGTTTTCAACAAAAATCAAAAACTCAATGTAAATCTCACCCTATACAGGAAAAGCATGAGGGTAAGTTTATATATAAAAGAGAATTGAGCATTCCATGATAATTTTATGAAATAGCTCTATTACTATTATTTTTTTATTCTTTAAAAATGATAAACTATTTTATAAAAGAAGGATTATTTTCATCAGATTTTATCCAATATTCTACCCATGTTGGCAGTGTAGTTTTTGGAATATTAAAATTAAAAATCTTAGAGACCTCTTTAGATTTAATTAATTTACCATTTTTAACGACCCCTGCCCTTATTAATAAAGTAGAAGTAATCTGATTTTTAACAATGAATTTATGTAGATAGTATGTCCATTTATCATCTACATAAATAATTTTCGTAGTCATTTTAAATTTTTTACCAAATGGAATTCTATAACGGTATTTAATTGATGCCCCAGCTACAGTGAAATAAAGTTTATTTTTTTTTGCGATACTAAAAACACCTGT
>MDTD01090899.1_pt1 | contig 16123 bp, 15 predicted proteins | sample 811221 | NCBI WGS metagenome assembly MDTD01 (sample SAMN05326646, study PRJNA326480) | marine metagenome | isolation source: seawater | place: Pacific Ocean: South West | collected 2011 | reverse complement strand
CGGTTTTTTATCTGAAAATGCTAAATTCTCAGAAATTGTGAGTAAACATGGAATTAAATTTATTGGACCTAGAGCAGAAATAATTTCAAAAATGGGTGATAAAATTGAGGCAAAAAAGATAGCAAAAAAATATGGTCTCCCAGTAATCGAGGGATCTGAGGGCGGAGTTAAATCCATATCTGAGGCTCAGGCTATCTGTAAAGAAATAGGTTATCCTGTTTTGATTAAAGCAGCTGGAGGTGGTGGTGGTAAGGGGATGAAAATAGTTAATGAAGAAAAACAATTGGAAAATTTATTTTCAATTGCAAAAACAGAGGCAAAAAAATTTTTTGGTAACGATGAATTGTACATTGAAAAATACTTTAAAAATCCTAGACATATCGAGGTGCAGATCATGTCAGGAAAGAATAGAACTGTACACTTAGGAGAAAGAGATTGCTCTGTTCAGCGGAAACATCAAAAGTTGATAGAGGAAACTCCTAGTCCTGTATTGACTGAAGCACAAAGACAGGATCTTTTACAAAAAACAGTAAAAATGGTTGAACAAATTAATTACGAAGGAGCAGGAACAGTTGAATTCATCTATGAAAATGGAAAATTCTATTTTTTGGAAATGAATACTAGAGTTCAAGTCGAACATCCTGTAACTGAGGTTCAAACTGGTATTGATATTGTTAAAGAACAGCTTTGGATAGCTTTCACAGGAGATACAGCTCTAAAACAAAGTGATATCAATCCAAGAGGGCATTCAATAGAATGTAGAATAAATGCTGAAAACCCAGCTTTAGATTTTCAGCCATGTCCAGGGGTGATAAGCGTATGTCATCAACCCTCTGGTTTTAGAACAAGAGTGGATGGATCAATTTTTCAGGGTTGTAAAATTACTCCATATTATGACAGTTTGATTGCAAAAGTTATTTGTAAAGGTAGAAATAGAAAAGAAGCTATTCAAAGAACATTACGATCACTTGATGAATTTGTTCTTGAGGGAATCACCACCACTATTGATTTACATAAAAAAATCTTAAATCATAAAAAATTCATTGAATCAGATTTTGATACTAATTGGCTTAGTAAAGAAAAATTTTATTAAACATTATAACAATTTAATAATTGCAAATCATATATAGCGTGGTCAAATGGAGTTAAGCTAGGATCTGAAGAAAAAGTCCACCCATTAAAAATGAAGACTTTATCATTATTACTTTTAGAAAGATCTTTTACTTGCATATAGGCAACATCATTAATTTTGTTATTAACTTTTATCTTCTCACACTTCAAAATTTTAATCTCAAGTGGCCCAAATTTTTTCACTTCATCTAAATTTACTGAGATTTTAGAGGATTTTGCTGTGATTTTGTCTAAACCAATTAATATTGCATGAGAATTATTTTTAATATTATCACTACTTTTTTTTTGTTTTAATTTCTTTCCACTGACAATATTTTCATTTTTTTCATCAACTTCTTCAAAGCTAGGTTTTAATTTTTCTAAATTTATTAATGGTGAACTTGTGATTTTGTCCTCTGCAAAAGTCGTTAAACTTTGATTTACAATTATTAAAGATATAGCTAAAAATTTTATTTTATTTCCAAGTCTCATATTTTTTTGGGATATTATTTTTTTTTATTTTGACAGGTTTATAACTTTCAGAAGTACCAGTTTTATTTTCTAAATGTTTTTTTTGCCAAGCAAATTTGTGTAATTTTTCATCAGGTATCTTATCCACTGTATGGTGCATCCATAAATACCAGTCCGAAGTAATTTTTGTTGCCTCTATATTGCCAGAATAAATTACCCATCTCTCATCGTTCTTATTTTTGTAATATTTATTACCAAACTCGTCTTTGCCAACATATTTTCCAGTAAATAATGTTTTTAGAAATGTTCCAAAGGTTTGTCTGTTCCACCATGTAAAAAAAATTTTTAAACTCATTTTTGAAACTTTAAATCCACACAATTATCAAGTGTATTATAAATTGATAGACACTTACTAAAATTAATATATATCTTAAATTAATAGATTCCAAGTATTTATGAAAAAATTCGTAGTTGAAACTTATTATACCTGTACATTTAAAACTGTTCACACACTTGACGATTTAAATGAAAGTGAACTTTCAAAAATAGATGGCAGAACTGATGGTAAAGTCGAATTAATTGACGTTAAATTAAATAATAGGAAAACTAAAAAGATTGGTGAAAGTAACAAAAATAAAGATAAAAAGTCAAAAAAAGGCAGTTCAATTGTTACAGAATTAACAAATAATATCGCTAATGCAAAAAAAATAGACAACAATGAAGATATTCTTAAAAATCAACTAAAAAACAAAGCCAGATTTAGAATGCCCGATAGAAGAAAAGGTTACATTCAAAAAGCCCAAATAGGAGATCACAAGGTTTACTTACATACAGGTGAATATGATGATGGAAAAATCGGAGAAATATTCATAGACACTAATAAAGAGGGTGAGTTAGTGAAAGCAATGATGAATAATTTTGCTATAGCCATATCTTTAGGTTTGCAATATGGCGTACCACTTGAAGAATATGTTGATGCCTTTATAGACACAAAATTTGAGCCGTCTGGAAATGTTGTTGGAAATGATAGGATATTAAGCGCCTCATCTATTTTAGACTATGTTTTTAGAGAGTTGGCTATTTCTTATCTTGGTAAAGAAGAACTTGCTCACACTCCATCTATAGCAAATTCTAATAATATTGTTAGTGAAAATTCTGATGATAAGTTTCTCAATATCGTAAAGAATATTACGTCTAAAGGATTTGTTAGAAGTAATTTAGAAGAAAAACTAGTCGATCTTTCAGATGTAAGAATAAACCTAAAAACAAAAAATTAATTTTTTTTTGTATCAATCTTTATTCCGAGTTCTTTAAGCTGCTTGTCATCTACCTTGGCTGGCGCTTGCATCATCAAGTCTTGAGCGTTTTGATTCATTGGAAAGAGAGTCACTTCTCTTATGTTCTCTTTATTCGCTAGTAACATAACTATTCTATCTATACCCGGAGCAATTCCGCCATGGGGAGGAGCCCCATAACTAAGCGCATTTATCATTCCACTGAACTTCTCATTTACTTCTCTTTCGCTATAACCCACAATAGAAAACAATTTATACATTAATTCAGGTATATGGTTTCTTATAGCTCCAGATGATAATTCTACTCCGTCACAAACTATATCGTATTGAAATGCTTTAATTCCAAGTGGATCTTTATAATTTAAGTTTTCGATTTCTCCTTGAGGCATTGAGAATGGATTGTGACTAAATATAATTTTTTTAGTTTTGATATCTAATTCAAACATTGGATAATCAACTATCCAACAAAATGCAAATTTACTTTTATCTATAATTTTTAAATCTTCAGCTATTTTATTTCTAGCAATAGAGAGAATTTTTTCAACCTCATCTACTTTACCGCATGATAAAAATATACTATCCCCTACTTCAGCATTACAAACTTTCATTATTTCTTTTATTGCTTCCGTGCCAAAAAACTTTCCAACTGGCCCTTTACCAAACGGCTCTTTATCCATTTCAAAAGTAAAATATGCTAAACCTGATGATCCTTGTTCTTTAGCCCATTTATCTATATTATCGAAAAAACTTCTAGGTTTTTCTTTGGTATTTTTTGTGATTATTGATTTTACCTTCGCGCCTGATTTAACTAACTTTTTAAAAATATCAAATTTAACATCTTCTCTTTCAAATATATTTGTAATATCTTTTATAATTAACGGATTTCTTAAATCAGGTTTGTCAGTGCCATATTTTTGCATAGCTTCTTTAAATGGTATTCTAGGAAATTTTTTAAATAATAATTTTTTTGATGAAAATTTCTCAAATAAATTTATCATCAATTTTTCTACGACTTCAAAAATATCTTCTTGCTCAACAAAAGACATTTCTAAATCTAATTGATAGAATTCACCTGGACTTCTATCTGCTCTGGCGTCTTCATCCCTAAAACATGGTGCTATTTGGAAATATTTATCGAAACCTGACACCATTATGAGTTGCTTAAATTGTTGAGGTGCTTGTGGTAAAGCATAAAATTTTCCTGGATTTAATCTGCTAGGTACCAGAAAATCTCTTGCTCCTTCGGGGCTAGAGGATGTAAGAACTGGTGTTTGGAATTCTAAAAAACCTAACTTTAACATCTCTGATCTAATAAAAGAAATTACTTGTGATCTGAGAATAATATTTTTATGCATTTCTTCTCTTCTTAAATCTAAAAACCTATATTTTAATCTTATATCTTCAGGATAGTCTTGTTCTCCGAATACAGGCATAGGTAGATCTTTGGCACTTGATAAAACTATTACAGATTTTATTAAAACTTCGATCTTTCCAGTTTTAAGGTCTAAATTTTCTGTACCCTCTGATCTTTTAACGACAACACCGCTTATTTTTAAAACTGACTCAGGCTTAATTTTTTCAAGAACTGAAAAAAATTTGCTATTATTCTCTATTACACATTGAGTTATTCCAAAATGATCCCTTAAATCTATAAATAATAAATTTCCGTGATCTCTTTTTCTATGCAGCCAACCTGATAAAAAAACCTCTTTATTAATTTCTTTTTCACTTAAGTCCGAACAGGTATGAGATCTATATTTATTCATTGTTTTAATACTTTTTTTATTAAATTAATATTAATAGATTTTCCAGAAGATAAAGACAATTCATCAACATCTTTAAGAAATTTAGAGATTTTTGCATAAGATCTCTCAACATTTTTGATTATATAATCTGAGATTTTTGGACTCAAACTTATTTGTTTATCAGAGAAAGTTTTAGTAATTATAACCTTGAGTAAATCATCAGTAGGTAAATCAATACCTATGAACACAAAACTGTTTATTCTTGATTGTAAGTCATTTAACTTAAATAATTTTTTATTTAATGCAGTTAAACTATTAATTATAAAAAAATTATTACATTGTCTAGATTGATTTAATATAGAATAAAATAAATTCTCTTCTATATTTTCTAAATAATTATCAATTATTAAACATTCATAATTAATTAAATTTGAAATTATTTTATTATTTATATTTTCTGCATCTACTATTTTTATTTTGTTTATTTTTTTTTCTAAGATTTTAGAGAGATGGGTTTTTCCTGAACCTGACTCGCCAAAAACGTTTACCCATTTCCCTGGCCACTTTGGCCAACTTTCAATTAATCTATAAGCAGAAAAATTATTATTTGAAACAAAAAAATCTTGCTCATAGTACTTTGTTTTAAATGGAAATTTAAATGTCAATTGACTCATTATATTAATTTAAAACTCCATTGATTTCCTGTTTCACGTAATAAAATTTTTTGATTTTCAAGTTGATTTATAATTTTTGCAAGTCTTCCAAGATATTTAATTTTTAGGAAAACATAATTACTATTCAATTCCTGAACATATATATTTTCAATAGAATCTATATTTTTTAGTCTTTTATTTAATTCAATTAAACTATTTTTTTTAGAAAGTTTTAATTTAACGTTTAAAAAGGAAGGTCTTCTTACATCAATTAAATTTTCAGATTTTATCGTATTAATTAATTCATTTTTTAATTGAATAATTAACTCTTTATATAAATCATTTTCTTTTTTAATATTTTTGTTTAGATTTAAATTTTTACTAATTTCTTTTCCAGAAATTTTTATTTTTAAAAAAATTTTTATTTTTGTTGATGAATAATCATCAATATAAATCATAGCTAAGTTCTTTTTTTGATACTCTTTAAATAAATCATCTAGGTTTAAGTCTAACAAATTATCTTTATAGGTATTTATATTTTGAATTATTTCTATATTTTCTATAGGAAGAATAAATTCAATAAGGTTTATTGAGTTTTCATTATTCCAATTTTGATAAAAAAAATTCTGATTAAAAATAAAAATTTGATTATTTTTGTTTAGAATTGGTAGTAGATAAAGCTCTTTATCAATTATTTCTGAATACGAAATTTCTTTAACAAAAAATAAATCATGAATCTTATCTTTATCAAAAAGGATGTTGTAATTTTCAATACTTTCTTCAGTATCATTACTATTTTTATTTGTTACTTGATAATAGGAGACTAATTCTTGTATTTGTGAAAAACTTAACTTTGATAGTTTTTCTTTATCTTGATCAAGTAAGATTTTGTTAATCAATTCCTGAAAGCCCTTTTTGATAGCCTGTCTGGACATTTGGCTATTAGTAATTTCAGCTTTTTTTAATACCTCAATGTTACTAACATTAAATATATCGCTCTCTGATAAAACATTTCCAGTTTTAAAAAAAATAATTAAAATAACAAAATATAATTTAATTGATTTCATATAAAATTAAATATCATTTAATTAGTAAAAAAAAATGCAAAATAGTTACAAAAAAAGTGGTGTAAATATCTCATTAGCTAACAAATTAGTTAAACACATATCAAGATTATCTAAAAAAGATGACAAAAAAAGGAAAAAATCTAATCGCGATATCATAGGTGGATTTGGATCTCTATATGATATTAGTAAATTAAAAATAAAAAATCCAATTATAGTGTCCTGCACTGATGGGGTTGGAACTAAAATTGAGTTAGCTAACAATTTCAAAAAATTTAATACTATAGGGATAGATCTAGTTGCGATGTGTATTAATGATTTAATTGTTCAAGGAGCCAAGCCTTTATTTTTTTTGGATTATATTGCTGTAGGAAAATTAGATTTAAATAAAACTAAAAAAATAATAAAAGGAATTTTTAAAGGTTGTTCAATTTCAAATTGTCAACTTATTGGGGGTGAAACTGCTGAAATGCCTGGAGTGTATTCAAAAGATAAATTTGACCTAGCAGGTTTTAGTGTTGGGATAGTTTCAAAAAACAAATTACTTGGTAAACATAAAGTTAAAAATAATGATGTAGTTTTAGCCATACCCTCAACCGGAATTCATTCGAATGGATATTCTTTGGTAAGAAAAATCTTGAAAAAAAAAAGAATTGACAATCAGCTTAAACAAGAATTATTAAAACCGACAAAGATTTATTCAAAAGAAATTCTAAATCTTGTAAAAAATAATTTAATACATAGTGCAGCACATATTACTGGAGGCGGATTGGTGGAAAATTTACTAAGGTCAGTGCCAAATAATTTATCATTAGAGATAGATTTATCTAAAATTAAAATTACTAAAATATTTAAGTGGCTAAAAAAAAATAATATTTCTGACAAAGATATGATGACAACATTTAATTGCGGAATAGGTTTTTGTATAATTTTGCCGAGAGATAATATAAAAAAAATAAAAAGGTATTTTTCGACCCAATTCACACCTTATGAAATAGGTTTTATATCTAATAAAAATAAGAAAATTTTATTACATGAGACTTTAAAATGGTAAGAATAAATACATCAGTTTTTATTTCTGGAAAAGGCTCTAATCTAAAAAATCTAATTATTAAATCTCGAGACTACAGTTTTCCTATAAGTATAAAATTAGTAGTTTGTGATAATCCAAGAGCTAAAGGTATCATTTATGCTAAAAAAAATTCTATTCCTGTTTTAATTATAAATACAAAAAAAAGAAATTTTGAGAATAAAATTTTAAATCATTTAAAAGAACACAAAGTAGATTTTATTTGTTTAGCGGGCTATATGAAAATAATATCAGGTGTTTTTTTAGAAAAATTCCGAAAAAAAATTATTAATATACACCCCTCCCTTTTACCAAAATTTAAGGGTTTAAACACTTTTTCAAGGGTTCTGAAGAATAAAGAAAAGAAAACTGGCTGTACTGTGCATTATGTCGATGAAAAGTTAGATAGCGGAAATATAATTATACAAAAAGAATTTTATATTAATAAGGAAGATAACGAGGAAATCATAAAAAAAAAGACACAATATTTGGAGCACCGGGCATTTCCAGAAGCAATAATAAAAATATTTAGAAATAATTAATTATTAAAAAAAAAACTTATCTCAGATTTAGCATTTTCAAGTGAGTCAGATCCATGAACAGAATTTTTATCAATGGAAACTCCATATAATTTTCTTATTGTATTTTCCTCTGCATTTTTTGGATCTGTTGCTCCCATTAATTTTCTATTTAAAGAAACTGCATTTTTACCCTCTAAAATCATGACTACAATTGGACCTGAAGATAAATAAGAACATAAGTCGTTATAAAATGGTTTTGATTGATGCACTTTGTAAAATTCAGCAGCCTCATCTTTTGTTATTTGTAATTTCTTACTATCTTTTATTTTTAATTCATTGCTTACAAAAATTTTCTTTATATCTTCAATCAAGTTTCTTTCTACGGCATCAGGTTTTATTATTGAAAGTGTTTGTTCTATACTACTCATAATTTTCTTCAACTAACTGATTTAATAGCCTAACCCCAAATCCTGTTGCACCTCCAGAATTTAAGGCTCCCCCATATTTAGAGAAAGCCATACCTGCGATATCTAAATGAGCCCATGGTGTCTTATTTAAAATAAACCTTTGTAAAAATTGTGCAGCAGTTGTCGAGCCTGCACCTCCAACATAATTTATGTTTTGCACATCTGCATTTTTTGAATTCATTAGTTTGTCATAATTTTTATGAAGAGGCATTCTCCAAACTTTTTCACCTACTTTTTCTCCTGCATTAAAAATTTGAGTTGATAACTTATCATCGTTTGAAAAAAGGCCTGCGTATTCGGAACCTAAGCAAACTATTATAGCTCCAGTCAAAGTAGCTAGATCTACTATTAGTTTTGGTTTAAATTTTTTTTCAGTGAAAGTTAAAGCATCAGCTAAAACCAATCTACCTTCGGCATCTGTATTTAATATTTCTATTGTTTTACCGCTATATGATTTTACAATATCTCCAGGCCTTTGGGCATTTCCACTTACCATGTTTTCTACTAACCCTACAACACCTACAGCATTAATTTTTGCTTTCCTTAAAGCAAAATTTCTCATTAAGCCAACAACTGTAGCTGAGCCAGCCATATCGTAAGTCATGTCTTCCATAAATTTTGCAGGTTTTAGAGAGTAGCCTCCTGTATCAAAGCAAACTCCTTTTCCTACGAAGGCTAATGGTTTTGAGTTATTTTTTACTCCATTCCACTCCATAATAACTAAATAAGAACCTCTAATACTGCCCTGGCCCACACCAAGTAAAGCATGCATTCCTAATTTTTTTAATTTTTTTTGGTCGTACACAGTTACTTTTAATCCATCTTTTCTTAGAGAAATTAATCTTTTTGCATACTCATCAGGGTGTAAAATATTTCCAGGTTCAGAAACTAAATCTCTAGCGTAAAAAGTTCCCTCTTCTAGAGCTTTGAATTTTAATTGATTTGATGTTGATGGTTTATTTTTTCCTGTAACATTTATTGAAATACTTCTTACTTCTTTTTTTGTTTTATATTTTTTAAATTCATAAGATTTTAACTTAAGACCATGAAGAAAAAGTCCTAAAAAGTTTTTATTCTTACTAACTATTGTACTGGAATTTAAGAAATATTCACTTTTTTTTCCATAATTAATTCTACCATAAAGCTCTGCTCCTAAACTTTCTATATCTGAGTCCTTTAAATTATTTTTTATAGAAATTATGATAATTTTCTTTTTTGAACTTAATTCAAAAACAAATAAATTTTTTTTTAAATCATTTGTTTTCAATAAATCATGAATATAATCAAATTCAAAATTAGTAAGATGTTTTTTTAAACCACCCATTCCAAATTTTTCGTTGGAAAATAAGATAAGGTTAGATGTAGAGTTTTCTCCTCTATTAATATATTTGATGTTTATTGACATAATTTTTAAAATTTAAGCAAAGTTGAATGGTTTATAAGTATGAATATACAAGATTTCAATGGAAAATTAGTCATAGTTAAACCATTAGTTGAATTTAATTTATGGATGCATTATTTATATACAAATATTTGTCATGCTTCAAAACAAAATTTATCAGAATTACTCAAAAGAAATATTTAAGACATTTCTTACTATACTATTTAGCTTAACAATCATTGCGTGGACAGTAAGAGCTGTAAATTTTTTAGATTTGATTGTTGAAAGTGGGTATCCAGTAAATACTTACTTCAAATACTCTATTTTAAATATTTTAGGTGTTTTAACAAAATTTATTCCTTTATCTTTTTTGTTAGCTTTAACAATATTTATAACAAAACAAATTCAGGAAAATGAATTTGTAATACTGTGGACATCTGGAGTGAGAAAAATGGAAGTTGTGCATTTATTTTTTAAAATTTCAATCGTGGTAACTTTATTTTACATTGTATTCTCGACTATCCTAACACCTTATGCGCTAAATAAATCAAGGCAATTACTCAGTGGTGAAAAGTTTACTTCTTTTTTGCCAACTGTAAGAGTTCAAGAGTTTAGTGACTCTTATAGTGGTCTAACTTTTATTGTTGATAAAAGATTCGAAAACCAAGTGAAAAATATTTTTTTACAAGATAATTTAAATATTTTAAAAAATATTTCCTCATCAAATATCCAGGATAGCTCTAATACTATTATAGCTACTACTGGTTTGGTTGAAAATAATAAGCTTATTTTACTAAACGGGAAAATAATTTCGACAAATAAAAATCAAGAAAATGATTTAATTAAATTTGATCAAATCAATATTGATTTAGGAAATTTGAAAAATACAACTATAAAAGAGCCTAAGATTCAAGAAACCTCAACTTTTAATTTATACAAATGTTTACAACAAACATTGTTTCAGACAGCTAAATGTAAAACTAATTTTAAAGAGGAAATACTCCCAATCCTAAATAGACGTATTACATTGCCTATGTTTATTCCAGTATTATCATTGATGTGTTCACTTTTATTAATCAGGACTAAAAAAAAAAATTTTGTTTAGTAATATTTTTATATTTGGTTATAGTTTTTTAATTCTACTCTACGCTGAATTAATTATAAGATATACAGGGCTTAGTAATTTTGCGAATTTTTTATTTATTTTCTCTCCCTTAATCTTTGCAGGTTTAACGTATTATTATCTTAAATATAAATTTTCAACTGAGGCCAAATTTAATGAATAGTATTTTGTTTAGATATTTGCTCATAGGATATTTTAAAACTTTATTAAAAGTTGTTTTATTCTTTTTTTGTTTTGGAGTAATTCTAAATTTATTTGAAGAAATTGAGTTTTTTAAAAATCTTAACACTTCAATTCTAACACCATTATCATTAACATTCTTATTTATACCTGGAATGCTAATTCAATTATTTCCCTTTATAGTTTTTGTTACCAGTTTAAAATTTTTTATGGATATAAGAAATAATAGAGATTTAATATCTATGAAAATTTTTGGTTTTTCAAATTTTAAAATCTTTTTAATACTAGCACTTACATCCTTTATCTTAGGTTGGGTTATATTATTTTTTATAAACCCGATGACTTCGGTCATGTCAAAGTATTATGAAAAAACGAAATCCTATTACTCAAAAGACATTGACCATTTAGTCTCTTTTAATAAAAATGGAATGTGGATTAAAGAAAATTTAAAAGTGGGCCAACGAATAATTTCCGCAAAGAATCACGAAGGTAAAATAATTAAGGATGTATCAATCTTTAATTTCGATAAAGAATTTAATTTAATGGAGAAAATTTCCTCTAAAACGGCAAATATTGAAAATAATGAATGGAGATTAAATGATGTTGTAATTCTCAGATTAAATCAGAACAATTCTGAGGAAATAAAACTTGAGAATTTTAATATTAATTCAATTTATACTTACAAAAAAATTAATAATCTTTTTAAAAATTTTGATACTTTATCATTCATAGATTTAATAATGAATTATGACGAGCTAACTAATAGAGGTTATAATAAAATTTTTCTTAATCAAAGTTTACACTCTATGTTATCAATGCCTTTCTTCCTTTTTATTATGACCGCATTAGCATCGATACTAATTATGAGTACATTAAAAAGGTCAAAAAACACAAAAATTATAATTTTTGGCCTTATTATTTGTGTTTTAATTTATTATTTAAAAGATTTATCTTTAGCTCTCGGTCAAACTAATCGAATTCCTCTTTCTATGGCGTCTTGGATACCAATAATAGTAATTAGCATTTTTAGTTTTGCAGGAATTTTACAAATCAATGAAAAATAAAATTTTATCTATATTAATTTTACTATTATTTTCTAAAATTGCTTTGGCAGAAAATTTAAATATACAAGCTAAAAAAATTTCTATTGATAAAAAAGATGAAACTACAATATTTGAAAATGAAGTAAAAATTATAGATGATAAAAGTAATGTAATTACAAGTGACTATGCAAAATACAACAAAAAATTAAATTTTTTTACATTAAAAAATAATATAATAGTGGAAGATAATAAAGGGAACATCTTTAAAAGCAATAATGCTACCTATGATAAAAATAATGATCTTTTTAAGGCTATTGGGAAATCTTCAATTATATCTTCTGAAGGATATATTGTTGAAACTGAAAATGTTATCTGGAACCTGAATGATAATATTGCGAATTCAAAAAATCATACAAAAATAACTGATCTTGATAATAATATTATTAATTTAGATAACTTTGAGTATTTAAGTAAGGAAAATATTTTTAAGTCTATTGGAAATATTGAAGTAAACGATAATATTGGAAATAAGTACAAATTTTCTCAAATATATTTAGATGAAAAAAAAAGAGAAATAATTGGAACTGATGCTAAAGCTTTCCTTAATCAAAGTGAATTTAAATTTGATGATAGAAATAAACCAAGAGTTTTTTCAAACGCAATTAATATAAAGGAAGGGCAAACAAAATTCATAAAAAGTACATTTACTTTATGTGATTATAGAGAAAATAATAAATGCCCTCCATGGGAGTTAAGAGCTAAAGAAATGAGACACGATAGCAAAAAGAAAACTGTATATTACGAAAATGCTGTTATTAAAATTTATAATTTTCCGATTTTTTATTTGCCAAGATTGGCTCATCCTGATCCCACTGTTAATCGTAGATCTGGTTTTTTAGCACCTTTATTTGCAGATACAAAAAACCTGGGCTCTAGTGTAAACCTACCTTATTTTTGGGCCATTGGTGATGATAAAGATTTAACAATAAACAACAGGTTATTTGCCTCTGAACATCCTTTATTTATTGGAGAGTATAGACAAGCTTTTGCGAGTTCGGATTTGATTTTGGATTTTGGATACACCGAAGGTTACAAAAATACATCAAGTACAAAACGATCTGGAGATAAATCACATTTTTTTTCTAGATACGTAAAAAGATTTGATAATGATGATGGAAATAAATCAAACTTGGAAATTAATATAGAAAATGTATCAAATAAAAAATACCTAAAATTATATAGGATAGAGTCTAACCTTGTGGATTATGAGACTAATACGCTAGAAAATTATTTTGATTTCAATCATTTTAACGATGAAAATGATTTTTTATTTAGTTTTAAGGGTAGTGTATTTGAGACATTAAAAGGTGATTTTAATGATAAATATGAATATATCCTCCCAGACATAAATCTAAATAAAAATTTTTTTAGTGAAAAGTTTGGAAGTGGTGAAATTAGTTCAAATATAAAATTTAGAAATTACGATACAAATAAATCTGAAAAATTTATAGTAAATAACTTGAGTTGGAATTTTGATGATCCATATTTTGATAAAATTTATGATGGCAAATTCTTAGCAAGTATTAAAAATTTCAATTACGAAACAAAAAATATAGATAAATTTAAAGATAAAACAACTTCTGAGTTTTTTGGAGCTGTAGGATACTTGGCATCTTTAGATTTATATAAAAAAGTTGAGAATAACAATAGTCACTTTTTAACACCAAAAATTTTAATGCGTTATTCTCCTAATCATATGCGTAAGCAGACGGGAGATTTTATATTACATGATAAAGATATTTTTTCTTTAGATAGACTTGGCGTCTCTAGTAATTTTGAAAGTGGCACAAATTTAACAGCTGGATTAAATTACCAACATATAAATAATGGCTCAAATCTTAACTTTTCTTTAGGTCAAATTATCAATGAAAAGAAAAATAATAAAAATATGCCATCATCTTCAAGTTTGAATGATAGATTTTCTGATATTGTTGGTAATATTAATTTCAACAACAACAAAAATTTTAAAATAAACTATGATTATTCCCTCGACCAAAATCTTAAAGAAACGAATTATAATAAATTAAGTGCAGATTTAGAAATGGATAAAATAAATTTTAATTTAGACTATCTTGAAGAAAGTAATGTATCTGAAGTTAAAGAGTACATTACTTCTGGTATTGAGTATAAACAAGATAACGGTTTATTTAAGTTAAGCAATAAAAGAAATTTAATAACAAATTCATCGGAATACTATAAATTAAGTTATGAATATATTAATGATTGTTTAAGAGCTGGTTTAATTTACAGAAGAGAATTTTACGATGACTCAGAATTAGAGCCTGAAAACTCACTTATGTTTACAATAACTTTAAGTCCATTCGGGTCTATTAATACTCCTGGCTTAAGTCAATAAATGAAACTAATTAAAAGAAACTTTTGTAATTTAATATGTTTGTTATTATTTTTTCAATTCAATCATGTGCAAAGCCTTGAAAATAGTATTATTGTTAGAGTGGGAAATCAAATAATAACCTCTTTTGAATTAGAAAATAAAATTAAGAGTGTTTTATTTCTTAATAATGATGAATTAAGTCAAGAAAATATAAATAAAGTAAAAAAAATATCTCTAAAAACATTGATCGATTTGAAATTAAAAAAAGAAGAACTTATCAAATATAAATTTAAATTAGATGATATAGTAATTAATTCACATTTAGAAAAACTGTCTTATTCGCTTCAGATAGAAAAAAAAAATTTAAAAAATCTTTTTTTGAGTAATGGCATAGATTACGATCAATATTTAGAGGATATTAGAATAGAACTATCTTGGCAAAGATTAATTTACGCATTATATAACAAAGAAATAAAACTTGAAGAAAATCAAATATTAGATGATTTAAATAAAATAATTTCAGAAAAAGAAAGTCTTGAAGAATATAATTTATCTGAAATTGAAGTAAATTTTATTAATAACAAGAATAAAGAGGAATTAATAAAAGAAATTAGAAATAACATTGATAGTGAAGGATTTGGTGCTACTGCAAAAAAATATAGTATTTCTACTACCTCTATTGATAGTGGAAAACTTGGATGGATAAACTCTGCAGGCTTATCTGAAAAATTATTGAATATTTTATCAAAGATGAGACCGGGTGATATCTCTAAACCAATTATATCTGTAGATAAAATTTTGTTACTTAAAGTTAATGATGTAAGAAAAATTTCAAATAAGGATAATATAGATATCAATAAACTTAAAGAGTCTATAATAAATAAAAAACAGAATGAAATGTTAAATCTTTACGCAAGTAGTCATTTGTCAAAAAAAAGAAATGGAACTAATATCAAATTCTTAAATGAGTAAAAAAATTGCAATCGTCTTCGGAGATCCAAATAGTATTAACTCAGAGATTATATTTAAATCTTGGAAAAAATTAGATTTATCAACAAAAAAAAGAGTTTATTTGATTTCTAATTATAATTTACTCCTAAAACAATTTAAAGATTTAAACTTAGCGATAAAAATTTCAAAAGTTCGAGATATTAATGAGGAGGTTAAAGGTAATAGATTAAAAATTTTAGATGTAGGTATTGAATTTAAAAATCCTTTTAAAGTTTCAAATAATGAAACGTCAAAGTTTATAAAAAAAAGTCTTAATTTGGCCCACAACCTAGCAATTGAAAAAAGGGTTGGAGGAATAATAAATTGCGCTATAGATAAAAAACATTTAAAGAAAAATTTTGGTGTAACTGAATATTTAGCAAAAAAGTGTAATATTAAAAATAATTCAGAGGTTATGCTAATAAAAGGAAAAAAACTCTCAGTATGCCCAATTACTACTCACGTTGATTTAAAAGATGTTATCAAGAAAATAACTCCTAAAGTAATTATAAGTAAGATTAAAACAGCCAATAAGTGGTACAGAAAAAACTATGGTAAGTCTCCTAAAATCGCAATACTCGGTTTGAATCCTCATAACGCAGAATTTAGACCTAAT
>MDTD01170842.1_pt1 | contig 16124 bp, 13 predicted proteins | sample 811221 | NCBI WGS metagenome assembly MDTD01 (sample SAMN05326646, study PRJNA326480) | marine metagenome | isolation source: seawater | place: Pacific Ocean: South West | collected 2011 | reverse complement strand
TTCAAGGTCACCCGTGCCAGTAAAAGCGCAAGGATCAATCTCGCCGAACAACGTCTCCAGGCATGGCAGGGATCCCGTCTCGTCCTTGACTCCAGAATCAGCTCCGGAAGAGGCCGTTCCACACCATGCGGTGAATTTGAAGCAGGCCCTTACAAGGCTCGCCGGCACTACTCCAGTCGTTACAACAACGCCTTCATGCCCTTCAGCGTGCAAGTCACCGGCAACATCTTCATCCACGGATTCAGCAGCGTTCCACGATACCCGGCATCCGCCGGCTGTATTCGTCTACCCTACCTGACCGATGGTAACCCGGCTCGTTTCTTCTACGAATGGATTGAGAGAGGAACCCCGATCTCGATCGTAAAGGAATAGCTCCCGGGGCAACTTCCCTGGCCGTAAAATCAGTGCTCAGGGCTTGATCGCATCCTCGATAAAGGACCACATCAATTCGGGGTAGAACCGATGTCCCTCAGGTCCCCAACGCAGGTCAAAATGGCCCGGTACACCCGCTCCTGCGAAGATGTCTGCCACCTGGGCCGCAGTGGCCTCCACCGCCCGCCTGCTATGTAGACCATCCTTTACACCGTGCACCAAGAGAAGACTCCGGGGCACGATGAGCCCCCCGAGGTCGGACCAGTCTCCCCAGTCCCTCAAGCCGGGCACCATGCAACAATCACAATGAAAAATAAACTCCTCCTGGCTCACTACCGAGGTGAAGGAGCATCCGGGGATGGCTACCCGGACTCGGTCATCTATTGCTGCCGTGTAGGCTGTAACAACCCCTCCCCCGGAATTACCACTCATGATGATCCGTGCCTTATCGACCGCTGGGTGAGATTCTGCCCAGTCCAGAAGGCATTGCATGTCCCACACTCTCTCTGCAATCGGGGTCCTTCCGGCAACAAGGCAATGCATGAGCTGCGCCCTGCAGGGACGATTGCCATGACGCCCCTTGGGATCAGGAACCAGCACTTCGTCGGCCAAGCCTCTGGTCGCAGGCACCAGAGCCATGAAGCCTCGACGAGCTGCCTGCTCCCCAATATTGCCCTGCCGCCCCTCAATCTTTTTCCGATGAACAGCATCATGGTAGGCTCCGGCATAGGAATGAAGGCCTAGCGGGTCATGCCCGTGCGGACACAGGAACAATGGAAAACACTGATTCTTGTCATCTGCCTTGGGCACCAGGAGATAGAAAGGGACCGAGATCCCCGGTTCCGTCTCGATCTCGCAAAAGCTGCGGTAATAGGATCCGTCAATCTCCACCGCCTTGCCCTGCGTCACCTCCGGGCGGAATGAGGAGAGGTCCCGACGCATGCGTGCCAAGCCCGTCAATTCCACCAATGCAGCACGGGCCTTCGTCTGCCATTCCGCAACCGCCCTGCCCTTCTGGAAGGCATGGCGCTGCTCACCCTTCTGAATCCGCTCGAGGTACTTCAGCGTCTTCTCCGGGTAGTCCACGAAAGGCTGACCTTCCTGCCCGGTGGCGATGAGACCTCCGAACAGCAATCCCACACAAAGCATCACCTTCATCGTGTCACTGCAACAGCTCAGCTATTCTCTGGCAAGAACAGGTAATGCAGAATTAATTCCGTCCTTCATGAATACGCTCAATCCAGGCGATGGCTGCTGGCGGGACGAGCTCATGACCACCATCGAAGATAATGACCGTGGCACTCGCCGACGAGCGAGAGAAGAGAGGCTTTTTTACTCCAAAGGATGGATCGGGAGCAGCAGCCGGGAGACCATCAGGCAAACGCGCCTCGCGGGTCATGAACTCAATTTCTGCCAATCCCACCATGTCCTTGCGCTCCGCCACTTCATTAAAGGCGAGCAACGAATGACTGATCGGAACACTCCCCGTGTGTCCGTCGGTGATACCGGTCGCAATCTGCAGAGGAACTCTTCCTTTCGCGTTCTTCAAATAATGCACGGGCGAGCGCCTGCGATACTGCTCATCGACCGCGGCGCTGGCTCCGGGTCTACCTCCGCATGACTGCACGATATCATTGGAGTAACGCCGTCCGCTCTTGATGTTGTCGTGATACCACGCCTTGAGATCAGAAATAGAGGCCCATGCTGAAACCCCGGCAAACAACTCTGGATGCTTTCCCGCCATGACAAGGCAATGATACCCACCTCCTGAAGTGCCCACCAGAAAGACTGCCCTCGGATCAATCCTCGTAACTTTGCGGGCGTAAGCCACTGCGCTGACGATATCTCCGATCACCAGTTCAGACCCCGTGGCTTCAGGCCGCCTCGCCGGTCCGCGGAAATCTGGATGGATGTATGCCCAACCCTTTTTTATGCACCACTCGCGGATCGGCCTGTGGTGCCGCTGCCTGAAATCACCGGACCAGGTGTGAAGCGCAACTACCAGGGGGACCTCTTCAGCCGGTTTCGGATCATAGAACATGGCAGACTGCATCGAATCATCTACCTCGCTGCGGTAGGAAACCTCTCCGAAATCGCCGTCGTTCGCAGCAACAGGTCCCGCAAGAATCGCCACTACTATCCCGATTCTCCATGAGGAATAATCTCTCGAACTTTTCACTACTCCATGCTGACCATCGATCTGACCTTCCGTCAATGACCCACTGTGACCATGTGGCCCTGACCCCTCTATCATGCTACCTTACACCTGCTACCGACTCTCTCCCAGAGCTCTCTGGACAGCCGCAAAGGAACCCATAGAATGTCACCATGAAACACTTTATTATATTCACGCTCGCGACCGCGGCTTTGATCCACGTCGGAGGGGCCGGTCTCAAGGTTCCTCGTTCCGTTTTCAAAATGTCAGAACTCGAATCCGCCAAGACTGAGGCCATCGAAAGCGAGAAGCCTCTTATCTTCGTCTACACCGACCCGGGCACTACATGAGGACCTTGTCTGGCCACCAGTTCGGAGGCCTTCAAGTCATTTCGTAGCGTCGGTGTAGTGGTCTTTGCCAACTCCCGAACTGAATCGGGACTACTCCCTGCGGGAGCAATGGAGGTTAGGGCCAAGGGAGGAAACTCCACCCCCATGGTCCTCGTGACAACTGCTAACGGAGCAAAGGGCATCGACGCCATTCCCTACGCCACCCTGAGAAGTAACATGCGTAAGTCGATTCGGACGCTACGGGCCTCTCTGAAAGAGACGGACGTTCTGGGCGGGAAGCCTCTTGCGAAGACTCATGGAACTGAAGAACCCTCCCACGCTGAGCTTCCCGAGTTCATTGATTGGACCAATATCGCAGGAAAATCCATTCATGCGGCAGTGTCGAAGGTCGAGAATGACAAGGTGCTTTTCCTGATGCCAAATGGAAAGACCGTCTGGTACGCTATTTCCAAGCTCTCCGAGCAGAGCCGGAACGAGCTCTCGAGGCCATAAGACTCCGATTCTGAAGGTTTTTGAAGCGCTTCCTCCAGACGGGGAGGAGCGCTTTTACTTCGCGAGGGAAAACCCGACTGGGTTCTTCACCTCGATCCCCCAAACCAGACCTTGCGGGTGCCTCCATGCATATGGAGCTTGCCTTCCCCACTGGCAATCATCAGTGCGACCATGGCGTTTCCTATCGGGGCCAGGCCGAGATATTGGTCACCTCCGATATTACGCTTTCCACCAAAATAGGATACTGAGCCAGCAGCATTGCGACTAAGCTCAAGAAAGGGCCGCCATTTCCTCATGACTTTCTCATGTCCTTCCGGCAGTGCCCCCCTGAGTCCGGCAAATCCATAAATCAACCCGATCGAGGACATCGCATGTGCATGCCTCATCCGCCCCTGATGTTCCACGAGAGCTCCCGCCAATCGGCGCGCCATTTCATTCTCTCTGCCTGCCACCACTAGCGCCGATGCCATCGCGCCAGTCCGCGCTGATATGTCCGGACTTCGCGGAGCCCGCGACGAATAGCCCAGCGCCCCGGTATTGCCATCTACAGAGGCCTTCACCTCCCTGTAAGACCGCTCCCAGACACCCTTATTGATCTCGTATCCACACTTCTCCGCAAGCGCCCACGCCAGATGCGCCTGGACATTAATGATGACCAGTCCTCCCCCGTTATAGGGAATATCAAAGTGGTGCCCCATTTTTCCATCGGTCGTCACCCGTGCAGCAAGAAGATCACAATTCGCCTCAAGAAATCTAAAAAAGGAAGGATCACCCGTCGCGAGTTGGTATTCACCCATGAGAATAGCACTGCTGGCCGCCTGCCAGCTCTTCGGGCCAACCCGGGGATTTTCCGGATCGATCAATGCTGTACTCTTCTCGTTGATGAAACGGATGGCCGCTTTGATAGCCGGCAGGAACCGCTCTTGATCCGCAGCCAAGAGAGCCATGCCGCAGAAAGCGGACATGTAGACGTCCGCATCTCCCCCTACCCCCGGTTGCCATCGCCCATTTTTCTGCTGGGTGGCATTCAGGTATGTTGCAATTCCCGCCAGTAACTCTGCCGCCTTAAGGCCTCCGCCGGGAAGGTTCACGGTCAACGGCAAACGGGTGCCCCCGCGCCGGACCTCAACAGTCAGAACCGCCGGATCCGCAGCGTAGGCCGCATCGAAAGCATTCGCGAGGGCTTCCTGCGGACCCTTCAACCCTGTTTCGGTCTCCTTTGAAAAACGGGCGGGCTTGTGTCCTGCTGCTGAGATAATGCGATCGCCAACGCGCAACCCAGCTTGTTCCGCCGCCCCGCCTTTCCCGACATCCCTGATCAGGATTTCACTCTCCCCATCAATCAGGCGCCCGGTCGCGGAAAGCACACCAAGAGGAAAATCGTGATGATCTCCTCTCTTGCTGTTCTCCAGCTTAGGTTGATAAGGCTGGGATCCGGGATCTCCTTTGCAGGCAATCGTGGCCGAGAGCACAAGAAGGCCAATTATTCGAACATTCATAGAGCGGCACAATCGTCCTGTCTTTGCTTAATGGCGCTACATCCTGATCCGGACTAAGACTCGATTATTTCGCGTCGGCGTGAGCCCAGTCCGGGACCGAACCATCTCCGGTCTTCTCCCCGCCGAGAACCCAGCTCAAATTGAAACGTGACACCGTGGACCCTCCTTTCGGTCCACCCTCGAAATGAAGAAGCACAAGCCCCTCGGTGCCTGTCCCAGGCCTACCAGAGGTCATCGCCGAATAGGCAAATGCTCCCTTGAAGACCAGCCGCTTGAGTGGCCACGTCTTACCCCCGTCAAAACTCGCCCATACCGTGCCAAGCCTCCGTCCACCGGGACTGTCACAGTTACTGTAGAGAAGTACGTCACGACCTTTCACATTGAGCCGGGTCAAACCCGCCATACATCCATAATTGGTATTTTGTGGACCATCGGGAAGAATCTTGCAGAACGTCAGGTCCTTCCAGGTCTTTCCGCCATCAGGGCTGATCGCCGTCCAGCGCCGCCGTGGGTCCGCTCCCTCCTGGGCCCAATGCCGGCGGGAATTGTAATACACTGTTCCATCACTCAGCTCGGCAACGCTTGCCTCCCCAGTTCCATTGGCAGGAAAGGGCTCGCTGGTCTCCCAAGTTTTTCCTCCGTCATCGCTGTAGACCGCATTGGTATAGTGCTCCGGCCACTTCTCATGCGCGTTCGCCCCGGCATACCAGCGGGAGGGCCTGATAATTCGACCAGCATGCTTCCCATGGCGAAGGGTGATTCCATGATCATTCATGTGCATCGACGGAAGGTTTCCCTTGGAGTCTGGCTTGATCACTACCTCTGCCTTTTTCCAGCTCTTCCCATGATCCAGACTCTTGAAGACATGGATTGGCGCCGGAGGGTGCCGCTCCTCAACGAACGCAAAAATTGCTCCAGTGCCCTCATCAACAGTGAGGCCTCCGCACTGGAATCCCGGCTTGGAGATCATGATCTCTTCGCCCCAGGTCTTACCGGCATCGCTGCTGAGGCGAGCCTTTACACTACTGGTCCCGAAGGTAGCTACCACCGTGCCATCAAGAGCAACCACAATGTTGGGGAAACGCTCCCTCTGGAATACCTGGGCCAGTTCCATGGTGGGCTTACCAAGATGAGCTTCGATCTTGCCCTCGGCGGGCAAGCCTGTGGCAGTGGCTCCGTCCTCCGCCAGCCCTCCGCCAGTGAGACCCCAACCACAAAGGGTAGTAAGAATCAGACCGCGGACCATCTTTTCAAAGGTGTGTGTATGCATGATAGCTTGGTAGGTTGACAAGGAGCACGATCCCCATTGCAGTGTTCGCCTGCTCCCATCCATGAAGGCCCTACCACTCGTCCAGCCTGCAGGCAAGCGGAAGAAACCCATATCTCGGGGCGCCCTCGCAACGATCTCAATCTTCCTCGGAGCACCCATCGTTCCCCTTCTCGCGGATACTCCGTTTCAACCTCCACCTTTCAAGGTCAGGGATGGTTTTGAGATCACTCTCGCGGCCGCCCCTCCGCTTCTGAAATATCCCATGATGGCCTGCCTGGATGACATGGGTAACCTCTACGTGGCGGAGAGTGATGGGCGCAATCTCACGACCCGCGAAGAAATAGAGAACGAACTCCCTCGTTTCATTCGCCGCCTCACCGACACCGACGGAGACGGTATTTTTGACCGGAGCACTATCTTTGCCGACAAGATGACCATGCCCGAGGGAGGCCTCTGGCATGACGGAGCTCTCTATATCGTCTCCGCACCCTATCTCTGGAGGCTGGAGGATACCGACAATGACGGCAGGGCAGACAAGCGCAAAAATCGCTATCATCAGTATGATGCTAATTCCGAAGGGGACTTCTCCCCCGAAGCCCTTGGGATCATGAGCTCTCTCCGTATTCGCGCACTCTCCGATCGAAAGGCTCACACTGGAATAGAGCAGCTTTGTGAAAGCATCGTGAAGCAGAGAGATGCCCGCACACCAGACGTCTCACCACCGAAACAGTGCCATCCCGGCCACAAGCAATCGTGTGTGTCACGGCCCGACACAATACAGCTTTGAAAGGGACCGCGCATAGATGTTCCCCTGAATGGGCGCGAGGCAGGAACGGAAGATTTCATCGACGTCCCCCCCAAGGTCGTTGATCCCCCGCACGTCAAAGCGCCTGCCCGGTTTGATGACCACTGTTTTCCCACCATAAACCGACTGAATAAGCACATGCCCGTCGATCACAATGGGGGCTGGAGCATACTCTCCTCTCAGACCGAGATGCTCCTGCCAGTGAATCTTCCCACTCTCCGCATCGTAGCAGGTGGCCAACCCTGACATGGACACTACCACAAGGAATTCGCCAACAACCGCAGGCGAGGGAAGGTCCCTCCCCCCCTTGCGAGGCGCATGCCACGCCATACGCGATTCTGTAACATCTCCCGAGCCACCCGGCTTCACAGCATAGGTGTCTCCCGGTTTCCCATTAACGACGTAGAGGAGACCGTTCGCAAAGTCAGGGATCGGGGAGCCCCGGCCATTGAAACCCTGACAGAACCACAGCTCCCTGCCCTTGACGGGATCATAGGATCTGACCCCAAATTCTCCGTTCAGCACCAGCTCTCTTTTTCCGTTCGCCTCGATGAGCACAGGAGTACTCCAGCCTCCCCGTGGTTTATTTTTCCGAGCGGTCTTCCAGAGAAGATCACCGCTACTCACGTCCAGAGCGATGAGAGATGAGGCCCCCTCCGCGTCACAATTCTGAATTACCATCCCGTCTACGATAACCGGGGAGGCTGCGACACCCCATGGACCGGGGAAATCGCCTACCTTCCTTGACCAGATCTTCTCTCCATCAAGATCGTAGCAATGCAGGCCAGCCGGACCGAAAAAGGCGACTACCCGTGTGCCATCTGTCACGCAGGTCGGAGTGGCGTAACTGTTCATCCGGTGAGGCCTCTCGGGTGAGTCGCACCCGACAGTCCTGCTCCACAGAAGCTTCCCGCTCCGACTGTCCAGACAAGAGAGATACCGCTCACGACCATTATCAGAGCCTCCGGTCAGGAAGATCCTGTTTCCCCAGTTAATCGGCGAGGACTGCCCTTTGCCCTTCAGGGACACTTTCCAGACCACTGACTCAGGAGACCACTTCAGTGGAGCATCCCCGGCGACGGAGTGCCCCATCCCTCCGGGACCTCGAAACTGCGGCCAGTTTTCCTCAGCGATCGAACAGAGAACCAGACCAACTGAGACCAGGAGGGCAAGGCGAGTGGGGGAACAGCAATTACTTCTCATCGAGAGCGATCCTTAGCATCGCATGGATCGTCGCGTGCAACCGCTGAAGATAAAGCCTAAACACCCAAATTCCATAATCCCCGGGACGGATACCCCCGATCAGAGCCGTGGAACCCTCAAAGCTTTACCCAGCAGCCACCTTCCACCGACTTTGCAGCCGCGTCAGTGAACTTTTGCGCAATCCACCCATCCTCAAGATCAGGGTGATTACCGGTTCGCGCCTCTCCCCTGACAATCGGAGCGAGTGAGGGAAACACCCATTTATGAAACCGGTTACCGAAACCCTCGTCGGGTTGATGTTTCACGATTTTTCTTTTCTGATCACGTGAGACCAGGGCGACTTCTCCCGACCAGCGATCAACGCTGAGAGAGGCGGTCGTGCCATGAAGTTCAAGTTCAGGTGCGAGATGCTTGCGCAGAAACGTGGCGTGCGAAAGAAGATAGCTTCCCACTGCTCCATTCGCATACCGGCAGGAGAGACTGGCGTAATCCACCGTTCCTCCCTTCCGCGTATTTTCTCCCTCAGGCATTTCATCCGTTCCCCACTCAAGCGCCTCTTCGAGGTTGATCGCGCCAAGATCCGTCTTGGAAGGCGTCAGGGTTTCTCCATGAGCGAGGACGCTGGAAGCTTCCGCCCCAATGATCCACCGCACCACGTCATAGGCATGGGATCCGACATCTGCAATCGTACCCGCAGATGACAACTCTGGATCATCCCTCCATGTGAGCGGCATGGAGGCAGGTCGCGGATTCTGCCAGCGAAATACTGTTGACACTATTTCGCCCAGGTCTCCCGAGGCCACGATCTCCCTCGCGGTCTCAAAAACGCCCACCATCCGTGTCCAGAAAGGCACAAAGTGCGCCAGCGCGGGCTCCGCGTCACGATAGAGCTCCCACATCTCCTCGGCTTCTGTTTTGTTCATGCCCACCGGTTTTTCACAAAGCAGGTGTTTCCCATGCCTCGCGCAGGCCACAACTGCCTCGTGATGCAGGGCATCAGGGGTTCCAACGATGATAAAATTTACGTCTGGATGCCCGACCACTTCCCTCCAGTCCTGCGTAGCGAAGCGGACCTGATCCTCCCGGGCAGCCTCGTCGAGCAGGTCCTGCCGCCGGGCACAGACCGCCACGATCTCGGCCTCTTCACATTCCCTGACCTCCGCACGATACGGGGATCCAATAAAGCCCGTAGCGCCCAGCACACCCACCTTGAAGAGACAATCCGCCATCGCCATGCCTTTAGCCGAAGCTTCCCTTCCGGTCGATCCTTGATTGTATCCTTGCGCTCAGCACGGAGGGTTTCTACTAGGAAGCCAACTGCTAACGTAATCAGGCGCCTCTTAAACGAAGGTCATGCTAAAGATACAAGTCAACCTCCCCTCCCCCCGGCGACGCCTCTATCTTGAGGCGATCACCCGGCTGCAGGGCGTCGAGGCCGTCGAAGAGAATGCGGATGCGCTTGTCACTGGTAGTCCGACAGATAACTCACTTCCCACCCTGCTTGATGGTCCCCACGAAATCAGCATCGATCAGTTGCGCGAGCTCGAGCGGACACCTCTGATGCCTGCGCACCAATGGCGTTACGCCCCGAATATCATTCCGGTGCAGGATAGTCGGTCAAGCGGTCAACTGGGAGAGCCGGGCCTCCTTCGCATTCATCACTGGCTCACGGCGGACACCAGCCCTTTCTCCATGGCTTTTCATCAAGTGGACCTGTCCAACTGGTTCTTCTCGGGACAGCCCAGCTCACACTATGCACATTCCGGATCCGACTATCTCCAGCTACACCTCGGCTATCCGGAATCCGGGATGAGCCTCATCGACATCGCTACCAACCGCTCCGGAAGTAGTGATTACTACTCGATGCACCTGATCGGATCTCATGGAGCAGCCTACGCAGACGACCACGAGAATAGTCATCTTCTTTTCGGAAGAGAAGGAATTCGATCTCTTATTCCTCCCGCCAATGAGGTGATCGCCATCAGGAACATGCTTGAGGAATTCTCAAACGGGATCATTGAGGACCGTCCCTGGGATGTGACTCTCGAGGACACTCGTAATGCGCTCACAACCATAACCGAGGGAAACGATGCCTGATAAAATCTACCGGGCCCTCGTCCTCAGCGTCGTCAAGCACGACTATTTGCCCAACGCCGTGGCGGCTCACCCGCGTTTTCAGCTGGTCGCAGTTGCTGACGATCCCAACCGTCCCGAGTGGACTCATGAGCGAAACAGGATTTTCGCAGACCAGCATGGCCTGCCCTACCGCCAGGATGTGGACGCTGCACTTGCTGACTGTGACCTTGTCGTCGTTAGCCCGGAGGCTGAGCGCCACTGTGACCTTGCTCTCCGGGCTGCGAGGGCCGGAAAGCATATCGTGGTTGATAAACCTCTCTCCCCTACTCTCGCGGAGTGCGATGCCCTCGTCGCCGCAGTAGCGGAGTCTCAGGTCAAGTGCCTGGTCTGGAATCGAAACTTTCTTCCCGCCCTGATACAGGCGCGAGAGACCCTCAGCAGCGGCACTATCGGCGAACTGCAGGCCATTCACTGCGACTTCTATTTCTCAAAGGACGCCGGCCCTCCAAAAGGGACGAGGCGACCGGGCGATCCCCCTATCAACTGGTTGGATCGTCAACTGGAGGCTCATGCTGATGGCTCGGACGGCGGGGTGGGCACCAGAGCTCTCGGCGAACTACAGATCGAGGGTATCTACCCACTCGCCTATATCCACATGCTCGTCTCTTCCCCGGTCAACCGCGTCTTCGCCCGGACCGCCTCACATTTCCATCAGGCCAACGTGGACAATGCAGTCGATGACCTTGCCACAGTTACCCTCGAAATGGCCAATGGCTGCGTGGGGTCGCTTTCCATTGGTCGGATTGGTGCGGCAGCCCACCCCGACATCGGGGAAATCAAGCTGCATCTACTGGGAAGCAAAGGGTCACTCGTCATCAGCGAAGCACGTCCCGAGGTCGCGATATACGCACGTAATCAACCCCCGACCGAATTCAAACGTCAGCGTATTGCTGACGAGAATAATTATCTGCTCATGCAGAATTTTGTCGAGGCGCTCGAAACAGATAGTAGTACCATTCTAGATGCTTCCGGAGCCAGAGATATCGCGGCTACAGTAGAGGCCGCCCTTGACAGCGCCCACTCTGGAAAAACCATCGACTTACCCGAATGAAGGCAAATGAGTTAAGAAGACTCCTGCATGAAGGAGAACGAACAGTTCTGGGAACGTGCGTCGTTTCTCCCTCGACCAAGTGGCCGGGATTAGTCGCATCCTGCGGCCTTGATTTCGTCTTTATCGACACCGAGCACATCGCCCTCAACCGTGAGACCGTCTCATGGATGTGCCGCACATACACCGCCATGGGGATTCCGCCCCTTGTCCGGATACCTACCCAAGATCCTGATGACGCGACCGTCGCCCTCGACGACGGTGCCGCGGGAGTTATTATACCCTATGTGGAAGATCCTGAGGTGGTCCGCTCCATGGTAGGCGCAAGTAAACTGCGTCCACTCAAGGGGGAACGGGCACGCAGGGCCCTTGATGGAGAGGAACTTGAACCCGAACTCCAGTCCTACATCGAGAACCATAACTCGGATCATATTCTCCTCACCAACATCGAAAGTGTGCCCGCCATGGACAGGATTGATGAGATTCTCTCCCAGCAGGGTCTCGACTGTGTCCTCATCGGCCCTCACGATCTTTCCACCAGCCTCGGAGTCCCCGAGCAATATGATCACCCCCGATTCCTCGAGGCCTGCGCCTTCATCCTCGGCAAGGCCCGGACCGCTGGAATCGGAGCCGGAATCCATCATTGGCTAGCTCCTGAGAAGCAGGTGCAGTTCGTCGAAATGGGGGCCAACTTGCTGATTCACAAGGCTGACGCGATTTTTCTTTCGGAGGGGCTTCGGGACGAAGTTTCCCAGATTCGCGGCCTTCTCGGACAGGAATCCGGCCCCAACGATGCCGGGAGCGTCAATATCTGATCTCTCCTTTCCAACCTCAGCGCCAGACCCGAAGACGGGCAAAAAGCCTCGCTTCCTCAGTCACCGGGGAAGGTGATCGCCAGGTCTCGGTGATAAGACCATCATCATTCCCGGTCGGATTCTGGCGAAGAAGGGATGCACCCTGAACCCAGGTCACAAGATCTGAGGAAAATTCCACAACGTGGTTTATTTGCTCGGCCGCAATCTCCCTTGCAAAGGTCAGGGTCAGGAAATTTAGGCCTCCATCCTCGGTCTCGACATGATGAGCACCAGCGACCGGTAGCAGGTTCCGGGAGGTAGCCGTGGGATCACCACCCAGAAAGAACTCAAGGAGGGAAACGATCCCGTCACCATCTTCATCTTCCAGATCGTCGGAGACATCATAACGATTTTTCCAGGCCTCGTAACTGATATCATCCCCACTTCCGGGGCTGCCTGCCGAATATCGGCTGATTCTCCAATTGTCTGGATCATTATGATCAGGGGATGAGTCCCCATCTACTCCCCGGAGAACCAGACTGAAATCCCCATCAGCAGCGGGAGGCCACGGAAGGGTATCCGAGTAGGGATTGATATCATGAATCGCGCTACCTGATCCAAAGGAGAGCTTCAACCGCTCACCGCTGTTCCGCAAATTATCATCCGCGTATTCACCGGCAACTGGAAGAAAGGGCCCATAGCGCACCGCGAAAGCGGCTCGATTCTTTACCACCAGCACGTAGCCGCCGGGCTCCACACTTTCAATCTCACTTCCACCGAAATTAAAATCAATCCCCTTGGTAAAACGTACGTTCCTCAGATCGAGCTCAGCACTTCCCACATTCTTCAGTTCGATGAACTCAAAATCATCCCTGTTCGTGGAAACTGAGCGTTCTTCGCCAACAGGTTCGGGCGGATGGTACATAAACTCGGATATCCGGAGATAACTCACATAGTCGGCAATATCAGGAGCCGATACGAGAAACTCCATTGGTTCAGACCAGTGGCTCCAACGGCCCCCTGCATCCTTCATTCTCACTCGTGCACGATACGTCCGCCCTACTTCCACTGCTCCAGGCGGAAACTGGAAGGAGGCGGCAAAAGCATCGAGCTCACCGGACTCGAAGTTGCCCTCGATTTCATAGATATTTGGCTCGGAGGGGTCGTAGTTTTCCACTTCCGGATTATGAACCTCGGCCAGCCTCCACTCCATTGCGGAGAAACGGGAACGGCTTGGACTCACGAAGTTACTGGTATTGAAAATCAGCCCATCCGATGGATACCCTTTCAATCCTGCATAGGTAAGCACCGGGGTTTCCGGAATACGATTCTCATTGGTCAGCAGGGTCCGGGTCATCCACTCCCTCCGCGAACCGATCCACGTCTTTACGATACCCACCATTCCCGCGAAATCCCTCGTGGGAGAAATATCATAATAGCGATCTTTATGATTGAGACGAGGGTGATTGTCCCACATCCGACGATCTGCATCCACAAGAGAAGGCTGCCCGGGAGTGTAGACAAATCGCACCGTCTCATCGACAAGCTTATCGCCCTCGTCTCGGTTAAACAGCAAATCGAGAACCTCCCGAACCCGGTTCTGATAATCAATGTTAAAGGCCGGATTCTGAGCAACCTTTGTTTTGAAGTCATGATTGCCATCACCATACATGTTATTGGCAAATGTGAGGTCCAGATCCCATGGAAGAACCTCGAACTTCCCCGATGAGGGGTTGTTGTAGTAGTAGTAGTTTTTCCCGTAGGCGATATCGTAATGGTGAATAGATTCCACCACCGTCCGATAACTGAGATATTTCTCGATATTGAGGTTAGAACGCCACCACTGCTCACTGGGGTTTCGACCACGATAACCACTGATAAAGGAGGAAACATCGGACCGGTTCGTCACCTGGCTGGGCCCTTGATTGTTGGACTCCCCGGAGTGCCCTTCGATCTTGTAGAGGTTACCATCGGGTAGTCCATGCTCATCAAGAAACTGTCCATCCATCTGCTCGATCACGAGGAAGAGCCCGTAGTAATCGCTCCCATACTGAGAGCGTGCGGGTCTCGACTGGTCTACCACATAAAACTGCGCATGATGCGTCTTGCTGGCTTCTACGCCGCAGAGCTCAAATAGACGGAATCCCACTCCCTCAAAAAGGCCTTGCTCCCCCCGATGCTGAAAATTGACCTGCTGGACGATTGAGGAGAAATTCATCTTGCTCCACTCCGTCCTGTATTTCTGGCCATACTCATCTCTGGCTTGAAATCGGTGCCCTCGGTTGAAATCAAACTTCCAGAAATTCTTTCCGTACTGGAACCGGTGAACCCCTCCCCGGGGCCGGTAGCGAATATGATCGTAGACCTTCCCCTCGTAGACCAGGGTGCCCGGCCACAGATACTCGGATCCCCTGTAACCCCCGAACTGTGAGTCATCCACCCAACTCGACTTGCTGAGAAGGAAGTAGGTCGGGATACTGGACATTAATTCACCGGGGTAGGTAACCGGGGCATCCCCATCACGAATCGCTCCCTGCCAGTCAGGGGTCCCATTGTAGACGAAGTAAGCGAAATTAAACTGGGGGTCATCCTCGTAAGGAAGAACAACAGAATTGCCATCGCTGTCCTCCGCCGTGATCCGGTAGCGAACCAGATAGCGGTTCCGGTTGAGATTGAAGGGTACGGTGACCGCGTACAATCCGTCACCACCCTGCTCATCGCCTGCTTCTCCGTCATCTCTCATCTCAAGATCTGCCCAGCCTCGCTCAAATTCCGGGTCAAAGTTAGCGGTTCCATTCTGATCGTATTTGAGGAATCGACTGACATAGGCCCCGGGTCTCACGACCTGGTAGGAAAGATGCACAGACGCGACCCCTTCGGGATCTGTCACACGCGCGGTAACCACGACTGGCTCATTGGCCCGGGGCTGAGCGGGAACGTGGGACACCTGACGAACCTGAGGTGGCGCCTCCTGAGCATAAACTGCATTGCGAACCGCAGGAGTAGGACGTCCAGATCTCCAGCTCCCTCCGAGATCTGTCTGCAATCCAGGATGTATTAGCTGGATGGATGGACTCACCCCGTCCACCGGATCACCCACCGTAGGCCACGGAAATCCCAGCTGATAATCCACCGTGCTTACCACCTCGCCATCGGGACCGCGGAGGTTCACCCGTTCCCCGCCATTGCGAAGTCTTCCAGTCCACGGGCCCAGCGCTCCATTTCGCCGGAACTTCCTCGCTATGGTAGCCGGGTCCTGTGCGACGACGAGGTAGTCCCCGCTCTCAATCCGACTGGCAGGAGGAAAATAAAAATCAACTCCCCCGGAGATCTTCCAGCCCTCAAGAATGACCGGAGCATCCGTCGTGTTATAAATCTCTATGAATTCAGCGGCCTCCGTCTTGTCTGCCTCATCATAATGAATCTCATTGATGACAAGTGAGCTTACTTGCAACTGGGCAAACACGCTCGGGAGGGCCAACAGCAAACCAGTGAGGAGGACGACACAGAAGAATGAATGCATGGATGGGGGTGTGGGCAATACAACGCCTGCCGACCCTGCCGTCAAAGGAAACCCTCTTACGAGGCGGGTGTAATGCTCTCACCGAATCCACCATGGGGCGCTATTTCCCGTGATGGGGCCCATTATCACTAGCAGGAAGGTTGTCCCAATCGTGCTCCCAGGGCGGTTGGAATGGCTCCTGACCTGCTTCCTTCCTCGGTCTTGTGCAGCTCTCTCGGTTTGATACCATCCCAGACCGAGATGATGCAAAGCGTGCTCAGCCTGTTTCACTTACGCGCCCCGGGATTTGTGCTCTGCGGTCTTGTCGTAGTATTGGCCTCCTGTGGCGAGAAACCCCCGGCTGAGCAAAACAACTCGCAGGAAGGCTTCTCCGAAGGACTGCGTCAGGACACTTCATCTCCTCGTGGCAGTGTCACCTCTCCTCCCCGCCCAATCGGAACGGCTGACATCACAGAGGTTTCACCCGGACTGCGACAG
>MDTD01085734.1_pt1 | contig 16124 bp, 20 predicted proteins | sample 811221 | NCBI WGS metagenome assembly MDTD01 (sample SAMN05326646, study PRJNA326480) | marine metagenome | isolation source: seawater | place: Pacific Ocean: South West | collected 2011 | reverse complement strand
TGTTAAACGCATTAAAATACCCTTAATAGATTATAATATTATCTACGCTATAATACTACTATAAGGAGATAACTAAATGACCCTACACAAAGATATACTTGAGACATTTGAAAATCCATCAAAAAACAATGATTATCTTATTACCATGGATATCCCAGAGTTTACGTGTTTATGCCCATTGACAGGTCAACCTGATTTTGCAGAATTTGAAATAAACTACGTACCAGACAAAAAATGTGTTGAGTTAAAATCACTAAAATTGTATATGGCAGCATTCCGAGACATAGGTGCGTTCCATGAGGATAATACTAATCAGATTCTTAACGATTTGGTAAATTTAATAAAGCCAAGGTATATGTCTGTAATTGGATACTGGAAAGTACGTGGTGGCATTATTACGACTATAACAACTAAATACAATAAGAAAAACTGGAAAGATAATAATAATATTCTAGAAAATAAATGAAATTACTTATTAGCTTTTTTATAGTAGCTTTTGCATTTAATCAGGTTTCAGCAACTGAAGTAAATCAAGAATTTACCTATCCTGGTGGTGTTTATGTGAAGGAAATAAGCTCTGATCAGTTTCACAATGGCTTTTATTACCTTGATATGAAAGTGCCAACCGTGAAAAAAAATAATAGTTATTATTTACTGTTTGGCATTCCTAGAGATATTGATCCAAGCACTAAAGAGATAATTCTTAAGAATGGAAATGATGATCATATTATAATGCTGTCACTTAAAAAAAAATATTTTGGCAAACAATATATTAATATTTCAAAAAAATTCACGGAACCAGATGATGTTATGATAGACAGAATTATTAGAGAAAAGAATATTCTAAATTCAGCAAGGAGTAAATGGATATTAAATGATATTGATACTAACTTTATTGTCCCAGTTATTGGACAAATTTCTGGTGTATTCGGAACTGAAAGATTTTATAATAACAAAAAAGGTAACTATCATAATGGAGTGGACTTTGCAGCCAAAACTGGGACAAATATTATTGCGCCCTCTTCTGGTACAGTGCTATTAACAGGTGATTTTTTTTATAATGGAAAATTTGTCTACATGGATCATGGCATGAACCTTAAGAGTATTTTTATCCATATGGACAGTATAAAAGTCAACATAGGTGATTATGTTAATAAAGGAGATATTATAGGTCATGTTGGCAACACTGGGAAATCAACTGGGTCTCACTTGCACTGGTCTGTAACCCTCAATTCTGTATACGTCGATCCAATGATCTTCATAAACAATACAATTATTCACTAGTTTCCGCTTGAAGATGGAGAAGATTAAGAGCAAAATAGTAATATCAAATAAAGGAGGTTAAAATGCCACAATATGTTATAGAAAGAGAAATACCTGGGGCTGGAGATCTTACACAAGATGATTTACAAGGAATTTCTCAAAAATCATGCGGTATCTTAAAAGATATGGGTACTGGCATTGAATGGGTTCATAGTTATGTAACTGGTGATAAAGTTTACTGTGTTTATAACGCAGATAATGAAGAACTAATTAAACAACATGCTGATACAGGTGGATTTCCTGCAAATAGCATATCAGAAGTGAAGAATGTTATTAGTCCAAAAACAGCTGGATAAATAGTAATTGACTTAAATCAAGAGACCCATTCATATGAATGGGTTTTCTTGTTTACTATAAACTATTTTTATTGGAACACCTCGAATCGATAACTTATCTGCAAAAAAACTACATAGGTATTTATCATATGTTTTTGGAATCTTACTCACTCTGTTTCCATGGATTGTAATAATAAGTTGATCAGATTTTGCTTGCTGAGCAAACTTCAGTTTGATTTTCTTATTATTTGACATCGGTAGTGGGTGAGAATCCAAGGCATCATTAAGGATCTTCGTTAAAAAAGATGATTTAAAACGCTTATCAAGTTTTGACGCTAAAGTATATATCTCGCTCTTTAATTCACTAATATTCTTTCTCATGCTGGCTGATAGATAGATACAAGGAGCATTACTACTTAAGTGTGAAAAATATTCTACATACTTTTTATACTGATTAATCTGATTTTTATTTAATAGGTCAATTTTATTCACTACTATAATGTGAGGTATTTGATAATTCTTAAGAGATTCCAAAATAATCTTATCTTGCTTAGATATTTTTACAGAAGCATCTAACAAAAAAATAGATATATCTGATAATTTGATTGTATTAAGTGTATTTAACATACTATAAGAACTTAGCTTTGACCTATTTTTGGATTTTCTTGCCAAACCTGCAGTATCTACCAAAAGAAAACGTTTATTTCTATGTGTAAAAATATGATCAATACAATCGATAGTCGTTCCAGGTATATTTGATGTGATCATTTTTTTAGTATTAATTAACGTATTGATTAAAGTGCTTTTACCAGCATTTGGTTTTCCTATAATAGATATTTTTTTGAAATAGTCATGAATTACATTTGTGCCATCAGTAAAATTCATTAAGAATTTTTTTAATTCAATAATACCATTGTTATCTTTAGCAGATATTTCAAATATTTTTTTTATACCATATTGGAAAACATCAAAGGTTGTATCATTTTTTTTCATCAAATCTATTTTATTTACTATTAAAATTATTTTTTTATTTTTTTTTCTTAGATTATCTATAATTTCTTTATCTAATGAATTATAAATATTTTTAATGGATATTACATAGAGTATCAAGTCACATCTATCTATACATTTAATAGTCCTTTTGTAAAATTCGTTGTTTTTATCAATTAATTCTGTAAAGCCACTAGTGTCATACAATTCAATTGATTTCTTATGCTGATTTATTAAGTATCCACAATTAATATCTTTAGTAACGCCATGAAAATCTATGACTAAAGCTTTTTTTTGTTTAGTTAATTTATTAAATAATAATGATTTCCCAACATTGGTTCTTCCAACGATCGCAATTTGATTATTCATATTTAGCTAATTCAACTTAATTGCATTGAGTCTACCATCTTTTGTTACTATATAAATAGTTTTATTTATAGTTAGTACATTTGACTGGTAATCAATTGGGCTTAATAATTTATTATAATGAATTGTTGTACCATCTTCTTTATTTAATATTGCGACATAGCCATTTGTCCCGAAACTTAGTAAATAGCTATCTACTAGAACAGGTTGGGAAAACAAAACATCTTCATCTACGACTGTGGACCAAACTATATCACCACTAAACCGGTCTAATGCTACTAGATTGCCATTGCTACTTGATGTGTAAATAACGTAGTCATCTATACTAGAGTTACTATGAATTGACATCGGTCTTCTCCAAATTATATCTCCAGTGATAATATCTACAGAAACCAAGCTACCTTGAAAAGAACCGACATATGCTATCCCATCTTTTATTAATGGGGACATTTCCACATCCCTGAGTGATTCCAGCTCATTCCTCCCTGATCTAGGGGATATGCTGATGAGCCAATTAAGTTTACCTGTGTCGTTTGTTAGAGAGACAAAATTTCCATCGTCTCTTGCAACATAGATATTAGATAAGTCTTTTGTAATTGCAGCGCTGCCTTTTAAGCTTAAAGGAACATTTCTACCTTGATGTATCCACTCTACTTGTTTGGATACTAAGTTTATCGCTACAGTATCCCCATCTCCTTGTTTAACATAAATTAGATCATCAACACCAACAGCAGGTGATACAACCTCACTTTGTAATTGTAGTGAAAGAGTAGGCAGAATTTCAGCATCATTAATCAGACCCACTAAATCAATTGTATCAAGAATACTTTTATTCTCTCTTAAATCATCCACTTTAAAGCCATAAATTTTGCCATCTGACGTCCCAAAATAAATATGTTCTTGATGATAATGTAAACCTGATGTTACATCTAAGTTTAATTTAAAATTCCATTTAATATCACCACTGTAAATATCTACAACTGATACTAATCCGTCTGTATCTATTGTATAAATCATATTTTGTCCATCAAAACTGGGTTGCAATACAGCTGATGATGCATCTCTATTTTCACCTACGTCAATAGACCAAATATTATCTACACTTAGATTAGAAATTTTAGATTTAGTGTTGGGTGTCTCCCAAAAAACTAATTCATCAAAAAAAGATTTTTCTTTGACAACTGGCGTATCTGATATTTGAGATTCATCAGATAGCTCAGGGTCATCAGCAACATTAGGGTTTGGGTTAAATACACCTGCAATATATTCTGCTGGATTACTAGAGCAACTAGTCATCAAAATAACTAAAAAAAGCGAATATATTAAGTTTTTTGATTTCATCTTATTGTACTTAATTTACTCTCTATCAGCCTAGCTTTATTAGGTGTTACATCTTGTGAAAGGGCAAGTTCGTAATTTTTGATAGCAGCTAATTTATCATTTTGTAACAGCATAATATCACCCAATAATTCTAATACTATAGGGTCAGTTGAGTTGTTTTTTATTGATGACAAAACATTAATTGCTTCAACGTATTCACCCTGGGAAATATTTATTCTTGCAAGCCTTACTGATGCTATATAAATGTGTGACAGAGATTTAGAATTAGTCATAATATGCGATAGACTTGATTTTGCAAGGTCTAGTTGATTACTATCGTGGTAATACTTCGATAGATAAAGGTTTGTCATTGCACTATAAATATTCTCGGGGTCTTGCTCTACTAATAATTGAGCTTTATCTATAAAATCTGAGAATCTCTCTTTTTGATAAAGCTTTACTACTTCTTCATAATCTAGCGATATCTGGTGCATTGCATTCATCATAGAAGATTTATAATAATTGTAACCACCTACAAAAAAGAATCCTATAACTAGACCTAAGATGATGTTGAGATAGTTTCGTCTCAACCAATTAATAAGTTTGTCTTCTTCTTCTGTGAATTGCATTTTACTAATTTAGGTAGTTGTTTAATTGTGATATATCAATCTCTACTTGACTGTTATCCTGAAAATTATGTACTTTTATTTGATTATTATTAATGATGATAGCTAATTTGTCATTTAATTTCTTTGCATATTTTATCTGAGACGACATGCTGCTCTCAGGGTCAGTATTCATAAAAGAATGCTTAGGATATGTACTCCTTATTAACTCAGACATTTTCATGAATAAACTTATATGTTCGCTGCTATCATTAAGTATTGCATACTTGGTCTCATTTGAAGATGTTTGATTAATTTTTAATAGTTCTACCAATCTCTCTATACCAAGTGCCACACCAACTGCAGGCATGTCAATTGAGTAATTTGACTGAATTAAGTAATCATACCTTCCGCCAGCGCAGATTGCATCTTGTGAGCCAAGCTTATCTGTCTTCCATTCCATAACAGTATCATTATAGTAATCTAGACCTCTTACAATATTATTATCTACAATATAATTGATCTCTAGTTGATTGAGTAATTTAGTTACCGAGTCAAATCGTTTTTGCGATTTTTCGTTTAAAGATTCATATAACGGAGGTAATGAGGAAAGAGCATCTTTAATCTTAACATTTTTACTATCTAGTAATCGTAGTGGGTTTTTCTCAAGCGTGACTTTCTCACTATCTGTTAGAATAGATAAATTATCGTTCATGATCGATTTTATCTCAGTTCCATATCGTTCTCTGTCAATTTGGTTTCCGATTGAATTAATATGTAATTGATAATTTTCTATCTTTAAAAAGGTAAACAATTTATTAATTAAAATTATCAATTCTATCTCACTACTAATGCCAGAAAAACCAAAGTATTCAAGACCAAACTGACTAAACTGTCTAAGTCTACCTTTTTGAGGTCTCTCATGTCTGAACATTGGGCCGTAGTACCAATATTTTCTTTTTTTTATTCCTCTATCGTAAATTAAGTTATGCTCTATAACAGATCGAACAATGGAGGATGTACCTTCTGGTCTTAAACAGACACTATCCTCATTTTTATCAGTAAATACATACATCTCTTTAGTTACAATATCAGTTGAACTACCCAAAGATTTATCAAAAACATTTGTACTCTCCAGTATAGGTGTTCTAAGTTCGTTAATTGAGTATGAGTGAGTAATATTTATAAGTGCTTTCTCTATCGAATAGTAATAATTAAGGTCTTCTGGTAATATATCTTTGAAACCTCGAAGAGATGTAGTGTATTTATTACTCATTGCATCAGTTAAAAATTAGGTTTATTTCTTTAATTGCGTTTTCATTACTATCTGATCCATGAATAGAATTATTTGATTGATTTAATGCAAACTTTTTTCTTATTGTACCATCTTTTGCATTATCTGGATTTGTATCTCCGATGAGATCTCTAAATTCTTTTACAGCATTGTCTTTTTCTAGCACGATAACCACAATCATTCCTGAAGTCATATATTCAATAAGAGCATCAAAAAATGGTTTTGAAGAGTGAATATCATACAATTCTTTTGCTTTTGACTCTGTTAATATCATTGAACTTAACCTGATTACCTTGAACTTACTATTTTCAATTATACTTATTATTTCACCTATGATATTTCTCTTGATTGCATCTGGTTTTATTATAGCTAATGTCTTTTCCATGATTATTTCTCCTCTATCCATGCCATTTGTATAGCTTCAAGTATTTTTTCATTAGATTTATTTGGGTCATCATCAAAATCATCTAACCCACATATCCACCCATGTAGATCAGTGTATCTTATATACCTAGGGTCTATATTGGGTAAATTATCATTTAATTCTATTGCTATTTCAAGAGTATCAGTCCACTTTAACACTATCCATTCTCCGATGCATGATTAATAGTATATTTTGGTATTTCTATCACTAAATCCTCATCATTTACAATTGCTTGACAACTCAGACGAGAGTTAGTTTTTAGGCCCCATGCTTTGTCTAAATAATCATCCTCGTCCTCAGTTGGTTCTGTGAGTGAATTTATACCTTTCACAACATAAACATGACATGTTGTACAAGCACACGAAAGTTCACATGCATGTTCAAGTGGTATACCATTATCAAGTGCTGCTTTGCAGATACTCGTACCTTTGGGAACTTCAAATTCAGCACCATTAGGGCAAATATCTGGATTAGGTAAAAAAGTTATTTTAGGCATAATATCTTACTCAAAAACATCGTCTACACCTTTACCGGTGATTAAAGATTGAATACTTTTATTCATTCTTCTCTCCACATAAAATTCAGATTTTGACTCAAGGGTCTTAATTTGCTTATCTATTTCTTCAAAACTACTATTTTTTATTATTTCTTTAAGTTTAGATAGTTCCAATGAAATAATCTCAAATTCTGATTTCTCTAATAACTCAGATCCATCATTATCCAATGCTTGTTCCAGAGCATAAATTACTCTCTCAGCTTCTACTTTTGATTCTGATAACCTTCTTGCTGACATATCCTCTTCAGTAGACGAATTAGCTTCAGAGATCATTTTAGTAATATCACTTTCCGTGAGTCCGTAAGCAGGCTTAATAACAGTAGTAGCTTGTGTATCAGAGGTCTTTTCAGAAGCTGTCACAGATAAGAGTCCATCTGCATCAATTTGAAACTCTACCTCTATTCTTGGAGCTCCAGCAACCATCGGTGGAATATTTTCAAGGATGACTTTACCAAGGGATTTACAATCACTTACCAATTCACGCTCACCTTGAATTACGTGAACAAGCAAATTCGTCTGACCATCTTTAAAAGTTGTGAATGTTTTTTTTGCAATAATCGGAATAGCGGTATTCCTTGGAATTATTTTTTCAGATAGGTTGCCCATTGTTTCAATACCCAGAGATAATGGTAATACGTCTAGAAGAAGTACATCTTCTTTTGAGTTACCTGATAAAATATCTGCTTGTATTGCAGCGCCTTGTGCTACTACCTTATCAGGATCAATATCATCAAGGATATTACAATTAAATACTTCTTTGAGCCTTTCTTTAATCTCAGATATTCTAGTAGATCCTCCCACTAAAATGAAACTATCAATATCACTGTAATTTAACCCTGATTCACCAAGAGCTGATTTAACAGTTTGTATAGTTTTATCAATGATTGGTGATAGCAAATTTTTAAACAACTGCTTTGACAATGTAACATCATTACTGTCTATAGTATGACTGATTTCTATAGTTGACTCCTCAAATTGCTCTTTAATACTTTTAGCGTGATCTTTCAGAGTAGTCATATCTAAATGACTAAGATGAGTATAGTTATCTTTTATCCAATTAGCGATTATGAAATCCACATCATCTCCGCCAAGCATCGTATTACCATCTGTGGATAAAACTTTGAAAATTCCTTTTTCAAGAGACAAAATAGATACATCAAAAGTTCCACCTCCAAGATCATATATTACGTACTTCCCAATTGAATTAGACTCTAATCCATATGCAATCGCGGCAGCCGTCGGCTCATTAATGAGTCTCAAAACCTCAATATTAGCGAGTAGTGCAGCATTCTTTACTGCTTGTCTCTGAGAATCGTCAAAATAAGCTGGAACAGTAATTACAGCAGCTTCAAGTGTTCGATTTTCTTTTTTTTCTGCAAGATTTTTTAAGAAACTAAAAATCAAGGATGATAAATCAACAACGCTATAGTCTCTATCAAAAACTTTTAAAGCAAGCATATTATCTTTTTTTGTAAATCTATGATTATACTGTTTTAGATAATCTAATTGCTGATCATCTGCTCCTATGAATCTCTTAATAGAGGGAATGTAGTAAGACGCGCTTTTATCCTTTAATGGTGATCCTATGATTTTCTCATGCTCTGGGGTAATGGTAATTGATGATTGAATTAAATCACTACCGTCGAAATCATAATGTTTAAAATCACTGTTTGTATAATTACACACAAGAGAATTTGTTGTACCAAAATCTATACCAACTACAAATCTTTGCTTAGGTTGCGTATCAGTCTTGGGATCTTTAATCTGTAATAAACTCATTATTTAATCATTGGCTCCAATTCTATTAAATGATTACGATAAAATTTGTACTTAGCCAAATTGTTCCAAACCATATCGTATTTTGTTTGAGATAAATAATCATTTATAGATTTAACCAATGCTTCCATTTTATTGCTTAAATCAAGTGTTAATACACTTGCTTTATTATTCTCTCCTTGATCAGTTTTTAATCGTTCTATATACTCATTTAACTCAATTTGTTCTTCTAGAAACTCTTCATCAAATAATGTTTTACTCTCATCAGTATTAAATTTCTTAATTTTAAGTATATACTCAACTCTTGTAATAAAATCACGTAAAGTAATGTACCCATCGTTTAAGTATGATGAGATTTGTAATGCTATTCGTTTTTCAATGTCAGAAGAATTACTAAATTTATCTGGATGAAATTGTTTCTGTAGGAGTGTAAATTTGTCATCGAGATCTTTAAGGTCTATTTGAGTTGAAACCTTTAATCCAAATAGTTCAAAATAATTCTTCTTTAATATATCCATTAAACATTAAAGCTCTCACCACACCCGCATTTATCTTTTACATTCGGATTATTAAATTTAAACCCTTCATTCAAACCTTCTTTACCAAAATCGAGTTCAGTCCCTTTTAAATAAACATAGCTTTTAGGATTAACTATTAATTTTACTCCTTTATCCTCAAAAACTCTGTCATCATCCTCTACTTTATCAGCAAATTCAATGACATAACCTAATCCAGAACATCCAGTTGTCTTAACGCCCAATCTCAATCCCACGCCGGACCCTCTTTTTTTCAGATGAGAACTTACATGTTTTGCTGCTATATCTGTAATTGTAATTGTCATACAAGTCGCCTTAATGGGATGACCATTTTACACTTTTGAGATCAATGCCGTCTTTGTGCATTTCCCATAGAGGTGATAATTCCCTGAGTTTTTTAACAGATGATGTAATTAAGTCAATCGCATAATCAATCTCTTCCTCAGTTGTGTACTTTCCTATAGTGAGACGAATTGAACTATGTGCTAACTCATCATCACGTCCTAATGCTCTTAGAACATAACTGGGTTCAAGGCTTGCCGAGGTGCAAGCAGAACCAGATGATACAGCCATATCTTTTACCGCCATAATAAGACTCTCGCCTTCTATAAAGTTGAAGCTTATGTTCAAATTACCAGGTATTCTCTGATTGAGATCACCATTTAGATAAACCTCTTCCATATCTTTTAGACCATTCCATAACTTATCTCTTAGTTTCTTTATTCTGTTGTTATCAGAATCCATTTCAGATTTTGCTAAACGAAAAGCTTCGCCCATGCCTACAATCTGATGAGTAGGTAATGTTCCAGATCTGAATCCGCGCTCATGACCGCCGCCGTGCATCTGAGCCTGCAACCTAATTCTAGGTTTCCTTCTAACATAAAGTGCCCCTATTCCTTTTGGTCCGTATGCTTTATGAGCAGATAAAGATAGTAAATCTATTTTGTGCTTTTCTACATCAACTTCTACTTTTCCTGGACTTTGGGCTGCATCTACATGAAACACAATACCTCTATCTCTACAGAGTGTTCCAATAGACTCTAAATCTTGTATCACACCTATTTCATTATTAACATGCATGATAGATACCAAAACTGTTTGATCTGTCATAGCATTTTGTAATTCTGTTAAGTCGACTAAGCCATTTTCTTTTGGGTCTAAGTAGGTTACTTCAAACCCTTCGGATTCTAAATGTCTCATCGTATCTAGCACAGCTTTATGTTCTGTAGATAACGTTATTAGATGATTACCCTTTTCTTTATAAAAATGTGCAGCACCTTTGATTGCTAAGTTATCCGATTCTGTGGCTCCACTTGTCCATATTATCTCTTTCTTATTTGCGTTAATCAAATCTGCAACATTTTGACGTGCTTCATCGATTAGTTTTTCACTATCCCAGCCAAAGGAATGAGATCTCGAGGCTGGATTGCCAAAGTAACCCTCTTTTGTTAAACACTCAGCCATTTTAGCTGCTACTCGATCATCAACTGGTGTAGTTGAGGAATAATCTAAATAAATTGGTACACTAAGACTATTTTTTTTGTCTTTGATAATTGTTGACATTTTCACTCTCCCTAAAAATCATGATACTTTTAACGTCTTCCCTGGTTGCAATATCACTCAAAGTAATGTCACGCATGTATTGATTAATTTTCTCATTCAGTTCAGTCCATATATAATGAGTTAAACATGGATGATCTTTATTGCAATTCATAGCACCACCACATTGAGTTTGATCAATCTTCTCATCAACAGCAGTTATGATATCCAGTAAACTAATTTCAGATGATTCCCTGCCGAGTTGATAACCTCCGCCAGGACCTCTAACGCTTTGAACCAAGTCTGACTCTTTTAATTTAGAAAATAATTGCTCCAAATAAGACAAAGAAATACTTTGACGTTTGGTTATTTCTTTAAGAGAAACTGGTTCTGTTCTGCTATGGAGAACCAAATCAGCCATAGCTATTATTGCATATCTGCCTTTTGTTGTAAGTTTCATGCGATAATTATCCTATAACCTAGTATTTTTATCAAGTATTAATTTTTCTCTCAATCGATGTTAGTATTCCTCTGAGAATACTTATTTCATGTTCCTCTAAGAGAGCTTTGTTGAACATAATATGTATTTTTTTTGTAAGGGATTTAGAATTTTTCTCTGTTACAAAATCGGTCTCTTTCAGTATATCAATAAGTTTTTTATAGAATAACTCTTTATCTTTGGTTTTCGCAAGATTTATATTTTTCTGTAATTTAAAACTAGAGACTGAATTATTCAATGATTTTTTCAACAATTCATATGTAAATATCTGAACAGCTGCAGATAGGTTTAGTGAAGAATAAAATGATGCGGTTGGTAAAGTAACAATATAATCACACATTAATAGTTCTTCATTTGACAACCCATTTTTTTCATTACCAAAGATAATATTGTAAGTCACTTTGTTATCAGTAACTATTTTATTTATACATTTATCAACTGATAGAACTGGAATAGATTCTTTCCGAGAACGAGCAGAGAAACCGATATTCAACGAACTCTCACCTAATGCATTTGATAGATCAGAGTATACCTTTGCATTATCTAAAATCTTATCACACCCAACCGCCATAGCTGTTGCAATCTCTGACGGGAATTCCTTCGGTTGTACTAGACTAAGTTTATTGAAACCCATTACTCCCATAGCACGTGCTGATGATCCAATATTACCTGGATGAGATGTATTTACTAAAACAATGTTAATATTATCAAACATACTGTATTATAATTTACAAAATCAAATTTAAAAAATATGAAACCACGACTGACTATTGCTAGAAATTCATGTAAACCCGTACCTCTTACTTTATCACGAATAATAGATCATAAAAATCCGGTTACAGACAATAATAGAAATGATGTAATTAATGAAGTCTATAATAATATTTTAAACATAATTAATCGCTCATTTGTTAAGAATGAAGGTGATATTGTCAAATCATATCAAGATTGGAAACTAATAAACTCTAGTACTCTTGAGTATAATGACGCTAATTTATTTCTTTGGAATATTAATCCAATTGAATCGTTAGATAATGATCTTGATAGAGAAACCTCGTATTGTACTATGGTCTCAATCACTAGAAATAATACTATAGAGGCATCACTTATATACAATATTAAAGATGATATTTATATCTCAGCTATTAGAGGTGAGGGCGCAATGATTGAAAATGAGAAATTGAGATCATCAAACTCGACATCTAGTATAGCTAAATTTATTTGTGATAATGACCTCATCTCCGACAACATCGTGAAAATGAATCATTATCAAAGAGATAATTCCGAATCAATTGTTAAAGATACTCTAAAATTAATTAATGGAGAGATTGATTTTATACTTATAAATAATTTTGATTTTATAAGATATCAAGCTTTGTATTTAATTTGCAGGGAAGCAAGCTTACTTGTTGACCTCAGGAAAATCAATGATGATGAAAAATGGGTATTTTTAGCCTCAAAAGCAAAAATATTTAATAGTGTCCTTCACTTAATAAGATAAATATTAGTTTTCATCAACATTCTCAAGCACTTTGAGGAAGTACAAACTAGCTCCCGCTATGTATATAGATGAAAAAGTTCCAACTAGTACGCCAATGATCATTGCAATCGAAAAATACTCTACTGCAATTCCACCAAATATTAAGAGAGAGAATAGAACAAATAATGTTGTCAAGGAGGTAATTAATGTTCTAGATAATGTCTGATTGATTGATCTATTAAGAATGTTCTCAGGCTTATCTGAATGCATAAGGTTAGCATTTTCTCTTATACGATCATACACAACAATAGTGTCATTTAACGAATAACCAATAACAGCAAGTAGTGCAGACAAAACACTTAAATCAAACTGTAACTGTAGGATAGAAAAAATACCTACAGTAATTAATACATCGTGAATCAGTGCAAGGATTGCACCAATCCCATAAAGAAATTCAAATCTAAAGCCAATGTAGACGAGAATACTTATTAGTGCAACAAGCATTGCCCACTCACCTTTTGTTCTTAGTTCACTTCCTATTTGTGATCCTACAAAATCTAGTTTTTGTATTGTATAATTATAATTACTAAGTACATCTGATATAAAAGTATTAATGTTGTTTTGATCGTATGAGCTAGATTCTTGTAATTTTATTATTACTTCCCTTTGACTTCCATAATATTGAACTATTGAATTCTCGACTGAATTATTTGAAAAACTTTTTTTAATACGATCAACTTTTACATCTTTATCAAATTCTAATTGGATGATGTAACCACTAGAAAAATCAATCCCATAATTGAGGCCTTGTGTTATAAAACTGAATAAACTAATAACTATGATAAAAACAGAGATCAATAAAGCTTTTCTCTTTTGTTGTAGAAAATCAAATTTTGTATCACTTATAATCTTCAAGCTCATATTGAAAGTCTCTCAGATTTTTTATTTTCATAGATTAAACTGACAATGGCTCTAGTGCCGACGATTGAAGTAAACATGGAGGATAAAATCCCGATAACTAATGTCACCGCAAAACCTTTGACAGCACCTGTTCCTATTGTGAGTAAACAAATTGCAGCAATCAATGTTGTGATGTTTGCATCTGAGATTGTTGAAAATGCTTTTTTATATCCAGAATGTATACTGGCATTTGGAGTATTACCATTTGTTATTTCCTCTCTTATCCTCTCGAATATTAAAACATTTGCATCGACTGCCATTCCAACAGTAAGAACTATACCTGCGATGCCAGACAATGTAAGCGTAGCTTGAAACACTGATAGTAATGAAATAATGATAAGTAAATTTGTGAAAAGAGCAACTATTGCTATCACACCAAAAGTTCGATAATAAAGAAACATGAAAATAGTAACAAGAAACATACCCAAATACATTGAATACTGACCTGAAATAATATTGTCCTTACCTAAACTTGGTCCCACAGTCCTCTCTTCTACAATCTCCATAGGTGCTTGAAGCGCACCAGATCTAAGAAGTATCGCAAGGTCCTTTGCTTCATTCATATCCAAACCAGTAATCTGAAAGTTTTGACTAAAAGCTTCTCTAATAACTGCAATATTGATCACTTTCTCGTTATCTTTCTCGACAAAGACTACTGCCATCCTTTTTCCGATATTACTCTGAGTGGTATTAAGCATATTAGATGCGCCATAATCAGTTAATCTGACGAAAACAGCTGGAGAATTTGTAGTAGAGTCGAACCCTGTATTTGCATTTCTAATTTCACCACCAGATACTATGACTTTTCTAGATAGCAGAACTGGGTCTCCATTACTTTGTTTATATAACTTTGCTGATGATATGAGTGGTGAACCGGCTAATTTAGATGCATACCAGTCTTCGGGTGTTCCTTTTGTTAATCTAAACTCAAGTGTGGCAGTAGACCCAAGTATATTTTTCGCTCGAGTAGAGTCTTGCAGACCAGGTAGTTGGACGATAATACGATTTTTTCCTTGTCTTTGAACTATTGGTTGCGAAACACCGATTTCATTAACTCTGTTCCGAAGAATGGTCATGTTTTTAGTAACTGAGCTTTTTATATCATAATCGATCGCTTTTTGTGATGGAATTATTCTAATAAGTAAATTATTTTCTTCAGAGATAATCTGATAATCTTCGCTAATATTATTATTTTCAATTAATTCTAATGCACCTGTATAAGTATCTGTGTCATTAAAAATTAAATGAAAAGTGTTCTCTTTTCTTACAGATTGTGTAAATCTAATTCTCTCTTTAATGAGTAATTTTTTTATATCTGATTCATTTTCTCTCAAGAGGTTCTTACGAATATTATTTTCATCTACCTGTAATAAGAAATGAACACCGCCTTTTAAATCTAATCCCAAAAACATAGGATTAGCATTAATGCTTTTAAAAAATGTAGGTAATTTTCTGTCGGTAAAAAGTGTAAACTCTTCAGCTATATTTGCTGATTCGAGGTTATTATAAGCTTTTAGTTGTTCATCAATACTTGAGAAACGATATACCATTTTATCGATTGTTTCATCAGTGCTTAGAGATTTTACACCTGTATTAATAATTTTATCAATTTCACTCAGGTTTATAGAATTATTATTTTTCCGTATTTCAATTGATGGATAAGAGGTGTAGAAGTTGGGTAAAGCATATACTATTGATAAAATTAAAACTAATAAAACTAGAAAATATTTCCACTTCGGGTATGCAGACATTTTACTTTATTGTCCCAATTGAATTTTTTGGGAGAATCTTACTTACGGATGATTTTTGTAATTTAATCTCAGTACTAGATGATATTTTTACCTCAACAAAAGTATCACCCACTTTTACTATCTTGCCAAGGATCCCGCCAGCTGTAGCAATTTCATCTCCAACTTTGATTTGAGTCAACATTTTTTTGTGTTCTTTCATTTTTTTTGATTGAGGTCTTATAAGGATGAAATACATCAGTACAAGAATAAAGATAGGAAGCAAGAAACCCAAAGCTGATGGCTCTTGTTGTGCTGGGGCAGCGATTGCGATATCTATAATATTCATTAGTTATTTGAGTAGATTAAATCTGTTTTTTCTATCATTTGGTCAAGTGTACCATCATATATAGCGGATCTTATTTTTTTCATAAATTCTTGGTAGAAGTATACA
>MDTD01017046.1_pt1 | contig 16125 bp, 14 predicted proteins | sample 811221 | NCBI WGS metagenome assembly MDTD01 (sample SAMN05326646, study PRJNA326480) | marine metagenome | isolation source: seawater | place: Pacific Ocean: South West | collected 2011 | reverse complement strand
GATTGAAACTTCTTTTTCTTCTTTTGCGCAAGAACTTAAAGAAATTAAAAATAATAATACTAATAAATACTTAATTTGATTCATTAATTATTATATATAATCTAATTTGGTGATTATAAAGGTCTTTAATTTAAGCTATAGATCTTAAGAAGTTTCTATTTATAACACTGTGTGGAAGGTTTCTTTCTTTAATTTCAACTATTGAAAAATTTTCTTTATTTTCAAATACTTTTCTTAATAACTGATTGGTTAAATAATGCCCACCTTGTGAGCAAGTAACATTTGCTATCATTCTATATCCACATGTATAAAGATCGCCAATACAATCTAAAATCTTATGGTTCACAAATTCTTTAGAATTTCTTAAGCCATCTTTATTCAAAATTTCTTTTTCTTTAACAACTATAGCATTATCTAAACTTCCACCTTTAGCTAATCCTTTTTTTTTAATCATTTCTATATCTTCATATAAACAGAAAGTTCTTGAGTTAAACACTTCTCTTAAATCATCCTCATAAACACTAATTCTATTTTTTTGATTATTAATTACTGGGTTTTCATATTTTAATTCATAATCTATTTCCAGACTAAGTTTTGATGGTTCAATTATTATAAATCTTTCACCATTATTAAATTCTATCTTTTTATTTACTTTAATAATTTTAATAGGCTCATCACTTTTTTTAAAACCAACTGCAGAAATCAAATCTATAAAATTTTTTGCTGAACCATCTAATATAGGTATTTCTTCATTATCTATTTCAATTAATGCATTATCAATACCTAAACAAAACAAAGCTGCCATTAAATGTTCAATTGTTGAAACTTTTACTCCTTGCTCATTTGAAATGGTTGTATTTAAAGATGTGTTACTTACATTAGAAAAAATTGGGTAAATTAAGTTATTTGTTTTAATGTCAATTCTTTTAAAAACAATTCCGGTATTTGGAATTGAGGGTTTTATTGTAACATTGGTTATTATTCCACTGTGAAGACCTATGCCACTGAAATGTATATCACTTTTAACGGTTTTTTGATTTAAGCTTGACACACGCTACTTGTAATACCTGATTAAATAATCTCAAAAACAACAAATGTTACTAGAAAATACAATTTTAATTAAAAAAATTAAAAAATTTCTCGAAAAAACCCTTATTTTTAACACTTTTATTCACCAAAACTACCTCATTTGAATTATGACCAGATAATATTTTTTTTGTCATCAAAAATATATTGTCATTATCTTTGTCATCTCTTTTTAAAAATTCTGTTACATAGTCAGCATTTGCTATTTGACTTAAAGAGATTTGATATTTATTTAAAATTTTCTCTAAATTTTCAATTATTTTATTAGACAAACAAATAAATTCTAAATCTAAAGAAAAACTTTTGTTATTTAAATTTCTTGGCAAAGATGAATAATTTTCATTATCAATTTTATAATTTTTTATAATCAGATGAATAATTCGTTTTTCATCAATTGTTTTTTTACAATTTTCTTTTGCTTCATTAATTAAATGGCTTAAACTTTCTAAATTGATCGTGTTTTCTAAATCTTTTTTTTTTATAGATAATTGGATCAAAAAAAAAATATCTAAACCAATAATTACTATTACTTTTTTAATAAAGTTATCTATTTTTTTTTCAATCTTAAAAATATTTTCATTTAAAAAATTATCCAATTCTTGATAATTTACATGATTTAATGGTTTATCAATTAACATTTGTTCTTCATAAACTTTTTCAAAATTATTTTCTTCATAAACTGAAATAATATTTTTGTTTTTACTTAAATATAGAAAAGTGCTAAAATCAATATTATTGGTCATTTATAATAATCTGGTTTTTTTGACGTAAATCTATACTGATAATTTTTTCTGACTCAAGTTTATCAAGAGTATTTAATAGAAAATTAAGTGAATTCTTAATATTGGTCTTAGGTAATTTTATCTTAAGGCCTGAGTAAGTTTCAATATCCCATCTTCCTGATTTAAAATAAAAAAAATTTTTAATTTCATCAAATTTGAAGTTTGTTTCATTAATAATTTTTTTTAGAATAAAAAAATCGTCATTATTAAATTTACCAAAAATAAATGGCAAATTTTTATCAGCTTTATTAGATTTAATTAACTTACCATTTGAACCTAAAAAAAAGTTATTGTTCTCTCTTTTTACATTAGCTAAAAATTTTGTTTTAGTTATATCAATCTTTAAAGAAGATGGGTATTTTTTAAAAACAGAATACTTTTCAATTAATTTATTTGAATTAATTATTTCTATTATTTCGGATTCATTAATAAAGAATATATTTTCTAATTTTATGTAATTAAGTTTTTTTAAAAGCTCAAAATTATTATTTTTATCTAAACCATTTATTTCAATTTTTTTTAGTTTTGGAAAATGAAAGTTATTATAATCTTTATTATTTAAAGTTCCTATTATTAAAAATAATATCAAATATACTAAAATTTTTTTACTTTTTTGTTGATGCATCTTTTAAAATCAACTCTAATAAATCTATAAAACGTATACCACGATAAGCTGCAATCTCTGGAACTAAAGAAAGATTTGTCATGCCTGGTTGAGTATTAATTTCTAATAAATAAAATTTATTATTATAAAATTTAAAATCTGATCTAGATACACCTCTACAACCAATTAGTTTATGGGCATTAAGAGATATGCTCATTAATTTATTGTAATTTTTTTTTGATAAATTTACTGGAATTAGATGCTTAGTTTTAGCTTTAGGATTATATTTTGCCTGAAAATCATAAAATTTTCTTTTTGGTTTTAATTCAATTGCTCCCAACTTTTTTGAATTAATTATTGCAGCCTGTATCTCTCTTCCAGGAATAAATTCTTCTATAATTATTTTTTTATAATTTTTTAGAAATTTCAAATTTTTATGAATATTTGTCTTTGTACAGATAAAAACATTAACACTAGAACCTTCATTTATAGGTTTTATCACGACTGGGAATTTTAATTTTTTTTCAATTTTTTCAATCAAATTCATATTATTATTTTCATAAGAATGCTCAAAAAATTTTGGGGTTAATATCTTGTTTTTTATAAAAATTTTTTTTGATAAAACTTTATCCATTGCAATTGCAGAGGAGATTACACCTGAATGAGTATATGGAATTTTAAAACTTTCTAAAATTGATTGAATATAACCATCTTCACCAAATTGACCATGCAAAGCATTAAAAATAATTTTTGGTTTAAAAGAATTTATTACATTTGGTAGTTTAAAATCTGGTTCGGTGATCTTAATATTATAACCATTTTTCTTTAGCTCTTTTGCAACTTGCTTGCCAGTGTCAAGACTTATAATTCTCTCTTTTGAGATTCCGCCAGATATAATCAATATTTTTTTTTTCAATTTATTCTAGAATTTTAATTTCTTTTTCTAAACTAATTCCTGTTTTTTCCAAAACTTTTTTGGAAACAAATTCAATTAATTTTGACATGTCTTTAAATGAGGCATTACCTTTATTTACAAAAAAATTGCAATGTTTTTCTGAAATATAAGCATCACCAAAGTTTTGATCTAATGGCACAGACTCTTTTATGAGTTCCCAAACTTTCTTATCTGTTTGAGATATTGGGTTTTTAAAAGTGCTACCACTAGTTTTGATTCTTGTTGGTTGTGATTTTTCTTTTTCATTCTTTAGTCTATCTGTTTCTTTCTTTATTTTATTAGCTTCACTTAAAACACCTTTAAATGAAGCGCTTAAAAAAATTAATTCTTCTGATAAATCATTTTTTCTATACTGAAATTTTATATCCTTAATCGGAATAGTGAATACATTACCCAATTTATCAATCGCTTGAACAGATAATAAAATATCTTTGAATTCTTTACCAAAACACCCTGCATTCATTCTAATTCCTCCACCAACTGTCCCAGGGATACAAGATAAAAATTCAAATCCACTTAAATTATTTTTTATAGCGAATTCTGAGAGGTTTTTATCTAAAACTGCACTTCCTGCAATTATTACATCTTTTCCAAGGAGTGAAATATTGTTAAAATTATTACTCAATTTAATTACTACCCCATCAAATAAATTGTCTGATATTAAAGTATTTGACCCAGCTCCAAGAATAAATATTTTTTCTTTGTTTTCCAATTTTTTTAAAAAGATAACCAAATCTTTTAAAGTTTCTGCTTTATAAAATACTTTAGATTTGCCACCAATATTAAACCAATTCTTCTTCTTAAGATCAAAATTAAATCTAACATTCTTATCAAATTCACTTAATAAATTTTTGAGATGTTCAATATTCATTTCATCAATTCTGGAAGTTTTCTCATCCAATTAGAAATAGAACCCGCACCCATACCGATAACTATTTTTTTTCCGTAAATATTAGTTTTAATAAACTTTGCTAATTGATTATTATCATTTACTAAGAATAATTTTACTTTTGAATTTTTGATTATTTCTTTTGCAAATTTCAAATAACTAAATCCTAATTTAAGCTTTTCTCCTGCGGTATATATAGGACATAAAATAACTGTATCTGCATATTCAAAAGCTCTTGAAAATTCTTTTCTTAAATCTTTTAATCTAGATATTCTATGTGGTTGAAATATACAAACTTTTTCAAACCCATTATAAACTTTATTAACACCATCTAATACCATCTTGATTTCTGTTGGATGATGAGCGTAATCATCATAGAAATCGATATTTTTGTAAGTAAAAATTTTATTAAATCTTCTTTGAACTCCTTTAAATTTTAATAATCCATCTTTTATATTTTTTACAGATATTCCAATAGTAAGAGCAACAGCTGCTGAAGCCACAGCATTTCTAACATTATGAATACCTAATAATGGTATCTTTAATTTTCTAATTTTTTGTTTTTTTTTATTAGGAACGTTAACCAATAAATCAAATTCAGTAACTTCTTTTCTTTGATTTATATTTTTAATCAAAAAATTAGATTTCAAGTTTGTTCCATAGGTATAAAAATTTTTATTTTTTAACTTTTTGATAAGATATTTATTTACATCATCATCTAGACAAATAAATGATTTTCCAAATGATGGGACTCTCTCTATAAATCGAGTAAAGTAACTTTTTAAATCATCCATAGATTTATAGAAATCCATATGTTCTCTGTCTATATTTGTAATAATTGAGTAAGTTGGAGGTATATGTACAAAACTACCATCAGACTCATCGGCCTCCAAAATTGACCAATCACTTTTTCCTAACCTAGCAGAATTTTTAAGTGAATTTATAACTCCTCCATTTATTATTGTTGGATCCAACCTAGTTTTTTGAAAAATAGAGGTAATCAAAGATGTAGTTGTTGTTTTTCCATGAGATCCAGTAATAACTATATTTTTCATTAGTGATACTATATGTGCTAACATTTTTCCTCTTTTAATTACTGGTAAGTTTTTTCTTTTAGCTTCAAGTAATTCTGGATTATTTTTCTTAATTGCAGAGGAAACAACTATTATTGTTGCATTTTTAAGATTTTGTTTTTTATGTCCTATAAAAATTTTTATTTTTTCTTTTTTAACTCTATCTATATTCTTATTTCTAGATATATCACTGCCTTGTACTTTAAATCCTTTTCCTCTCATAATTAAAGCGAGGCCACTCATGCCTATCCCGCCAATTCCCACAAAGTGTATAACTTCTGTTTTTGCTATTTCAATTTTCATTAATTAAATTTAATATTTTTTGATTAACATTAATCCAAGTATTTTGATAATTTAATTTTTTAAGATTTTCTCTTTTTTTTGCCAAACTAATTTTATTTTTCATAATATTTCTTAAAACTTGTTCTATTTCTTCCTCAAAAGCAATTTGTTCAATGATCCAACAACATTCTTGTTTTTTATAAAATCTTGCATTTTCAAACTGATGGTTGTCTTTAGATGTCGGCAAGGGTATTGCTATAAATGGAATTTGCATAATTGATAATTCTGCTAATGTAGAAGCGCCAGCTCTTGTAATACAAAGATCAGACTCACTAATTTTATTAATTAAATTTTTTTCAAAATTGAATATTTTATTTTCAATATTATTTTTTGAATAATATTCACTTAAATTTAAGATATTTTTTTCACTAGTTTGTTGAACTATCTTCATCGGAAATTCTTTTGATAAATTGACTAATTTCTCTTTAAGTTCTTTATCAAAAATGTTAGCCCCCTGACTACCACCAATCACCAAAATATTAAATTTAGTTTTATTTTTATTATTTACAATTTTATAATAATTCTTTCTTACTAAAGGAAAAATTGTTTCTATTTTATTGTTAAACTTTTTTGGGAAATTCTTAATCTGATTTGTATAACACAAAATTTTTTTACAAGATTTTAAAAAAAATCTGTTTGCTCTTCCTAACACAAAATTAGGCTCTAATAAATAAATTTTTAAATTTAAAATTTTCGCTGCAAGCACTAAGGGCAAAGACATATATCCACCCGTTGAAAAAAGAATATCTATTTTTTTACCTTTTAATAAAAAAAAAGATTTAATCGTAAGATAAAAAATTATAAATACGTTCAAAGGTAAAAGGAAAAGATTGTTTAATCTTGGAGTGTCAATAATTTCAATTTTATAAAAATCTTTATCAAAAAAGCGATAGCCTCTTTTATCTGTGGAGATAAACAATTGATTTTTTTGTGATAAATGTTCGTATAAAATTATTGCTGGTATTACATGTCCGCCGGAACCACCAGTAGAAATAAAAATTTTTTTTATCATTTATTTAATTTTTCTTTTAGTTAAATTCAATATTATACCCGATAAAATTGAGACACTTATAATTGAGGATCCTCCATAACTAATATAAGGAAGTGTCATTCCAGTTGTTGGAAATAATCTTATATTAACTCCTACGTGAATTAGTGCTTGCATTAAAATTAAACTAATACAGCCTACTAAAATTAATTTTGTTTTTTCATCATTTTCTAAACTTACTTTTTTAAAAATTGAGTAAATTAGTACTAAAAATAAAAATAAGATTAGAATTATGGCAATAACGCCAAATTCTTCAGAAATAACAGAAATAATATAATCTGTATGTGCCTCTGGAACTCTATTTTTTAAATTTCCCTCTCCAATTCCTTTTCCAAAAAAACCTCCACTTGTAATAGACTCTATTGCTTTGTCTGATTGAGCATTATGTGTACCGGTTTCTGTGTCAAAAAAAGATAATAATCTATTTTTTATATAAACAAATTTAGGAACAAAAATTATTAAATGAGAGAATAGTATTATTAATATAGAAAAAAAAATAATTAAAAAACTAATATTAATACCAGAAACAAAAATTAAAACAGACCAAATGAATAAAACTAACAAAGATTGCCCAATATCAGGTTGTAAAGCTAAAAATAAAACAACCATTGATGTTATTAAAAATGAAAAAAAATATTTTAAATAAATATTTTTATAGTTTTCACTTCCTAAAATTACACTTATAAAAATAATCAGAAAAGGTTTAACTAGTTCGATTGGTTGAAATCTTGGTAAGAATTGTAAATCAATCCATCTTTTTGAACCTTTAACTTCAATGCCTATAACTGGAACTAAGAACAAAAATATTAATGAAATAAAAAAAATAATTAATGAAATTTTAAATAATTTTTCCTGATTAATTGATGAAAAAATAAAAATAAAAAATATTCCCAAGAGGATAAAAGTCAAGTGCTTAAAAAAAAATAAATAATCATTTGTATCTAATTTATCTGAGACAATTAGAGATGTTGAAACTAAAGAAAAAAATAAGCCAATTAAAAATAATAAAATAATTAGAGAAAATATGAATTTATCTAAATTTTTCCACCATCTGTAGTATAAATTTTGAAGTGATAAGATATTATCCATTTAAATATTTTTTAACTAATCTATTAAAATAAGAACCTCTATCTTCAAAATTTTTAAAATTATCAAAAGATGCAGCCGATGGGCTAAATAATATTGTATTGTCTGCTAATTTTTTTTTTTTTGAAATAGATAAAGTTTTTTTAAATGCTTTTTCTAAACTTTCAAAACTTTCATATTTAATTTTACCCTTTAATTGATCTTTAAAAAATTTTTTATTTTTTCCAAAAATAAATGCTTTTATCTTATTATGATATTTTTTTGGTAAATCAAATTTATCCCCTTTTTTATGAACACCTCCTATCAACCAAAAAATATTTGGATATACTTTTAAAATTCCTATAGATGATGAAAAGCTCGTAGATTTAGAGTCATTAATAATTAAAAAATTTGACTTTTTATAAATAATTTGTTGACGATATTTTAGTCCTTTAAATTTTTTAATTGTTCCAAATATTGATTTTTTATTTAATTTAAGTTTTTCCACTATTGATAAAACAAATGATAAATTCTCTTTATTTGTCTCAGTCAAAAAATAACTATTTTTTAATTTTGAAAAATTTTTGTGAAAATTACCTATTGTCACTTTTACTAATTTACACTTTAATTTTTTTTTATATAATTCTTTTCTTAACATAATATTATCATCTTTAATAAAAGCTAAAGAATTTCTTGATTGATTTATTAATAATTTAAGTTTCGCTTTAATGTAATTTCTGAATGTTTTATGTCTTTCAATATGATCAGGTGAAATATTTAATATTGCAGCATATTTTGATTTAAAAATCCTACTATATTCTAATTGATAAGAGGATGCCTCAACAACAAAAATTGTTTTTGGCTTAATTTCTTTTGCTGATAAAATTGGATTACCAATATTTCCAACTAACCTGACATCATATTTTTGTTTTAATAAAATTTCATATAAAAGTTGACACGTTGTTGATTTTCCATTGGTTCCTGTAATTGTAATACAGTCATTTTTAAAAAAAGAGTTGAAAATATCTAGGTCGGTATAAATTTTATTTAAATTCTTTTTTAAAAATTTTGAAAGTTTACATTTATTAATATCTATTCCTGGGCTAATTATAATACAATCAAATTCTTTTTTTAAGAGAATTTTATAGTTAATTAGTTTTTTATTCTTTTGTGGAAAATCATCATATAAAAAAACCTCACTCTTATTTCTAAGAAAATTAAAAGTTGATAAACCACTTTTTCCTAATCCATATATTAATATTTTTTTATTTAAAAAAATATTCAAATCATTTTTCATTATCTTAATTTTAATGTAGCTAGGCCAATCATTGCTAAAATAATTGATATAATCCAAAATCTAATAACGACTGTAGATTCAGGCCAGCCTTTTTTTTCAAAATGATGATGAATAGGTGCCATTCTGAATATTCTTTTACCTGTTAATTTAAATGAGATTACTTGTACCATTACTGACAAGGCCTCTAATACGAATAAACCACCTGTAATAGCTAAGACAATTTCATGCTTTGTTATTATCCCTACGGCTCCAAGTGAACCTCCTAATGATAATGATCCAGTGTCACCCATAAAAATCTTAGCGGGAGGAGCGTTGAACCACAGAAAACCTAAACATGCACCAATAATTGCTCCACAAAATATTGCTATTTCACCTGTACCATCAATGTAAATTATTTGAAGATATTCAGAAAAAACTATGTTTCCAGTGACATAACTTATAAATGCAAAACAGCCAGCAACAAGAATAACTGGAACAGTTGCTAAACCATCTAAACCATCAGTTAAATTGACTGCATTTGAAGAACCCACAATTACAAAAATTGAAAATGGAATAAAAAACCATCCAAGATTAACAATTAAATTTTTAAAGAATGGAAAATAAAGATTTTTAAATTCTTCATATTCCACAAAATATGTTAAAATTACTATACCTAATGTTGATAATAAAATTTGAATAATTAATTTTAATTTGGATGATATTCCAGAGGAATTTCCATGTTTTATTTTTTTATAATCATCAAACGCTCCAAGTAATCCAAATGACAAAACAATATAAAGGCAAAATAAAACATAAATGTTTCTTAAATTTCCCCAAAGTACGAGTGATACTAATAAACCAATTAAAATAATCACACCTCCCATTGTCGGTGTGCCAATTTTTTTTATAATATGATCACTTGGTCCATCATCCCTAATTGGGTTCAATATTTTTCTATCAGAAAATAACTTAATAAAAGGTCCACCAATTAAAAGAACAATAACTAGAGAGGTGAACACAGCTAGACCTGTTCTAAATGTAATGTATTTAAAAACGTTTAAAAAACCAAACAACTCAACATAATTTAATAAAAAATCATACAACATTTAAATTTCTCACTTTAAGTTTTTTGGCTATCTTGTTCAATCCAGTAGCGTTTGATCCTTTTATCATTAAATAATCATTATTCTTTAAATCATCATTTATCAAATTAATTATATTAAAGTTTTTAGGTAATATTTTACCTTTTTTATTTGGCTTTAAGTTTGTGAAGGTTTTTTTAATATGTTTTCCTATGACATAAACTTTATTTATATTTGTTTTATTAATTTCTTTACTCAGAAGCTTATGCTGGTTTACTGAATGTTTACCCAACTCGAGCATATCACCTAGAATTAAATACTTTTTATTTTTTTTTGTAAATATTTTATCAAAATTTTCTAATGCTACTTTAACTGAAAGGGGATTTGAATTATAAGACTCATCAATTAAATTAATATTTTTTCCTTTTATTTTTAATTTTGAGATATCACCTCGACCTAGAGGCAATTTAAAATTTAAAAAGATATTTTTATTAAGTTTTTTTATATCCAGAAAGGAATACAAAGCTGTTAAGGAAGCTAATATATTATATATATTATTTTTGTTATCGTTATTAGAATAAAAAGAATAAGTAGAATTATTAATTTTAATTAACATCTCATATTTATCCTTCACTTTTTTTTTAATCTTAATTAATTTTGTAAATGAATTCTTGTTCTGGATGCCAAAAGAGAGAGCTTTTAATTTCTTTTTTAATGCTATTTTTTTATGATAATGAAAAAAATTATCATCTGAGTTTAAAACTATTGTACCATTTGATTTTATATTATCAATTATTTCAGCTTTAGCATCTGCTATATGATTTATAGTATTAAAATTTTTTGAATGAGCATAACTAATATTAGTTATAATTCCTAGGTCAGGTTTTATTATATTTGAGAGATAATCAATTTCTCCTTTTTTATCCATCCCAATCTCAAACACTCCAAAATCATCATTTTGTTTTAAATTAAATAAACTTAGTGGAACTCCATATTTATTATTAAAAGATTTGGGTGATATAGTAGTGTTTGATATTTGTTTTAAAATAAAACCCAACATTTCTTTTAAAGTTGTTTTTCCACAACTGCCAGTAATTGAAATAATTTTTGCATCTAAATTTTGTCTCAAAGATCTTGAACAAGCAGTCAAGAAATTAAGAGAATTTTTAACTTTAATTTGTTTTGATAATGGAAGTTTATTGTCAATTTTATTGACAATTGTGAGTGAAGATTTTTTTCTTAAAGCTTCTGATACAAATTTATTACCATCAACTTTATCTCCTTTAATAGCAAAGAAGATATCATTTTTTTTGATAATCTTGGAGTTAATTGATGCATTTTTAATAACTAAATTATTTGGTAATTGAGTGTTTGTTTCCTCTTGGATTATATTTATTTTGATATTCTTTGATAAAGATTTGTTTTTAAATTTTATTGAATTCAAAATTATTTCTTTATCAGAAAAAAATAATTTTTTTTTTCCATAATCTTGTGTTTTTTCATGACCCTTTCCAGCTATAAGCAAAATTTCACCCGTTCTCAGGTTTTGTATAGATTGGTGAATAGCCTGTTTTCTATTTGGTACCTCATCTATATCTTTTTTTTTAATACCTTTTTTAATATCTTTTCTAATTTTTGATGGGCTCTCATTTCTTGGATTGTCATCTGTTAGGTAAATTCTATCGGCATATCTCTCTGCAATTTTACCCATTTTTGATCTTTTTTTAAAATCTCTGTTTCCTCCGCAACCAAAAACTAAATTTAATTTACTTGAGGGAAACTGCTCTTTTAAATTTAATAAAGCTAATTGAAGTGCCTCTGGCGTATGTGCATAATCTAATATTACTTTACTGTTATTTTTTATATTTCCAATTTTTTCTAATCTTCCTTCTACCGCTTTAATTCTATGAACAACATTAATTATATCTTTTAAACTAATATCACTTCGATATGCGGCTAAAATTGACATTAAAATATTTTTGATTTGAATTTTACCAATTAGATTCAGTATTATTCTATATTGCTTATTTTTAAATCTAATTTCTATAATTTGCTTTTCATTATCAAATTTATGTGAAATTAGCCTTAGTCCTTTTTTTTTATTAAATATCAAATCTAAATTAATTCCCCTCTGTGAGGAAATTTTTTTTATCATATTTACTTGTGGAATATTTTGATCAGAAACTATAACTCCTCTTTTTTTGATTAATTTTTTAAATAGATATAACTTTGAGTTTAAATAATCTCTCATATTTTTGTGATAATCTAGATGATCATGAGATAGATTAGTAAATATCCCAACATCAAATAATAATCCATCGAGCCTATTTTGTTTTAATCCATGACTTGAAGCCTCCAAAATTATGTAATCAATTCTCTTAATTTTTAAATTTTTTAATATTTCACTAAGCTGGATAGGATCTAAGGTGGTGTTTTTTAAGGATTTTTTTTTATTTTTAGTTTTTACTCCGATAGTACCGATTGATGCTACTTTTTTTAAATTCAAATTTAAAATTTGATAGTAAAAATCAGCTACGGAAGATTTACCATTTGTTCCTGTAACTGCAACTAATTTTATAAATTTTTTGTTAAAAATCTTATATGAAATTTCTGACAAAAGTTTTCTAACATTTCGTGATTTAATATATTTGATATTTTTTTTTTTATTTCTTATTTCTTTTTCTGAAAAAATAATTTTAGCACCTTTTTTTATTGCATCTTTAATAAAATCATTTCCATCAAAATTATTTCCTTCAATTGCAAAAAAAATACCATCTTTTTTTACTAATGAACTTTTTGAATAAATTCCTGAAAAAAAAGTTTTGCCTATATTTTTATTAATATTCGGAATATAATCTTTAAGATACATGGCTTAATATTTTTTACTATATTTTGTGGCTAAAATAGGCCCAATTTTATCAATAATTTGTCCAGTGACCTCTACACTTGTCCAGCCTGCTGTATTAAATGGAGTGCCTTTAAATTTTATATTTGATCCATCCCTGTAGTTATAAATATAATCTTTATTTGTTTTTGGCTCATCAAGCATGATGGTTAAAACATATTTTGGATTGGAAATTGGAAAGACAGAAATAAAAGTATTAATTTTATTTTTTGAATACCCTCCTAAAGAACTTTTTTGTGCTGTGCCTGTTTTTCCACCAATTTCATAACCATAAACATTTGCTAATGAAGCTGTTCCTTCTTTAGTATTAACAATCTTTCTTAAGATTGGTAAAATTTTTTCAGATACATTTTTATTTAGAATTTGGATCTTTTTTGTTTCTCTATCTTTAATCAATGTTGGTTCTACTATATAACCACCATTTGTGATAATTGAATATGCTTTAGTGAGCTGTAATAATGTTGTTGTAATACCATGACCGTAAGATGCAGTTGCAAGCTTACACTTTCCCCATTTAAATTGTAAAGGTGTTCCAACTTCTTCAATATCAAAATTTAATTTTCCAAGAACACCAATTTTATTTAAAAATAGTTTAAAATTTTCAACTCCCAGGAGTTGACCAATTCTCACAGAACCAATATTTCCTGATCTAATTAAGATTTGTTCTGCAGTTAAAGTTGTTGGAATTTTTTCATCATATTCCCTGATTTTAAATCCAGAACAAGAAAGCGATTTTGGTAAATCAATAAATTCAGTTTCAGGTTCAATCAGTTTTTCATTTAAGGCTGCTGCTAAGGTAAAAGTTTTAAAAACAGATCCTAATTCATAAACACCTTTTGTTGCTCTATTGATGAAATTTTTATCATCCATTCTACTTCTTTGATTGGGATCAAAGTCTGGTAAGGAAACTATAGATATTACTTCACCATTATTAATATTCATCAAAATTGCAGCGCTTCCTTTTGCACTAAATATCTGATTATATTTTAATAATTCTCTCCTAATTAAAAACTGAATATCTTTATCAACAGTTAATTTCACTGGTTCTAAATTATTCTTTAAAGTTTCATCTAAAGATTTTTCTAAACCAGATATACCATTATTATCATTATCAATCTGACCAATTATGTGACTAAATAAATTTTTTTGAGGGTATATCCTTGTCAATGAATCTCTTGACTCAATTGATTTATCTCCAAGTTTCATTAACTTTTCATAATTCTCTTCAGATATTTTTTTTTCAAAATAAAAAAACTTTCCTTTTTTTAACTTTTTTTTAATTTCGAAATAATTTTTATTTGGAAAAATATATTTTAAATTTAAAATTAGTTTTTTTTCATCAATAACTTTTGAGGGGCTTATACCAATATCAATTGAGCTTACTGTTTTACTCAGATAATTCCCATCTCTATCTATAATATCAGCTCTATATAAGTTATTATTTAATTTTTTAAAATTTGTCTCAGATATTATATTTTCTTTTCTTGAGCCTAAGTGGATTAAATGTATAGAATAAATTATTGAGATTAAAAAAAAAACAAAAAAAATGAATGCAACTCTATTAAATTTTATATCTATATTAGACTTATTTTTTTTATAGAAAAAATCATTTTGCTTTTCTTCTAAAATTATTTTCCAGTTTCTATTATCCATAAAATTTAATTAATTTCTAATTTTTGTTTCTCCAAATTCTTGTTAATTATTATTATTTTCTCAAATTTTTTTTGAATTAGCTCATCATCAAAATGTAAGTCATGAAATTCCATTAATTTTTCAGCTGAACTTAAATATTCATATTCTAATTTTATATTTTCAAAATCACTTTTTAGACTTCTTAAATTTTCTTCTTTAGTAAAAATTTGATCTTCTATTTTTTTTGTAGAATTTTTTATTAACGCAGTAACTAAAATTAGAGATATAATTAAACAAATAATTGTAAATTTCTTCATAATTTATTAGCTATATTTTCTATATCAATTAAATTTGCAAATTTTTGAAGTACATCTGTTTCGAAATTATAAAGATCTGATTTTTTTATTACATATCTAAGTTTTGCAGATCGTGAAGGTGCATTTTCCTCTAATTCATTTTTTGATGGTATAATAGGTTTTTTTTTAACCACTTTTAAAAGTGTGCTTTGTTGTTCCAACTCAGGCATATATCTAGACACACTTTTTTTTTCTGATAAACTTTTAAAAAAATATTTTACTATCTTATCCTCGATAGAATGAAAAGTTACTACTGCAAGTATTCCATCTTTCTTTAATATTTTTGTTGCTGAAATAAGACCATAGATTAATTCACTTATTTCTTTATTTACAAAAATTCTTAATCCTTGAAAAACTTTTGTAGCACTATGTGATTTAAAATTTTTTTTTCTTTTTGTTTTGTCAATTAAATTTACTAAGGTCTTTGTGTCGATTTCTTTTTTTTTTCTTTCTTTAATAATAGATTTTGCAATTTTTCTTGACTCACTTTCCTCACCAAAAAATTTAAATATTTTTTCTAAATCTTTCAAATCTAGTTTATTAATGACATCTTTCGCAGAAAAATCATTAATACCCAGTCTCATGTCTAGATCTCCATCAAAATTAAATGACAAACCTTTTTTTTGATCTTTTATTTGCGTGTAAGAAAAACCTAAATCAAAAATTATACCTCTTATATTTTCATTTTTTAATTTTAAATCCTCTAATTGACTAAATTTTTTATGTTTAAAAATAAATCTTTCTTGAAAATTTTTTAAAATTAAATCTGCCTTTTTTTTTGTTTCAATATCTCTATCAAGCGCAATTACTTTTGTGTTTTTATGTTTTAGTATTTCTTTAGAGTATCCACCTTGACCAAACGTGCAGTCAATAAATGTGCCACCATGTTGAGGGGAAATAATGCTAATTAATTCATTTAGCAGTACTGGATAATGTTTTGGAATATCCAATACCATGGTGGCTTCCATTTATTTTTTCGAAGACCATTAATTTTTTTGTCTTCTTAAAAATGCGGGTATTTCAAGATCAT
>MDTD01044531.1_pt1 | contig 16130 bp, 17 predicted proteins | sample 811221 | NCBI WGS metagenome assembly MDTD01 (sample SAMN05326646, study PRJNA326480) | marine metagenome | isolation source: seawater | place: Pacific Ocean: South West | collected 2011 | reverse complement strand
TCTAGGTATCTCTATGTTTATATTTTTTAGGTTATGCGTCCTTGCGCCTTTAACGAAAATATTCTTCTTCATGGTAGAGAATGATAGCATCATATTCATCCCCCAAATACCGCTTTTTTTACTCGGAAATTACGATATCACGTAATGATTATATAATAGCTGCATATTTGGGAATATGTGCTCTGATTATGTGGAATTTTTACTATTCGTAAGATAATATTTAAGTTATAGTAGTTTACTCATGGTTAATTCGAGAATAGATGTCTGTAAATAAAGTAATCATTTTGGGTCGCGTTGGGGCTAATCCTGAAGTTAAATACATGCCTAGTGGAAATGCGGTGGTGAATTTGTCTATCGCAACTAATAGGAAGTTTAAGAATCAAGATACAGGTTCTTATGAGGATAAAACTGAATGGCACAGAGTAGTTTTCTTTAACAAACCCGCAGAGACTATTGGCCAATATGTAAAAAAAGGTCAGCAATTATATGTTGAAGGTCGTCTACAAACAAGAAAATGGCAAGATAAAGATGGCGTTGAGAAATATTCTACTGATATTATCTCAGATAACTTCACTTTCATAGGATCCAAGTCGGATAATCAAGATTTTGAAAATAGTTCACCACAGAATAATGAAACTTTTGATCAAAGCGTTCCGTCAACTAGTGACGATGACATTCCCTTCTAAATAAAATGCTAGAAGATAAAAAATTCTACATAAAGACACACGGTTGCCAAATGAATGAGTACGATTCTGATAAACTTGATGATGTTTTACAACATCATTTCAAAATGGAGAGAACAAATAAACCTGAGAGCGCCGATCTCCTTTTTTTAAATACTTGCTCGATTAGAGAAAAAGCTCAAGAAAAAGTATTTCACCAACTTGGAAGATGGAAAAAATACAAGTCAAATAAACCAGATCTTCTCATAGCAGTAGGAGGATGTGTAGCTACTCAAGAAGGAAATAAAATAAAATCGCGATCACCGCAAGTAGATATTATTTTTGGCCCTCAAACTATCCACAGATTACCTAAAATGATTGAAGAGGTCATTAATAAAAAGAAAAAAGTTCAAGTAGATGTTTCATTCCCAGAAATAGAAAAATTTGATTATCTTCCCTCCTCAAAAAAGAAAACACCAAGTGCTTTTGTCTCAATTATGGAGGGATGTAGTAAATATTGTACTTTCTGTGTAGTTCCATATACTCGTGGCGAGGAAGTCAATAGAAGGTTCGATGATATTATATTTGAAGTTTCGAATCTCTCAAAATTAGGAGCTAAAGAGATTGTTCTATTGGGACAAAACGTGAATGCTTATAAATCAGAGAACTATACAAAAGATAAGGTAAATTTCGCTGATTTAATAAGATATGTGTCATACATTGATGGCATTGAGCGGATACGACACACGACGTCTCATCCAATAGATTTTGGTGAGGATTTAATAAATGAGTATAAAAATCCAAAATTAGCGGATAATTTACATCTACCAGTTCAATCTGGTTCGGATAGCATATTGATGCGCATGAAAAGAAAGCACACGTCGTTGGAGTATAAAAGTATTATAAGGAAGATACGCAAGATCCGACCTGACATACACCTGACTTCGGATTTTATCATAGGCTATCCGGGGGAAACTGATAATGAATTCACGGAGACAATCAACTTCATTTATGACGTTAACTTTACTGACGCATATAGTTTTATATATAGTCCTCGACCAGGTACACCTGCTACCCTCGAAAAAGACAACATTTCAATGGAAACGAAAAAGAAGAGATTATATGAATTACAGAACATAATAAGAGAACAGGCCATAGCATATTCGAAAAGCATGCACGGTACACATCAAAGGGTGCTTGTGGAGGAAAGATCTAAAAAGAAACCAGGTGAATATTTTGGGCGGGCGAGTAATAATAAAATCGTAAATTTTAAATCAAGAGAGAATTATATAGGAAATTTTGTAGACGTTGAAATTACTAATGTTACGCAAAATATTGTTTTTGGAGAAATAATAAATCAAAATATTGAAAAGGAAAAACAGAACGCAAGGGCTAAAATTGCCAAGTAAAAACACTCATGCAAATTTAACACTAAAGCCACAAGATAATGTCAGGCTTGCAAAGTTATGTGGAACACTTGATGAAAATTTACGACAGATTGAATCTTTTATGAATGTTGAAATATCTAATCGTGGTAATAATTTTACTATCAAAGGAAATGAGACAGATGTTCCAAAAACATCCGATTTAATTCAAAAATTATATATTATTTCTGAATATGAAGATCTAACACCAAAACAACTTCATATGATCATGAACGATGATTTTGAGAATAGTAGTATAGTTGAAGGCTCAACTGAAAGCGTAAATGATGCACTTAGATGTAAAAAAATAAACATAAAGCCAGTCACTAAGTCACAGAAAAATTTTATTCACTCTATGTTTTCAAATGATTTAGTTTTTGGTCTTGGTTCAGCTGGTACTGGTAAAACATTCCTAGCTGTAGCGTCTGCAATATATTTCCTAGAGCAAGGGTTAGTGAAAAAAATTTTTCTTGCTAGACCAGCAATTGAGGCGGGTGAAAAGTTGGGTTTTTTACCAGGAGATCTTGCTGAAAAAGTAAATCCATATTTACAACCAATTTATGATGCTCTCAATGAGATTACCGGACAATCGCAACTTAACAAGTTGCTAGAAAAGAAAATTATAGAAATAGTCCCTCTTGCTTATATGAGAGGGAGGACTCTTAATGATGCATTTATCATATTAGATGAAGCTCAAAATACAACTATTGCTCAAATGAAAATGTTTTTAACTAGAATTGGATTTAGATCAAAAACAGTTGTCACAGGTGATCTCAGTCAGACCGATTTACCAAAAGGAACTAAGTCAGGTCTTACAGATTGTATTGAATTTATTGATAAAGTTAATGGTGTTTCTATCATAGAATTTAAGTCTAGTGAAGTTATAAGACATAAAATAGTAAGAGATATTATTAAAGAATATGAAAAAAGAGATAAATAAATCATTGAGTGTCAAATTTATAGACTATGAGGTCCGTAATGGTTACCCAAGCGAACATAAGATACGCAAATGGGCAAGGGAAGCTTATCTTGGGCAAAATCAGAACTCAGTAAATATAAAACTTGCTTCAGTAAGTGAGATGAAATCTTTGAGTATGAAATTCTTCAATAAAAAAAATCCATGTAATGTACTTTCTTTCCCTGATGTTTTAACACGATTAAACCACTCACATTTTCTCGGTGATATAATAATCTGTGGAGAGGTAGTGGATAGAGAATCAAAGAAATATAACATAGATTCTGACAAAAGATGGGCTCATATGGTTATTCACTCTATGCTGCACCTGCAAGGTTATGATCACATGCTTAAAAAGAGTAAACAGGTCATGGAGAGAAAAGAAATAGATTTAATGAAACGGATAGGTTTTTCTAACCCTTATTATGAAAACTAAAAAAATATCAGTATTCGAAAATTTAACAAAAATTTTTTCAAATTCCCCAAAGGAGAAAGTTGATCTGCTAGAGTTATTGAGAGAGTCTGTATTGGGAGGTCTTCTAGATAATGAGTCAATGACCATGATTGAAGGCGTTTTCAAAGTATCAGAGATACAAGTCCGAGAAATAATGATACCTAGACCTCATATGAAAGTTATCGATATTGCAGATGATCTAAATGAAATCATTAAAAAAGTCACGACATCAGGTCATTCTAGATTCCCTGTTATTGATGATAATAAGGACGAAATAATAGGTGTCCTTTTGGCAAAAGATTTACTAAAAAAAGTATCCGATGTTGACAATGACGGGTTTGATTTACATGAACTACTAAGACCTGCAGTATTTGTTCCTGAAAGCAAAAGAGTAAACATCCTTCTAAATGAATTTAAAGCAAATCGTAACCACATTGCTATTGTCATCGATGAACATGGTGGTGTTTCTGGTTTGATAACAATTGAAGATGTCTTAGAGGAAATTGTGGGTGAGATTGATGATGAACATGATCAGCGTAATGATTCACTTATTATTTCTAAAGGAGATAACGAATACATTGTAGATGCATTGACGTCATTAGACGATTTCAACTCATATTTTTCGTCTGACTTTGAAGATGATGATATAGAAACGATAGGTGGATATTTGACAAATCAGTTTGAAAAGGTACCAGGTATTTCAGAAGTCCTTCACACGAAGAACTTATCTTTCAAGGTGTTATCTGCAGATTCAAAAAAAATTAAGAGAGTCCAAGTTATTGTAGAAACCAACGGCAAGGATTAAGTTTGATCTTGTGAATGCAAAGGAGTTAATTGCCATTATTCTAGCCGGCATCTTGTATGTTTCAGCCTTTCCTCCATTTAATTTTAAATTTATAATATATATTTCACTTATAATTTTCTTGAGTTTAATAATATTACAATCAAAAAAGAATGCGATGATCTTATCATTTATTTATGGATTTGTAATATTCTCTTTGGGTACCTCTTGGATTTTTAATAGTATCTATACATATGGAAATGGAGGAATTTTTATTTCGAGCATTCTTACTGTCATTTTTATTCTAGTACAATCAAGTTATTTCCTTATAATCGGTTTTTTTATTAATAGAAGTTATTTCAATTTTGAGAATAAACTCTCAATACTTGCTCCCGCGTCATTTTTGGTATTGATTGAATATGCACGCTCTCACTTATTTACTGGTTTCCCCTGGCTGATTATTGGATACAGTCAGATACACACAATTTTTGATAATGTTTATCCGTTAATAGGAAGTTATTTTGTTAGCTTTATCACTGTTTTGATCTCTACATATATAGCTATTTCATTTATTAATAGGAAAGAAACTATACATAATAAAACTATTTTGTTAAGTATAATTTTAATAATATCTATTATTCAATATAGCAAACCCTGGGTTAAGGATTCCGATGAGTCTATTTCTTTTGCAATAATACAACCTAATATTAAACAAGATTATAAATTTAATATGTCAAACCTCAACAAGATAAAGCAAAAATACATATCATTATCACGAGGGATAGAGAGTGACTTAATCATAATGCCGGAGACAGCACTACCAATTGTGCATAAATCAAGTTCACATTTTTATAGAGACAAAATTCTCACACAAGCAAACAGCATAATTTCTGGAATTTTTAGAAAAGATAAAAATCATATTTTTAACAGCATGCTTCTTCTCAATAAAACAGAGCAATTTTATGATAAGAGACACCTAGTGCCTTTTGGTGAGTATACACCATTGAAGTCACTACTAGAGCCTCTAGCTGAGACTCTTGCTATTCCAATGTCTGATCTATCATCCGGGGCTTCAAATCAAAATATTTTCACGTACAAGACTTTTAAACTGATACCCATAATTTGCTTTGAGTCTGCATATCCATCGTTAATTGAAACAAATGATAATGACTATAGTGTTATAATCAATTTAAGTAATGATTCTTGGTTTGGTGATTCCTTTGCGCCACATCAACATCTTCAGATAACGCAGGTTAGAGCGATGGAATTTCAGCGGAATCTCATAAGATCTGCTAACACAGGTATATCAGCACACATCAATAAGTATGGAGTAGTCTTAAATAAATTAGACTTCAATACTTCTGGGATAATTCAATCAGATACTTCTGCCACAAAAGGTTCAACACCATTTAGTCGTTTTGGTGATTACCCGCTTTTAATGCTAGTATTTATAATAGTAATTTCTTATGTAGTAAGAGTTGTAAAATATGAGTGATGATTACGACCCTAAAAAGGTAGAAGAAAAAATTCAGAAGTATTGGAAAAATAATGATTCTTTTTCTACATCAATTGATGTAGATAAAAGTGAGAGTTATTATTGTTTATCAATGTTTCCATATCCAAGCGGTAAATTACATATTGGACATGTTAGAAATTATACAATTGGCGATGTTATCTCACGTGCTAATCGGATGCTAGGTAAAAAAGTTTTCCAACCAATGGGATGGGACTCTTTCGGATTACCGGCAGAAAATGCAGCAATCAAGAATAAAATTCATCCAGAAGAATGGACCAAAAAAAATATAGAATATATGAAGGGTCAATTAAAAAGACTTGGGTTTAGTTACAACTGGAATCAAGAATTATCAACTTGTGAGCCGAGTTATTATAAGTGGGAGCAATGGTTTTTTCTTAAATTGCTTGAAAAGGGCCTAGTTTATCGAAAAAAATCTGAAGTAAATTGGGATCCAGTGGATAAGACAGTTCTGGCAAATGAGCAAGTGATCGATGGGAGAGGTTGGAGATCAGGTGCAATAGTAGAACGAAGAGAAATACCACAATGGTTTCTGAGAATATCATCATATTCAGAAGAATTACTAAGTAGCTTAGACGAACTTTCGGATTGGCCTAAATCTGTAATAACTATGCAGAAAAATTGGATAGGTAAGTCAGTGGGTGCTGTCATCAAATTTAAGATAAAGGGAACAAGTGATTATTTAGATGTCTATACAACAAGACCAGATACAATATGTGGCGTTGCTTTTCTGGCACTATCCCCGAATCATCCATTCTTTAATTCTGAAATACAGCTTTCTGAGGATGTGAAAAAGTTTATCCTTAAATGCTCCAAAATTAAAGTATCTGAAGAGACTGTCAATCAACTAGACAAGGAAGGCATCAAGACAGAATATATAGCAGAGAATCCTATCACTAAACAAGACGTCCCCATATGGGTTGCTAATTATGTACTATCTGATTATGGGACTGGTTGTGTAATGTCAGTTCCTGCCCATGATCAGAGAGATTATGAATTTGCAAATAAATACGACCTTCCTTTTGTGAAAGTTATAGATTCAGAGCATGTAAGTGCAGATCAAGCATATACAGGTGAAGGTAAACTAGTTAATTCTTTAGAATTTTCAGGTTTGAGTTCAAAAGAAGCTAAGAAAAAGATAATTAAATTTCTTGAAGTAAATAATTTAGGTAGATCGAAGGTTAATTATCGACTCAGAGATTGGGGCATATCACGTCAAAGATATTGGGGTTGCCCAATACCAGTCTACTATCATGAGGATGGTACTATGTACCCAATTACAGAATCAGAGCTTCCAGTGGAGTTACCAAAAGATATTGATTTTAGTGTTGATGGTAATCCGCTAGATTCTCATCCATCATGGAAATATATGCAATGTCCTCGCACAGGGAAAAAATCTATACGCGAAACAGATACCTTTGATACATTTTTTGAGTCATCTTGGTACTACCTGCGGTTTTTATCTGCAAATAATAATGAAAAAATATTGGATGATAGAGTAAATTCTTGGCTTCCAGTTGATCAATATGTAGGCGGAATCGAGCATGCTATCTTGCATTTATTATACGCACGTTTTTTTCATAAACTCATGAGAGATTTAGGACTAGTAAAGTCATCTGAGCCATTTAAATCACTTTTGTCTCAAGGGATGGTATTAAAAGATGGTGCAAAAATGTCAAAATCTAGAGGAAACACCATTGATCCTGACGATATAATTGAGAGATATGGTGCAGATACATTGAGGCTTTTTATTATGTTTGCAGCTCCACCAGAGAATAATTTAGAGTGGTCTGATTCTGCTATTGAGGGATCATACAAATTTCTTAAAAGATTTTGGAAATTTTCATACAGAATTAAAAAGTTGAATAATGACACTGATCACAAAGATAACGAATTATTTGATAGTGTTAATATTAAGTTAAATAGAAGTATTGATAAGGTAACTAATGATATATTCGTAAGGAAGAATTTTAATACAGCGATATCAACTATTATGGAGTTACTGAATGACTTTATCAAATATGTCGATCAAGAGGAACCTAATAAAGAGTTTTGCATGCATGGTCTAGAGATAATGCTTAAATTACTCTCTCCTTTCGTCCCTCATGTCAGCCAAAAAATTTGGTGGGATTGCATTAATTCTGAGAATTTGATGGACCAATCATGGCCAGTGTCTGATAAAAAATCATTAATTGAGAAAGAGACAGAGATTGTTGTGCAAATTAATGGTAAAGTCAGAGGACGAATTCATATAAAACCAGGGTCTTCAAAAGATCAGGTGAATATCCTAGTTAAGGAAAATGAAAAGATATGTAGATATTTAGATAAGGAAGAAAAAAAAATTATCTTTATCAAAGATAAAATTATAAATTATGTTCTATAAATGTATAAATATTCAATAATTACATATTTAGCGATGAGTTTGCTAGTTACCGGTTGTGGTTTTCAACTCCGTGGAAATGTTGATTTACCACCTAACCTAAAACAAATATCTATCGTGTCAGAAAATTATAGTGATCTAGTCAATAATTTGATTCGGAGTTTATCTAATAGTGATATTCAAGTTGTAGACACGTCTAACAAAGACCTTTATAGAGTAAAGATTGTATCCGAAGTATTTAATAGGAGACAATTATCCATAAACATTACCGGTAGGGTGAATGAATATGAGTTAATTTATAATGTAATATATCAGATAAGTAGTCCAGATGAGAAATTTAAAGAAGAGACTTTGTCACTTTATCGAGATTATTCTTTCGACGAAAATAATATTATGGGTAACACTGATAGAGAAGCACAAATTAAAAAAGAGATGATATCAAATGCAGCATCTCTCATATTCACTAAACTGATCTCGAGAATAAAAAATAGAGAATTATAATTTATTTTGGAACAGGACCATATGGTGATTTCCTAATCTTATCATGAGTAACCATCCTATATTGTACAAATTTATTAAGGTCATCAAAATGAAAAAAAGGATTATTCTTTATTTCATTATTTAGTGTCGATGTTTTTTTTGTAGAATAATTATGACCAGGGAGGATTATCGTGTCACTACTTAGACTCTCGCGTATTTGACGCAATGATTTATACATCAGTTCAGGATCACCACCATGTAAATCACAACGACCACAGCCAAATACAAACAAAGTATCTCCTGCAATTAGATCATCACCTATGCTATAACATGTAGATCCTGGTGTATGTCCAGGCGTGTGAATAGATTTAATCATTGTATCTCCAAGGTGAATCAAATCACCACCATAGTTTAGATTAAAGTTATCATAGTTCTTTCTCCAAAAAACTTGCTCATCATGATTAATGTTAATTTGTATATCATAATCGGTTAAAACTTTATCTATCGCATTTACATGATCATTATGACTATGAGTAAGAAGTATTCTATCAAGAAATAAACACCGTTGTTGTATGTACTCAAAAACATTCGTTAAGTCCCATGCTGGATCAACTAAAGCACATTTTTTTGTAGCATTATCCTCAATTAAATAAATGAAATTCGCCATTGGGCCACTTTCAAAGGTCGTAATTTTATATGGTTTTTTTATTTCATTCATATTTATGAGTATAATCTTATTTTATGTTATAGTACAAATATGACAGAAATAGTTTTGAAACCTGAGTTGATTAAAAATATTCAAAAAGTACTTATTGATTATGAGCCGGCCAATCAAGATCCAATTTTAGCTGCACAATATTTATCAGCGATCGTCGGATCTATAGTAGCAACCTCAAATTTGCCATCCGATCAACAAGAAGAGATATTGAAACAGATTCTTGATTTTACAAAATATGTTTATGATCAGCAGACTCAGGGAGCATCATCAGAACCTGCAAATAATGATCCACAAGAAGCTTTTGGCATCTGGAAGCCAAGCTAATTGTTGATTTGTTTAATTAGTTGTAAACCTTTGTAAACCAAGCCGGTATAAACTTGAAGAAGATTTGCACCGGCTTTTAATTTCTCATCAGCACTCGACTTGGAGACAATACCGCCGCACCCAACAATAATAGTATCTTTATGAAGAAATTTTTTACAAACTTCAACCATCTTAGTCGACTTTTTAGAAAGTGGACGCCCACTTACTCCTCCGTTAGTTGTGTCGTGTTTTCTCGAAGATAACAAAGATTTATCAACGGTTGTATTAGTTAAAATTACACCTTGTATCTCATAAATATCTATTATTTTACATAGCTCTTCAATCTTATCCTCAGGGTGATCCGGCGATATTTTTAGTAAAATTGGAACACTTTTTTTATTTTTCTTTGAGAGTTGGTCACAGTTACGTTTAACCTTATAAAGGAAGTCATTAAGATATTTTTTTACATGAAGTTCTCTGAGATCTGTTGTATTTGGCGAAGAAATATTCAGCGTGATATAATCACTACTACTATAGATTTGTTTTATACAGTAATTATAATCCTCATGTGCAGACTCAATACTAGTTGAGGCATTTTTACCAACATTTATTCCTATAGGAATTTTCCTCTCGAAATACTCAAGTTTATTTTTTAGATATAAAACCCCTTTATTATTAAATCCAAGATGGTTAACAATCGCCAAATCATTAGATATCCTATGTACCCTAGGTTTCTCGTTACCATACTGAGCTTTAGGAGTCACAGTTCCTAGTTCGACGAATCCTAATCCTATATTATTGCTGAAATTTAGATAATCACCATTTTTATCGAACCCAGCTGCTAATCCTAACTTTCCTGCAAAGTTTATTCCCATTAATTTAATTATTTTTTGGTCATTTATATTCTTGTTTACAAAATATTTGTATAAAAAGTCAGCAGTTTTTAAACTTACACTATGAGAGGTCTCAGGAGGCAGTAAAAAGATAAGTTTTTTATAAAGATCAAATAAGATACAAGTACTCCAGTTTGATATCGATTCTAAATACTGAATATCAGTTTAACATAATTTATTAGATGATTTAGACTAGTTTTTATTCTTAACTTTGATGAGAACCTCAGTTTTTTCAATAACTAGAGATTTTGGGATACTTGGAAGCTTAGAAAAGTTAATTTCCTCTACTCCAATATCTGCGAGTAGATTCGTTGATGTATTATATATATGATGATGCGGAGATAAATTAGTGTCATAAAATTTACAATCATTTTGCAGATCTATAGTCTTAAGGATATTCTTTTTTTCAAATAGACAAAGAGTGTTATATATAGTCGCCTGTGATATCTTCAAATCTGCTTTAGTTACGACATCAATTAAATCTGCTGCGGTGAAGTGTTGTTTTTCTCTGAAAATTAAGTCTGCCAATTTTACTCTTTGTTTAGTTGGAGTAATATCGTTCTTTTTCAAAAATTCAATGCTTTTCATAATAACCATATTATAATCAAAGTGTATATATTTTAAACACTATTTTATAAGATTTTTCACGATTTTACTCATAATAGATGAGTCATTATTACCATAGTCTGCCTCGACTGTCTTTTTAAGTATCTTCCTGGCGTATTTAGCGCCATCTAAAGAAAGTCCATGTTCTCTACAAAGCTCTATGGCTATTTCAATATCTTTCAAATGGAGTTTAGATTTAAAACCAGGATTATAATCCGCTTTGATTATTCTAGTGCCATGTATATCAAGAATTTTGCTATATGCAAAACCACCCATAAGTGCTTTTTGAACTAACACAGGATCAGTTTTCGTCTCTTTTGCCAGAAAAAGAATCTCACTCACAGCTACTATTGTCTGCGCTACTAGAATTTGATTACATGCTTTTGCAATCTGTCCACTCCCACTTTTACCAACGTATGTAATATTGTTTCCAAGGCAAGATAGCAAAGGTCTCATTTTTTTAAAGATCTCTTCTTTACCACCTGCCATTATAGATAATTGGGCATTAATAGCTCCAATCTCACCTCCAGACACAGGGCAGTCTAGAATGTGCGATTTCTTGCTCTTTAATTTTCTAGCGATTTCTAGAGATGTACGAGGTGATATTGTACTCATATCAATTAGTATTGATTTTTGCTTGATGTTATCAAATACGTTGTCTTTGCCAAAAATAACTTCATTTATGGCTTTATCATCAGAAAGGTTTAAAAAAATAATTTTACATACTGAGGCTAAGTTACTTATAGAACTACATTGGATACCACCCTTTTTTTTAACCTCATTTACTACTGATTTTCTCCTAGCGAAGAACCTGACTTTATAACCTGACTTAATTAGGTTGTAAACCATAGGTTTCCCCATAATCCCCAAACCTATAAAACCTATTTCATCATGAGATATTTTTTTTCCCATGGTATATTGTATAAGATATATTCTTCTATTGATATGAAAATAACATATAGCCAAATCTTGAATAGCAAGCCAATACCTAAATCGTGCCTATACTTAATTTACGGTGACCCATACCACCTTATTAATGAAACAGAATCGATTCTTAAAAAGAACCTGAGTCTTGAGGCAAATTATAGTACGCATTATATCGATAACGATTTTTCACTCGAAGAAATAAGAAATGATTGTGAATCTACATCCTTATTTAATAACAGTGATGTAGTAATTCTAAATATTGTATCTTCATCGATACCAAAAAAATTGTCAGATTACCTGCAGAATATAAAATTACTCAACGGAATAACTGTAATTATGAAATTTACAAAGTCAGTTAACTTAATTAAAAAAAATAAATTTTTAGATTTTGTCGAGAAACAGTATGTAGCTGTAGAAATAAGACCTCTAAATAATAATAATTTAGATCAATGGTTAAAATTAAAATTTAAATCTTTGAGCATAGATTACGATAATAAATCACTAGAATTAATTAAAGAATCACATGATGGTAATACTTCTAATATGTCACAAGAGATTTATAAAATGTCGATATTAAAGCCAGCAAGACTTGATGAGTACTTATCTAACGTACACATGACATCAAAATACTCAGAGTTTGACTTAATAGACTCAATTTTATTTCAAAACCAGAAGAGAAGCCTAAAAGTATTAAGGTATCTTAGGGACTCAAATGTCTCTGAAGTATATGTGCTCTATTTATTACAGAATGAGGTTAGAAAATTTCTATATTTAAAACAAAATCTATCACCTAAACCTTACATACCAAGTTTCAAACAAAAACAATATAACTCGCTGATGTCTATATTTAAGCCTTCTTTTTTGGAAAGCCTAATAAGACGTTGTTTCACATTAGATAAATATATAAAATCAAATTCAGAAATGGAATATGTTTGGGATAATTTTGAGGAAATGATCGTTATGCTAACTTCATCTACTCAACGTGATATGATAGAGCGAATACTAGGATATGAATATTAAAAAATCTATAGATGAATTGTGTAATAGAGCGAATAAATCTCGTTTAGATGTCGGAGATTATGATATACGGCAGAAAAATGATATGCTAAAAAATCTATGTCAATTAATAAAACAAAATGAGTCGAAAATAATATCTTTCAATAAAAAAGACTTAGTCATCGCAAAGAGAAAACAACTTTCTGATAGTTTTATCGATAGAATGACACTTTCCCCAGATCGTATTAACTCGATGATTAATTGTATAAGACACATAATTAAGTTGCCAGATCCTCTTTATAAGAAAACTAGAACAACAAAATTACAAAATGGTATTAACCTATCTCAAATGAGAGTACCACTAGGAACGATAGCAATAATATATGAATCTAGACCAAATGTCACAATAGATGCTGCTTCTTTATGTTTAAAATCTGGAAACTCAGTTATCTTAAAGGGTGGTTCAGATACATTACACACGAATCAGTATTTAGTGCAACTTATAGAATCTGCATTGAAGAAGCAATGCATGAACAGCAATCTAGTGCAACTGGTCAAGACAACTAATAGGCAAGCACTGAAATATCTATTAAAGAAAAGTGATCATATAGATGTCGTCATACCTAGAGGAGGAAAGTCACTAATTGAGATGATTATGCAAGAATCGAAAATACCTATGATTAAACACTTAGATGGCAATTGCCATGTTTTTATTGATCGAGATGCCAATCATAAGATTGCTTTTGATGTTTCACTGAATTCTAAAGTACAGCGACTTGGTGTTTGTAATGCTATGGAGACATTACTTATACATGAGGAATATCCTGTTAAGAAATCTGTAGAGATATTATCTGCACTCAGAGATTTAGGTATTGAAGTAAGGGGTTGTTCGCAAATAAAGAAGATTTTTACTAAATCAAAAACAGCTAAAGAGAGCGATTGGTATAGGGAATATTTAGGACCAGTTTTAGCAGTTAAGATAGTTAAATCTCTAGACGATGCAATATCACATATCTCTAAATATGGTTCAATGCATACGGATGCTATAATTTCCCAAGATAAGGATGCTATTAAAACATTCATGCTGAAAGTAGATTCAAGTTCAGTAATGGTAAATACATCCACAAGATTTGCTGATGGTTTTGAATATGGTTTAGGAGCTGAGATAGGTATAAGCACTGATAAATTACATGCACGTGGCCCTGTAGGATTAATAGGGCTAACTAACCAAAAATATATTGTTACTAGCAAAGGAAAAATAAGACAATAGAATGAATTCCAAAAAAAAGCTTGGTATCTTTGGTGGGTCATTTGATCCTGTGCATCTGGGACACATCACAACACTTTCTAAAATTAAAAAATTACACAATTTTGACGAGATAATATTCATACCAACATTTATTGTTAATTCTAGAAAAAAAACTGTTGCAACTCCTGCACAAAGAATCAAAATGCTAGAGATTAGCTTATATAAACACAATTTTAATATAGATTTACGTGAAATTAAAAGAAAAGGCACGTCCTACACAATTGACTCGTTGAGATCAATTCAACAAGAATCTCCAAATGTAGATTTAGTTTTAATTGTAGGGTCTGATACTTTCTATACGTTACCAAAGTGGAGAGAATATGAGGAAATTTTAAATCTATGTAATATCATTATTCTCAAAAGAGATGGGAATTCTTATGATAGCATTATTAAAAAATCGCCAAAATTTCTATCTGAGAAAATCACAAAAGACGTCACTGTATTTGATAGTAAAAGATATGGTAGTATATTGTATGAGGATACTATAGAGATTAAAATCTCATCGAGTATGGTAAGAGAAAAATTGAGAAATAACCAATTAATTGACGGACTGGTAGATAAAGATTTGAAAGAGTGGTTATCCCATAATAAGATTTATTAATTATGAAATTGTTATCTAATGTACAAAATATTCTAGAGGATAACAAAGCTGAGAATATTTCTATTCTAGATTTAAAAGATAAATCCTCTGTTACTGATTTTATGATGATCGCATCTGGACGTTCAACTAGACATATTCAAGCGATTGCTGATAATCTCATTAAAAAACTAAAAAAAGATAAGATAAAGCCATTAGGTATCGAGGGCTATAATCAATCTGAGTGGATTTTAATTGATTATGGTGACCTTTTAGTTCATGTTATGCACCCTACAGCTAGAGAATTTTTCTCTTTGGAGAAACTATGGGATGAAAGCATTGATCCTGAGGTTTATTCAAATTAAATAATGAGGAGAATACTTACATACCTCTTTAATATTTTTGGCGCTTTTTTAATATTAATATTCTCGGTTGTTCTCGTTACAGAGAATACGGATATTGTTTATAGATACTATAAAGACGATATAAAAAGTCAATTCAAAAATAGTACAGATCTAAACGCAAATTTTGAATCATTATCAGTAAAGTGGAATGGTGTTAATCCATCAATTATAATTAAAAACTTCGCTCTTGGTGAGAATGATAATAAATTATTAATAAGCGAACAGCTTATTGTAAAACTGGGTTTAAAGGTAACTGCTGAAAATATCTTATTTACTATTAAAGAGTTAGATTTGGTAAGATCAAACTTATCAGTACAGTATAATAATAGTAAAATTTTGATTAATAATCATGATGTTTTTGAAGTAATTAATTCAGAAGTTAGAGCATATCAAGAAGATAAAATAAAATTGAGATTATCTAATTCAATAATTAGTCTATACAATTTAAGCTCTGGCAAAAGTCATGATTTAAAAAATTTAAATGCTGTCATTTTTGATGATGCAGATTCGTATAATTTATTCACAACATTCAATCATGATGATAATCAAATTTTTCATCTAGCCTCTAGATTCAATATTGATGCTAACAAGAAATTTACTGGATCGCTTTATCTTAAAGGCATAAATATAGATGATAGCTATATTGATTTGATTCCTGATGATATTTCATTATCACTAGGTAATTTGAGATTTACACTATGGGCTGAAATTAGGGATAGTAAATTGA
>MDTD01180838.1_pt1 | contig 16131 bp, 7 predicted proteins | sample 811221 | NCBI WGS metagenome assembly MDTD01 (sample SAMN05326646, study PRJNA326480) | marine metagenome | isolation source: seawater | place: Pacific Ocean: South West | collected 2011 | reverse complement strand
TACGGCAGAAGGTCTGCCAGAGTGAAGTGCTTCTCGAGAAACGTCTTCAAGATCCGGAAGATCCGCAATTACCTCACTCGCTGAAACGGGTATATCGGTCTCGAGCTCTTTGACCACCCCGGCGTCAGATGCGGAATGTTCCAATTCAGCCCAGGCCAGAGAGGCCAGCTCTACAATTCGTCTTGGGTAGAGAGGACCTGCTGATGCACTCCAGTCTATCTTTCCGAGGACTTCAGCAGCACGCTCGCCTGCCCTCGCGCGAATGATATCTTCAACGTCTTCGGCGGTGAGAGCCTCAAGGGTCACCTGATAGGCAAGCAGGCGATCGGCGAGACCGCCGGGGAGATTAGGCAGGAACGATGACTCCCAGATGTCATCATTCACACTAAGGATAGAGATCGCTCTTGGACAGGACTGCGAAATATTTGAGAGGAAGGAAGCGAGCGTCAGAGCGTCCTGTGGAGAGGTGGAAAGACCTTCAGTATCGTCAACAACGAGAACGGGGCATGCAACCGTGCCAATGAGGCTGAGAAGGCCATGGAGCCGTTCCTCAGCCGTGGATGACGATTGATTCTGCAAGTCATTACGGAAAATGGTTTCGAAAAGAAGGCGAGCGCGTTCCACGTTATCGGGTGGCGTCGTCGCAAATCGGAAGAGAAGCTCAACCCAGTAGGAGGCTTCTCGGAGGCTTGCGCCACTGATACGTGCGAGCTCTGCGGCCAGCCTTGGACCAAGTACTTCAAAATTTGTTTTTGTCCAATGAGCTGTAACTGCCCCATCATAGTGAAAGTCGAAGGTTTGTGCCGGATTATCCCGGAGACTTTCAAGGGCGCTTTCCCGGTCCTGGCAAGGCACCTCTCCAGACGCGACCAGAGGCTCTAATCCAAGAGCGAGAACCTGCCTCGCAAGCAGATCTAACTTAGTGAGGGTACTACCCTCCGACACCACCTCACACAGCGATTGGAGAACATACTCCAGGACATGAGCGGCGTCTGTAGTGCGGCCGTTCGTCAGTTGAATCCGAACAAACCGGTGACTATCACCAAGGTCGTTGGCTACTGACTGCAACAGAGAAGTCTTCCCGTAACCGGCCCGCGGGGCCTGCAGCAAGATGACCCGCCCCGCCTCCTCTAATCCTTCACCGAGGTAGGATTTAAGAAGATCTCGGGCGCGCTCATTGATCGAACTCACAAGATCTTGTGGGTCTCGTCCGAATACCTCGAAACGGCGGTTAAACGGGTCGGGAACACTCATTGGCATGGCAGCAAAACGATCGCCCCTAAGGCTAGTGACACCTGTTCATTCCAGACAAGCTTGAATGCTGTGAACAAGGTGAGATTCAAATGTGAAGAACCTGTCAGCAAAAGGACCTCCAAACGAACTGAACCCGCAGCCTATCAAGGCCTGAAGGCACTCTTTCTCCGTGAGTTATTCCGCGACTGACTGACTGTCGCTTTTTGCGGGAATCTCTGACTCAACGGGCGAAGCCTGTAACCTCCTAAGGAAATCATCATTGGGCTGATCCAAGGTGCCACCCAATTGCAGGTCGGTCCAGCAGTAGCCTTGAGCGGGCTGACTAAAGGAGGAGTATCTAGGTTGATTTAGAGTTTTCATCATCAGCGCCTCTGGAACGCCGAGCCGTAGAGCGCCACTCATTTCCCCATCTTTCACCGAGATGGTTCCCGTTAAAATCATGTGTGAGCGGATCTCATAGCGCAAATTTTCGATCGTAAGCTGACTTTTATCCCGTCGCAACACGCCTGAAATAGTCCCTCCCTCAGGTCTGGAGTAATGTTCCTTCCTCAATATTGAGGCAAGCCCACCCAGAAACCTGAATCCTTCGATCGAGCTATGCTTTCCAGTGAAGGCGATTTCAACCTGAGCATCCATCGCCATTGCGGAATTGACGGACAGTGCGCCACTCGACGAATCCACACGGGCACTCATCATTCTACCGAGACTCTTTTGCCCCAACAATTGCTCCAGTGGAAATTCGGTCAGGTCGACATCAAACGTCGACACCCCATCTTCGGCGATTGGCTTGACTCCCTTAAAAACTGCTTTTCCACCCTCATCGCTCTGCGTTCGCAGGGAAACAAGGTGAAAGTCCCCATCATACCACTCACCAAGACCGTTTTGAACCTTGAGCTCACACCAGTTCCCAAAGCGAAGGAATCCTCCGCTAAGCTGAAACTGCATTCCCCCGTTTCTCGACCGCTCCCTTACGACAAGCTCGGAATCTCGAATCTGCAATCCGGCCTCACTTGAATCTATTCCGTATTCAAGATCGAACTGGTTGCACCGGTAATGTTCAAAAATGAAAAATTGCTCAGGCTCCGCTGTCGGCATCGCATTCGAGGCCCCACTACCCGGCCCCAGTCTCATTGTCGCGGTTCGTGCATACATTTCAGGACCATCCAGCCGGGATCGAAAAAAACTGGAAAGGTTCAGCTTGGTTTCGAGGTCTCCAAGAATCAACGAGCGAGACATCCCTCCTTTCGGCCACTTCATTTCCACCGATCGAACCCGGGTTTTGATGGGATTGACCGAAAGGTCATTGATGCGCACCGCTGCACCGGTAGCAGATCCGATGCTTGCGGCTACATCCTCCCTGAAACCCCTGCTGTTGAAGCGAGCGAGCATCGTCACGAGGGAGATCCCACCGACTACAACCAACAGGATCAGAGCTATCACCGCGTAGAGGCCATATTTTCTCTGGCGAACTGGCTTGGCCTTTCGCTTGCTTTGTTGGGTGCGCCTTTTCCGTTTTCGGACCCTCGTCACCTGAGATCCATCAGAGCGGGTGACCAGCTCCCTATCACTGGTTGCCGACTGCTTCTTCTTCCCTTTCTTGAGCTGCTCCATCATTTCCTCGACGGAGTAGCTGCGGGGTTCGGAGTCTTTTGCCATTACTCTGAGCCGAGCTCGTTGGTTGTCCTACCGACTGACAGGTTGACCGGACGGATCCTCAAGGCGGACACTCACCGTGATAATGTATGCGTCCTTCATTGACGTTTGCGACTGTGACTTGAAGTAGCGTCCAATTAAGGGTATTCGGCTCAGAATCGGCGTTTCATCTTCAACGCTGATCTGAGAACTCCTGAGCAATCCGCCAAGCACCACCGTTTCGCCCTGATAAATCGACAACGTGGAGTTCCCCCGGATCGTACTGAATACCGGCATCAGGATGGCGTTTTCGGTAAGCACTCCGAATGAGCCCCCGCTCAGTGCACCCCCGGTGGGGTCAAAGACCGAGCTGCTGCTCCCTCCGAGGATGGGTGTCCCGTAGTTGATGAAGCCGTCAAAGTCTCTTATCTCAGGCTTGATGGAAACCTCAATAACACCGTCGCTCCCAAGCTGGGGCAGAACCTCCAGCATACAGCCGAGATTTGTTGTCTCAAACGCTGTCGGATGGGCAGGAGTCACAGGCGTGACGCCAGCAGCCTGTTGAACGAACCCTCCATCTGCATCCTGTCCAAAATTACCCCCAACCTGATTGGGAAGTTCCGGTGGCTCGTATTCTGTCGGGTAAATGAACTCGCGAACCGATTCAATGGTTGCGCTTTGACCGGACCGCGTGATGACGGTTTTCTTGGTCATTAAATCAATCCCCTTATGCTGACCGACTCCACGCATCAGCATTCCGACAGTAGCGTCGTTGGCGATACCGGTAGCAAAGATCGCTCCTGGGGCCCTCAACTGGGAATTCCCGACTGACGTCCGCGCGATCGCTCCATCAATATTATTCGAGTCGGTAGCGAGATTGCCGCTCCGATTCCCAGCGGTTATGGGCCGAAACGGTGGCGCTGAAGTTGGAGTGCCGTTACCGACTGTGCCGCCACCTAGAAAAAGCTCATCCGTCACTTCTTGGGCTCCATCAAGCAACCAGTCGAAACCAAGCTCTTCGAGACGCTGCTCGGTAGAGCGGATAATTCGGGCTTCCACAATGATCATCACTGGCTCCGCGTCCACAATGGAGTCCACGATAACCTCAACCAGAGCCATGTTCGTCTCTGTGTTCTTTACCGTGAGTATTGAAGATTGCGTCCGGTAGAGGGCACTGGAACCAGGTGGGAAATTGACACCTTTCTGCTTCAGATAATCCTGAGCACTCAACCGCTTCACAAGCCCTCTGTTCGGAGCATCATCCGCTGCGAATGGATCGGCGTCCGCACCCCCTGCATCTCCTCCAAGGTCTTCTCTACTGAGAAAGTCTGGAGGCATCTTGAACTGCCGGAAGACCAGCTCTTCGCTGATAACCCCCGCTGGCCGGATCACCACTGCATACTCGTCAACCCGAGCCTGAGTTTGAGTCGCTTCCAGAACCAGATCCAGCACCTTGCGCATCGGGACATTCCGTAATTTCAGGCTGAAGGGAGTCGTCTCGATAGTTCTGGCTCTCACCTCATCTGCATTGCCGAGCTGAATGACAAAACCAATACCCTTGCGGGAGGCATCCAACTCATTGACATCGAGGGCAATCGACTGCTGCCTGAGAAAATCGATGGCCTCTCCTAAGAGAACCTGATCCATATCCACGACGGGAATAATCATCGACGCAAGCTTCTCGGAGGCCGAGGCGCCAAAGCGTGCTCCATCCCTCAAGGCTCCAAACTCCGCATCTGTGACACCGCTGACTCCCTTTGGTATCGGTAAGGCCCACGCCTCACCTACCTCCGCAAATAACCTCGCCCGGGCTTCGTCACGGGCTGCCTCCGAATACTCAACCTTGCGAGCCTGCACTTTCGCCATCCCTCGCCTTGCCGCAGAATTGTAAGGATCAATGGTCAGGACTTGACCGTAAACGACCCGGGCGCGGTCAAACTGTCCGAGATCCTCAAACCCCTGGGCTTCGGAAAGGTAACGCCGAACTTCTTCCACGTTCTTGGCATGTTCGGGAGTGAGGGCTGGATTGTTCCGAATTGGATCGCCCAAACGGGCCATCATTTCCCTAGCTCCTGCGTGCTTCGGGTAGACACCCGGGTCAAGCACGTCATCGAGTAACGCCGCAGCCTGAGGGTAATCGCCTACTTTGGCGAGTTCCCGGGCACGCTCTACCGAAGCCTGTGCGAATCGTTCTCTCGCAGCAGATTTCAGGTCGGTGGTCGCTTCGCCCCCGGGGAACAGGTCAAACGCTCTGGCGAATTCGGTAATCGCTGTGGCGTAGTCTGCGAGCCGGAATGCCTTGTCTCCCGCAAGGAGTGCCTCCTGAGCCTGCTGGGTCGCTTGCGCCCTCCTGCCAAGTTCCCGCTCGACGATTTCTGAGTCGTCAGCGAGGCAGAATGAAGCCCCAAGCAATAGAGCCGACAAGATTGGCACCAAGCTAGTCATACCCCCGGATGAGCAAAATGGCCGCGGGGTGAATTGGGGGGCGAATGTGATGGCGTGGTTCTTATCGGAGTAAGCCCCTTCAGTCAGCACAAAAATCCGGGTTAAACTACCGAATTTTCCGCAGAAAGCCGACAAACTAACCCCTAAAGACCAGTTCAGACCCATGAGGCGAATAACGACGCCTCCCGCCACGCCGGGTCCGATCAAGAAGATCGAATTGGCGCTGAAGACGTTTCAGGCGAATCTTGAGGAACTGGTTACGCAGGTGCCACGTTATTGTGTTCATGTGAACACCATGCCAGTTCCCATCCAGATGTCAACCCTTCCTGAGCAGTCAGGCCCTTACCACCCGATCTACAGCGTGCTTGGTCAAGATGTTCCCTTTGGCCCCACGCCCCTTCACCCCAATTTCCCCGAACTGAAACTCTCTCGAGACATTCCTCAGTCTCAGAGCCGGCTTCAAATGGACCACCACCGTATTGGCATCACTCTCGGCCAGATCACCGTGGACTGCGAAGTATAGAACGCGAGTTCCGGTAGTCCCCTTCCCTAACTCATAAATTTTGTCCCTGGTGACCCCCCCAACCCGGAAGCGCTTCGCCAATACCGGACCATCACGGCCTTCCCGGTAGATCATCGAATAAATTTTCTCCTCGGTCTTCCGGAAAATGGCAACATGGACAGGCCGTTTACCAACGAAGGCTTTATCGGACACCTTAAGCACCCTCATTTTGGCATCCTGGGAAACCGCAATGAGATCATCGAGCCGGGAACACTTTTCCACCGAGCGTTCCTTTTTCAATGAGATACCGGCGAATCCATTTTTCTCGTCAACATAGAGGGTTTCCGTAGCCGCTACCACCTGAGTTCGGTCAACGCGCTCGAATTCACCTTCATCGGTCCTCGGCTCTCTGTCGCTTCCATACTTTTTACGAAGATTCTCATAATAGCGAATCGCGTAACGAGTAAGTCCGCGAAGATTTTTTTCCGTCTCTTCGATGGCATTCTCCAACCCCTTGATTTCGTCGTCTGCCCGGAAACTGTCATACTTGGAAATCCTCTTAATCCGTATCTCGGTCAGCCGAACGATGTCATCCTCGGTGATAGCCCGACGAAAACGCTTCGCGTAAGGCTTCAGGCCTCGCCTGATCGCTTCAATCACAGCCTCCCATGTCTCACACTCCTCAATGTTGCGGTAGATCCTCTTCTCGATGAAGATTTTCTCGAGAGAGCTGAAATGCCACTTGTCCTCTAATTCCCCCAACTTGATCTGGAGCTCCTGCTTCAGGAGATCCTTGGTCTGAAAGGCGGATCGCTTAAGAATTTCACTGACACCAAGGAATTGCGGTTTGCCGTCAGCGATGACGCAGGAGTTGGGTGAGATGCTAATTTCACAGTCGGTAAATGCGAAAAGACCATCACGAACGGACTCGGGGTCGCTGCCGGCAGAAAGGTGGATGAGAATATCTGCCTCATCAGCTGTGTTGTCCTCAATTCGAGATATCTTGATTTTCCCTTTTTCCTGCGCGGCCACAATGGAGGCCTGCAGGGAAGTCGTGGTTGTTCCCCAGGGGATCTCGACAATTTTGAGGAGGTTCCGTTTCACGACCTCGATTTTGGCCCGAACCCTTACCTTCCCCCCGCGAAGACCATCATTGTATTCACTGGCGTCCATCAACCCGCCGGTGGGAAAGTCAGGAACGATTTCGACCTTTTTCTTCCTTAGTGCACGGATACACTGCTCGATTAGTTCATTAAAATTATGGGGGAGAATCTTACATGCAAGACCCACCGCTATACCCTCACCCCCGTGCGCCAACAGCAGAGGAAACTTCATGGGGAGGGTCACCGGCTCTCTGTTGCGTCCGTCATAGCTCTGCGCCCAATCGGTAGTTTTGGGATTGAAAGCAACCTCCAAGGCAAAGGGGCTGAGCCGCGCCTCTATGTAACGCCCTGCGGCGGATGGGTCTCCCGTCAGCACGTTGCCCCAGTTTCCCTGAGTATCGATGAGAAGATCCTTCTGCCCCATGCCGACTAGAGCGTCTTCGATCGCTGTATTGCCGTGGGGATGATACTTCATGGTATCGCCAACGATATTTGCGACCTTGTTATAACGCCCGTCTTCCATTTGGCGCATGGCGTGAAGAATCCTCCGCTGGACCGGTTTCAAGCCATCACCCAGATGCGGAACGGCACGTTCCATGATGACGTAACTGGCGTAATCAAGGAAGTAATCGGAATACATGTTCCCGAGACTACCGTGCTCCTTTCCCTTCAAGCTCATCCCTTACCTCTGAGGCTTAAAATTTAAGGTGTCCTTACCATGCTGGCAAGGTCCGATGCGGCCAGATGATTTCAAAATACAGGAAAGCACCCCCCCGGCATCGGCCGCCACTGACGCATTACCGCTCATTACCGGCTTCCTGCGTTTGCTCCGTGTGTTTGCATGCAACTTGTTCACCTTTTGATACTTGCAAACTCTCAGGCCGCGGTCATGTCCCCACCTCGATCTACTTCCTCTCTTAGATTATTGATAATGTATTCCTGCCGATCGGGTGTGTTTTTTCCCATGTAAAACGTGAGCATCTCGCTGAGTCCTTTCCCCTCCTCCATCAAAACCGGGTCCAAGCGGATATCCGGCCCGATCATGTGTTTGAACTCATGGGAAGAGATCTCCCCAAGTCCCTTGAACCGGGTAATTTCTGATCCCTTTCCCAACTCCTTGAGAGCGACCTCCTTTTCCTCGTCATCAAAGCAGTAATCGGTTCTCTTCTTGGTTCTCACCCGGAAAAGAGGAGTCTGTAGAATAAACAGGTGACCCTCTCTGATCAGTTCCGGAAAAAATTGAAGAAAGAAGGTGAGCAACAATAACCGGATATGCATGCCGTCGACGTCTGCGTCAGTGGCCAGAACAACCCGGTTATAACGCAAGCCGTCAATATTCTCCTCGATTCCCAGCGCGGCCTGTAACAGCGCAAATTCCTCATTCTCGTAAACAACTTTTCGACTTAACCCAAAAGAATTCAAAGGTTTCCCTCTCAGTGAAAAGACCGCCTGAGTTTCTGCATCTCGGCAGGAAGTAATGGATCCACTGGCGCTATCCCCCTCTGTGAGGAAAATCGTGCTGGCTTTCCGCAGCTTGTGCTTGGTGTTCCAGTGCGCCCTGCAGTCTCTCAGTTTTTTGTTATGGAGCTTCGTCTGTTTAGCCCTGTCACGAGCCAGCTTTTTCACTCCCTTGAGCTCCTTGCGCTCTCTCTCGGAAGCAAGAATTCGCTTCTGGATCGCATCTGCTGTTTCCGGATGCTTGTGCAGGTAGTTATCTAATTGCTCACGCAGGAAATTACCAACATAGGTCCGAATCGTTTCCCCTTCCGGCTTCATCGCGCTGCTGCCCAGCTTTGTTTTTGTTTGACTCTCAAAGACGGGCTCCTCAACTCTTAGCGAAACCGCCGCTTCGAGCCCCGCCCTGATATCAGCAGGGTCATATTGTTTCTTATAAAACTCCCGTAATACCTTCACGATCGCCTCCCGAAAGGCTCCAAGATGAGTACCTCCCTGGGTTGTATGCTGCCCGTTGACAAAGGAATAATATTCTTCGCTGCTGGACGGAGTGTGCACGAAAGCAACGTCGATATCCCGGCCGGAAAGACCCACGGGCTCGTAGAGCGGAGCTTCATCCATTTCCTCTTTGAGGAGGTCCAGAAGGCCGTTCTTGGAGCGAAACTTCTGTTTATTAAAGACGAGGCTTAATCCCGGGTTCAGGTAAGCGTAGTAGCGGCACATTCTCTCAACGATCGCCGCTTTAAACTTGGTCCGGGCGGGAAATATCTCGCGGTCAATCTCGAAGGCCAACCGGGTTCCTGCCTTGGTCTTACCTGCAGAACGAGGTCGCTTCATCTCTTCGGTGACTTCGCCCCGGCTAAACTCGATCGCTTTTGTCTTCCCCTCGCGCCACGCCTGAATTTCAAAGAATTCGCTGAGGGCATTAACCGCCTTGATACCTACCCCATTCAAGCCTACCGCCTTTTTAAACGCCTCGCTGTCATACTTGGCACCCGTATTAATCTTGGCCGCACAATCCATGAGCTTCCCCAGAGGAATCCCTCTGCCGTAATCCCTAACTTCTACCCGACCCTCTTCATCAATCTCGATCTTGATCTCTCGCCCGTGACCCATCACGAACTCATCAACTGCATTGTCGACAACTTCTTTCAAAAGGAGATAGATCCCATCATCCTGCACTGCTCCATCTCCAAGTTTGCCGATATACATTCCAGGTCGCAGCCTGATGTGTTCCCGCCAGTTGAGAGTCTTGATGTCCTCTTCGGTATAACTCGCCGACATACTGGAATACTTAATATTTCTGAACTAATGAAGCGAGGTCAAAGAGTGTCTGGAACCGCACTCTTTTTTGCAGTCAGGCAGCAGTTGACTCCGGAGGCTGACCAGCAAGAGGACAACCTTACGGCTTTCTTATTCTGTAATACTGCGCCCTCTCGTCCGCAATAAAGAGATCAGGGATGACAAAGCGATGCCGCCCCGGCGAGACCTCGGTTCCGGAGTCCGTCGTAAGAAGCTCGAACGGGAACCACGACGACGAACTCCCGAGATCAAGGCTGACATCGAAGCAATACAAATCCCCCGGAGTGAGACCCTCCACTTCGAGGAGAATCTCGAGATTGTCCCGGTCGACATCAAAGTCCGTTATTCTGATAAATTGGATCGCGACAGCGCCGTCGAAAGTATTTCCGTCAACCGTGACTCCTGGCGAATAAAGGACTCCACCAGCCCCAGAAGCCTGTGAATGAGCCACGAATACGCCACTTCCATCGGGTGAGCGGGACATTGATTCATCAAGAACCGACCCGTCGTATTCGAACTCCAGAAGGGTGCTTCCGCCACCTGGGGTCTTCAGTAAAATGGTGTCGCCGCTATTATTCAGGCCGAGAAGCCCGCTACTGGCGGTCTGCACGAGAGATCCTCCAAAGCCACCCACCGGCGAACCTCCACCAAAGACGACAATCGCTCTGCCAGCGGCAAGCAGCGTGCCAGCCGGAAAGACGTGCCGCATTCCCACACCGTCATGGATCTCGTAGTCACTGAGGTCGAACGCGCTATCTGAGACATTCAGCAACTCGATGAATTCATCCTGCGAGGTATCCAATGTTCCATCCCGGTTGGCGTCACCTCCAGGATTTGGGGGGTCTGAGAGAAATTCGTTAATGACCAGGGCGCCGAATGGACCATCGCCATCGTCCTCGACTTCGAACGTTGCACTGGCGGTCGTGTAGCCGGGAGCGACAGCCCGCACCTGAACGACTTGCGTCCCGTCCTCTGCGATATCGTCCACCGCGTTGAGAGAAATCGTAAGGGAGCTCTCGTCCACCTGAAAGGTTCCCCTCGCTCCGAGATCGGAAAGGGCCTCTGTCTCATCGCTAACCGTGATTACAACGTCCAGAGCTCTATTTAGATCCCCGGTCCTCCGAAGTAACGCGGTAATGGCCCCCCCATTCTCATTCATGGATTCCGCACTCAAACTAAAGGAAAGCTCTCCGAGAGGCGGGCAGAAATCGCTACCATCACTCCGGGTTCCCGGCGAGAAGAGGCGGCCGTCTCCGATGCTTCCGTGCAAGGTGAAATCGTCTGAAATCTCCGGATCCCGAACGAGAGATTGATCATTACCCCCTTCGCTTCCGTAGCTCACAGATGCGACAATCTCTCCCTGAGAATCATACACGCTCACAGTATCTCCGGCGTTATTCAGGCCAAGCCGGATGCTGCTTACCGTCTGATAGATGGCGGAGCCGCCAAGATTATCCAGAGATCCCCCACCAAAAACGACAATCGCACAACCAGAAGGCAGGACCGTGCCCGCTGGGAACAGATGCCTTTCTTCGCTGCGATCCCGCAGAGACCACCCGCTCATATCAAGAGGAGCTCCGCTTTTGTTGAGAATTTCAACAAACTCATCATCCGCGCTGTCCGTATCGCCATCTCCATTAGCGTCTCCCGGGGAACCAGAAGGGATGTCCGCGAGAATCTCCGTGATCGCAATCGGTGACACATCGTTGTCGTCTGTCACAATCAATGAAGCGGTTGCCGAGGTAAGACCCGTTGCAGTCGCGGTGATAATCACTTCCTGATCGCCATCCTCAATGGTGTCATTAACAGCGTCAATAGAACCAGATAGCGTCACTGACTCGTCTCCCGCCTGAATCACACCCGTTTCCGTAGCAATGAAAGCTTCGCTGTCATCACCAGATGAAAGAGTCACCGTTAGATTCTCCAGCAGTGAGCCCGTTCTTGTCACTGTGACATCGACCTGACCCACCCCACTATCTTCTCCAATGGTCGATGGGCTTAATGAGAGACTAAGCGACTCTGAAGCGGAAGCGCTAAAGCTCTGGAGATAAAAGAGGTCCCCAGGCTCAGCCTCATCTACTTCCTGGTTACTGGCCATTCCCCAAACCTGGGGATAATCTGCAACCGTAGATCCCGCTAGGAAATCGAACCCCACACCGTCGCCTATTCGATAAAAACTCCTGTTCGCTCCTTCATTCCCCGTATCAGTGAACGCGAGCGCATCGACGATCGCGGCCGTATCGCCCAGTGTGCCGAGCGCGGTGTTGTAAAGGACCACACTGTCATCGCCATTGAAGTTGGGGGTCCCATTTGTCGACACATCGGCAGCTGCATAAGCTGGCACTTCGGCCCGAGTGTTCCCGAGGAGGAGAAAGCCGTTGGCTGGAATCGAAAGCCCGTCAAGACTGTCGCTGCCACTTGGGCTGGCCCCATCCTGCTTCCATGATTCGGTCGCCGCATTGGCCCACCTCGTGAGCACAAACCCATCCAGTGCAATGGCAGTATCACTCGTATTCGCAAGCTCTACCCATTTGTTAAAACTTGTTCCCTCGTAGTATTGGGAAATAACGACTTGGCCACGAGCCGCGGTTACGGGCCAGGACAGCAAGGAGAGGATTAAGAGAAGGTTCCGAAAGTTCATGGTGGAGAAACTGTAACAGATTTAATGCCGGTCGCCGTTAGGTGCCCCTACCGATTAAGGAACGCCCTGAGTCGGCCCTGTCAAGCGCTCAAGACACCAACTGGAGCTCGCCACCCCCGTTATCGGATTTTACCAATCGACGTTGTAACCTCGCGTGTCAACGTGCGTGAAACCGGAATACTGCCCTACTCCGCCCCGGAACCTTCCTTCCTCGCGAATATTGCGGGCCGCCCGAGCAACAGCATAAGTCGAAGCATGAAACTGAAGATCCAGGGCGATGTTATCCTTGTGGAGTGAATTGGGTTTGGCTCCCGGACACCGTGCATTGTAAGAGGGGCTGCGGAAAGCTGAGGTGACACCCTTGACCGAGGTCGACAATCTCACGGCAATCTCATCCGCCACCCTGAGAGTCTGACTCATCTGCCGCCAACTTTCCCGCGATGGCAGGGCATTCCAAACACTGCCTTTCTTGCGCGCATGCGAGGAAATGATCTGCTGGACACTGATATGCCTGAGCCTGAGGGCTGAAAGATAGCGACCATAGGCATGCAAATCAGGACCTTGCCTCCGCACCCATTCATCAGGGAGTTCATCAATGTTCAAATCCGACCGCCCGCTGAATACTGAAACCCCATGGGTTACACCCGCACAGGCAAACATACCGCCCGCAGTCAGAAGTGAGGTCCGAAGGAACCCTCGTCTACCAGACGACTCAATCCCGACACCAACCGACGAAAGTGGGCTCTGGGTAAGGTCTTCTTTCTGCATCTGTTTGAAATGTTTGCTAAATCCAGAGTGCTGACCAGCGGAAAATGTGGATGTCCCGCACCGATATTGACCTGTTTTCAGCGGGAATTTAGGGAAAACACTGGTTATTTTAACCGAAGATCAAGTTCTGTGAATAACTTGAGGATTCGAGCTGTTTTTCTAAGAAAACTGCTACTGCACACCTTTGAGTTTTAAAATTATTTCAGCGGATTTTTTTGGTTTTCAGGAAACAAATTTCGGTCGGAATTGATCTCCGCAGGTCCTTGCGAGATATGTTCCCGCAAGATCGCTCGCGCTCAGATGGAATCCACCACAACCCGAAGTAAGAAGCATGCCCTCTGGGGGCTCGGCGCTTTGCTTCTTACTCCTTCGATTCTTGTCCTTCCCGACACCTTTCTTGCATTGTGGCCAGCGCTGGTGGCCCTCGTTCTCGTCTTCTCCACCAAGAAAGCGCCGCTAGCTCTGGGTTCTGCCTGCCTTAGCGCGTCACTGCTGATCTTACTATCGGACCGGAATACCTTCATTGAATGGATCAGTCCCTCGGGAGGCTTTATCGCCACCTTAACCAGTCCTTGGAAATTCTATGCGCTACTGTTCACTTTGCTCCTTGGGGCTCTTTCAGCGGTCGTCGAGGCCTCGGGAGGTCTCTTAGCCCTTCTGCACGCGGGAGGAGAAATCACGGAAAAGACCCGGCGCCGTTTTCTCAATAGTGTTCTTGGTATTGGTCTTCTCTGTTTCTTTGACGGTTTGGCGAACGCCCTGATGCTTGGCCGCGTCGCTCGGCCCGTCGCGGACCGCTTACGAGTGCCCCGGGCCTATCTTGCCTACCTTGTCGACACGACCAGCTCTGCGGTGGCTTGCCTCGCGTTTCTCTCGACTTGGATTGTGACCCAGCTTGCTTACATCGATAGTCATAGCCCTCTCGATGAGCCTCCCTATCTTCAGTTTCTCTCCTCGCTTCCATATAATTATTACTGCGTCTTCGGTTTAGCGCTCGCCATACTTTCAGTTCGCTATCGCTGGTTGATCGGCCCTATGCGCCGCCGATTCGAAAATTACGACCATTACCCCAATGATACGACAGCGGTATCGCCCACTCAAACCTCGCCTGTGCGCGCCATTGTGCCAGTAGTCGTTCTTTTGCTTAGTCTCCCGCTGATCATTTTCTTTTCCTACAGTCCAGAGGAAGAGATCTCCTTCTCACGGAGAATTCAAGAATCGCTCAATGCGTCCTCAGTCCCCAGAGCCTTTGTGATATCGAGTCTTCTCGCCCTCGTGGCAGCCTGGGCTGCTTATCCTCCGGCCAGACGCACAGAAACCCCTCGTGCTGCGTGGTCAGGTGCCCGGCAGCTTTTCCCAGCACTGGGAATACTCCTGCTGGCCTGGTGCCTCGGCAGTCTCTTCAAGGTTCTTGGCACTGCCGGGGTCCTCGCAAGCCTCCTTGGTTCATGGCTTCCTCTCGAAGCTCTGGCTTCGGGCGTGTTTGTTCTCGGCTGCTTCATATCGTTCGTCTCTGGCACTTCATGGGGAACGATGGGGCTTCTTCTACCTCTCGTCCTTCCGCTTTGTGGCGCTATCGTGACTGCTCAGGGAGCTCCACCTGAAACGCTGGACGTCATTGTCCCAGCCGTCATTGGGGCGGTCTTTGGTGGAGCGGTCTTCGGAGATCACTGCAGTCCTTACAGCGACACCACGATCGTCAGCGCCCTTGCCAGCGGAGTCTCGACTCACGAGCACACAATCACGCAGCTTCCCTACGCTCTGGTCGCTGCCGGAGCTACAGTAGCTTTTGGCTATGTCCCTGTTGCGCTTGGCTTGCCAGCCTGGGCAGCACTAGTTACCGGGCTTGCGTTACTTGCCGCGATTGTAGCTTTCACCGCCAGAAAGCCCTGCGCGGTCGAACACGGTTGAACCTCCCTTGGTAATCCACCACAGGCTGCGGAAGACCTCACTCTCTAACCAACCGCCGGCTTAATGACCATTTCCGACTCCTCAGCAGGAAAATACACGGCAGCATTCCAGCCTTGATTCCACCGAGATAGAAGCAAGACTGCTGCCGGCCAGTGCGTAAGCGCAGGCCTCCACGCACGGAGTCGTAAAGCCTGCCGGCAATCTACTCCAACCGCGGGCCTGTAGTTCAACGGATAGAACGGTGGTTTCCGGTACCACAGATCGGGGTTCGATTCCCTGCGGGCCTAGGTGGCTTTATCGCTACCACCTCGAATGATGAAAATCTCTCTACTGGATGGCCCCGTCCTTACCCTTCGGAGGCCCGAAGGTATTCTACGACATCAGCAACATCCTGAGCAGTCATACCCAGCTGATCAGCCGATAACATAAGCGACCGCTTCAAGGGCTTCCGTGATTTCAAGTCATGGGCTGGAATTGCCTGAGTGATACCACCCATCGACCTGACGATGACAGGGTCACCATCGGCAAGGACAAGGCCCATGATATCAAGCCCTTCCTTGGCCGTTTTCAGATGCTCTCCTTCAAATCCAAGGGAAATCTCCGCTGAAGGATCCACGATTGCCTTCGCGACAACGGCCGCTGGGAAGCGCTTCCCAAAACCTGTGAGATTAGGCCCAACATCAAGACCAAGGTCCCCAATGACATGGCAGCTTATACAACGGCCGGCGACCGCTTTCCCTCTTGTGGCATCGCCCTTCAATTTCAGAATTTCAGCGACGGAGGGCAGGTCCGAACGGTCCTTTTCTTCTGGGACCACCACTGAAACCAGTTTTTGCCTGGTCTTTCCTCCCTTGATTTTGTCGCTGGGATTGTAGGACTTCCACCAACGATCATTGTTCCAATTCACCCAGAAGCCAGCGCGTTCCGCCAGCTCCTTCTCAAGCGAGAAGTTGGCAATATCTACCATCGCGTTAGCGGCGCTCCCGCTCCTGACGAAAGCGATGGACTCAAGGGCTTCGCGTCGATCCGCAAGTGGAAGTTTCCCGTTAAACACTCTCTCCTGCAGGGCAGGAATCGCTGCCGCAGTCATTAGCCGCCAGACTACCGCCGCCGTGGTT
>MDTD01132658.1_pt1 | contig 16133 bp, 11 predicted proteins | sample 811221 | NCBI WGS metagenome assembly MDTD01 (sample SAMN05326646, study PRJNA326480) | marine metagenome | isolation source: seawater | place: Pacific Ocean: South West | collected 2011 | reverse complement strand
TCAAATGGTAACCGGAGCGCGGACTTAGCATCGACTCGGGTAAAAGTCGTGACTGAACTTTTACTTCTCGCGAGATGTCCGGTTGAAAGGGCGAAATTGTTCGATGTTCCACCTCCCTACAGTCAATCGCGCGATATCGTTGGGATAGTTGAGAGCTTCGTGAAAGAGTCGAAAATTGATTGGGGCGCGGATATCATTTTTGAATGCATGCTGCGGATACACGAAGCTCTCGACAGCGCAACGTCGGCGAGACACAAGTCGAAAACTTTATCATCCCTGAGTGTCTTATTGAGTTGCATCGGTGAACAAGTTCAGATTCCAGCTGTATTCCGCTACGTCCACTTCATGCTCATTCCTAGCTTGAGTGATCACATAATAGGCACACAATGCATGGGCATTTTGCAAAATCTCTGTATGAGTGCATACGAAAGCCTTTCACACTTAGATGGCGCGCAGAGTGAGCTGTCTTTGGCGATGGAAAACTTAGTGACGCCACTTGCGTTCGTTCTTTCATCCGTCGTGTTGGAGACTTCTTCGCAGGCTTTGAAAAGTGAAGCGCTGAAGTTCCTGATTACCATCACCCACAACCCACCGGAGTGTCTCCTTCAAGCGCTTAGCGTGCAGCCGGACTTGCCGGAGTTCGAAGAATGCAGAGATCCCATTTACGCCGAGGCCATGGTGGACCTTGGTTGTAACTACGCGAGTCCCGATAAGAAGTTGGCGTCACTGGTAGAATTAGTACCAACCTTGCCGAAATCGCTGCGGAGATCAGTGTTGCGCGCTGGTGGTCGCGAAGCGTTGGTGTTCAGGGAAAGCTTAGAGCGCATGTGTGAAGAAGACGAATCCTCTCCGATTCCTGAGAAGATATGGATATTTACAGAACTGTGCGCCGAGATCGGCGACGCCGAGCTTTTTGCAATCGCCGCAGAGCTCTTGTCCACTCTTGGACCTTTGAGGCCATACGCCATCGCTTTCCAAACACCGAAGCTAAACAGCGGAAAAGACAAGAAGTCAGATTGTACAACCGTAGTTCTGAGATATTTGAGTGGGCTGTTGTGCTCACCGAAGAGCGCCACGGTGCGCGCATCTGCGGAAGCTATCCAGGATCTTCTTTCGTTGGGCAGTGTCGCCTCGAAGTTCGAGGGCATGACTCCGGCTGAAAAAGCATTTCTCGCGCCATTCATGAAAAAGTCACGCGACCAAACTTCGTTACAACGTAAGGAAGCGAGTTTGATGGTTGCCGATACCCACGGTCTTGACGACGAGCGCCTCTGGAGGATCGGGCCGAACACATCTTTCAAGGATTGGATTTGTACATTGACTCACAGACTACTCAAAGAGTGTCGAAGCAATCCAATGTTCGATATTCTGGCGCCTCTAGTCCACGCTGATGCGAGTTTAGCGGAACTTGTGTTGCCGCACGCGTTTCTTGAGATTTCTGACGGCGACATGACGCCTTCTCGTAAAACCTTGCGTGAGCAATCGAGTCGCGGCGTAGCAATGTGCTTGAGCAACGCGAGTACGCTCGAGGAAAAACGTGCGGCAAAAACAATCCTTTCGGCGCTTGAACGCCTTCGATGGAAGCGGGTGAGCGCTTTCAGAGATAGAGGCAAACATGCTGGTGCTGCAAAACTGGAGAAATTGAGCAAAACAAACAAATCACCAACCCATTGGGCGAAAGTTTACTGGTTCGAGGTGGACTATCTCATCGCGGCGCGAGCAGCTATCGAAACGCACGCACCGTTGACGGCCATACTTTTGGTAGAGCATTGGTTGGAAGAGCAGAGCGGCACCGTCTCCCTGGATGAATCTGATTTGCACGGTGAAATGACTGATGACGTTCCATCGCATCTTCAAATTCTATTGCAAGCCCAGTCCAAAATCTCCGAACCAGACGGGCTGTACGGTTTACTGCATTCTAACTCGCTTGAATTGCAGCTCCACGTGAGCGAAGAGGAGGGTCACTGGTATAGATCGCTCGCCGGATATGATTTGCTGCGAAGCGACATCGGCGGCGGTGGCAAAGTACAATCTTCAAACTTTGCCATGTTGAAAGCCTTGCGACAGCTCGGATGCTTGCACTTACTGCGCACTTATTCCAAAGCGCTCACAGATGATGAGCTCTGCGCGCCCGAATTGAAAGATTTGCAATACGAAGCTGCTTGGAGAGCCGGTCAGTGGACGCTCCCAACGGCGTTGATGCGCACTCAAACTTTGAGCGCGCCAAAGTTCAATCAAAATCTGCACTCCTCACTTCGAGCGCTCGAAAGAGGAGACGGCGATTACGCCAGCTATGAAGCCGACCGATCTCGCGCAGAGTTATTAAAGCAGTTGATCAATGATGGAACGGAGTCAGCGGATGCGATGAACGTCGCCATCATGCGCATGCGCATGCTCGACGACGTTAGCGCGGCGGCGCGATTGTGGCGTCACTTTGGCAGCGAAAACCAAACTAGACGAGACAACGCCATCACGAGTCTTAAGTCTAGCTGGAAATTTCGACACGTCGTCGACGCGCCGTTCAAACTGATTGAACCTTCTCTCGCGATTCAAGGCGTGATCTTGCGCTTGGCGGCGTTGCACGAGAATTTCGCTCAGCACATGACGCGAACCTCCATCTTGGCGCGAAAGGCTGGAAACTTGACCGAAGGCGTACAAGCGATGAGAAAATTGCGCATCATGGCGAGTTGTCCGTCGAGTCCGGGTACGAAGCCTCTACCCGACTTGATTCTCTCGAGAACGTCTCCTTGGCGCGTCGAAGAGGCCAAGTTACTCTGGGCCGAAGGGAAATCCGAATCCGCCATCGCGGTGGTACATTCTATGCTGCAACTCATGAATGACGGTAAGAAGCTGTACCACGCTCGACAAGGAGCGGAGCACGTGCTGACGACGACGATGAAAACGCCCGACCCACGATTTTTTGAGCTTCTCTGTTTATTGGCGAAATGGCAGGCGAGCGCGAGAACCGAATCGAGCATCGTGCTCTATCAAAAGTTTTCCGATTGCATCGATGGCTTGAACGAATTTTACAAGCTGACCCTGAGTCAGAGCAAGACGAGAAAGAAAGCGAATACCGTCGTGTACTCCAAAGACGGCGTTACGGATGTGACACAGTTGCGATTACTGAGTCGCTGTCATTATCGATTGGCGCAATTCGCCGATTCGCAATATCGTCAACTCGAAGAACGCTTCAACTCCCCCGAGTGGGCTCGTTCCGAACGATTACGACGAACGAACGAAACGGAGCTGATCACCGTGAAGAATGAAAAGGAAAAGAAGCGAATCGAGCTCGCGTCCAAGAAGAAAGGATCGAAGGCGCACGAAAATCTCGCGCGCGAAATTCGAGGCTTGCAAGCGCGATTCGTTCCGCTCGAAATGCAAGTCAAGAATGACAAACAAGAGTTCGACGAACGAACCGCTGCGCACGCGCACGCCCTCATACGCACTTTACAGGGTTACAGAAGATCGCTCGACGCCGGTGGGTGGAATTCGCAGGCGAGCGTCTTCAGATGCATCGCATTATGGTTCACGCATTGCGGTCAGCAGGACGGCGCTGTTACAACGATGCGACAAAAAATCATCGACCAGGTGAACGAGGAGATCATCAAGCTCACCACTCGCCGCACGATTCCGAGTTACATCTTCCTGGACCTCTCGCACCAAATCGTCAGTCGACTCGGGACGACCTCCGACGGCGATAACAAGTTTGGTGCGGTGCTCGAGGCGCTCGTGATGCATCTGATGCGAGATCACCCGCACCACGTCTTGCATCAGCTGCACGCGTTGTCGCGAGGCAACAGAGCGTCGCGATACGGCGTGCACTCATCTACGGCGAAAGTCGAGGCCGCGGCGAAACTTCTCAAGAAATTTTCTTCGGATTCAAACGCCCGAAAAAGTTTGGTCGGAGACATGAATCGTCTCATCGAGGCGTACATTTCCATCGCGCAATTGAAATTGTCTCGAGACGACGCCGTCTTGTATCACAATCTTCCGAACGCGGTGAAAAAACGATCGCTGAGTAATCTGACATCAGTACCGGTGCCGACGGCGCACATCGAGATCGATCCCAAGTGTAAATACCCGGACGGAAGCTTTCCGTCCTTTATGCACTTTCAAGAGACGACGCGGCTCGTCGGCGGCATCAACGAACCGAAACTCGTCAAGTGTCATGGCTCGGACGGGAAGATTTATCTCCAACTCGCCAAGAGCGGGAACGACGATTTGCGTCAAGACGCTGTCATTCAACAATTCTTCGGCCTCGTGAACACGCTGCTCAAACAAAACATGAGCACGAATTCGCGAAACATGCGCATTCGGACGTACAAGGTGATTCCGTTTTCTCCCGAAGCTGGTTTACTCGAGTGGGTCGACGAGACCATCCTTCTCTCGACGTATCTCATTCACGCGCGCGCGTGCGCGCACGAGCGGTACCGCCCGCAGGACATGAAACACGCCCAAGCGTCCGAAATGATGCGCAATTCTACGCCGGACACGCTGCACAAGGATTACGCCGAGGTGTGCGAAAATTTCCGACCCGTCATGCACAACTTTTTCACCGAGCACTATCGCGAACCCGCCGAGTGGTTCGAACGTCGCGTGAGTTACATTCGATCGTGCGCGGTGAATTCCATGGTTGGATACGTCATCGGTCTCGGCGACAGACACAGCAGTAACATCATGATCGATCGATGGACCGCCGAATTCGTGCACATTGATTTCGGCGTCACCTTTGAGCAAGGCTTGACGCTCAAGACGCCCGAGCGCGTCCCGTTTCGTCTCACGAGGGACATCGTCGACGGTATGGGCGCGTGCGGCGTCGAGGGCATCATGCGCCGGTGTTGCGAAGAGACCATGGAGGTTTTACGCGCGAATAAAGACGCGCTCACCACCGTCATCGCCGTCCTCGTCCACGACCCGATTCTCAAGTGGTCCGTCAACGCCGGTCGACAAGCCGCCGCGCGCGCCGCCGAGATCGATCGCGATCCTCTCACCGCCCTGTTCGCCCGGAAGCCCGACGTCAACGATGGAAATCTAGACGCCGAGCGCGCGCTCATGCGCGTCAAACAAAAACTCGACGGTTACGAAGACGGCGAGCTCCGGTCCATCAAGGGACAGGTACGACAACTCTTACACGACGCGCGCGATCCGTTCAAACTCGCCGCCATGTACCCAGGATGGGCGCCGTGGGTGTGATTCACGACACACCACACACGACACACCCTAGCGTTGTCATCGCTCACGCACGCATCGACGCATCGTCGATCCATCATCCGACGACTCCCGTCTCGCGCGTCGTCTCAATTTTTCAGTCGCTCGACCGCTGGGTGACGTCGACAGCATCGATGCGCTTTTCGCGTCACACCGCGCCTCCCCTCGCGCCGCGCCGCCGCGGTCTCGACGCGTGACATGACCCCGACGCACACCTCGCTCGCCTCGCGCGCGTCTCGCGTCGATGCGCGCGCGTCGACGTCGAGGAAAACCCGTCCCAAAAATCGCGAGACGACGACGCTCGCGCGCGCGTCTCGCGACGCCGGCGACCGTCCCGATCGCGAGACGACGCGCGCGACCGGCCGACGCGAGATGCTCGCCCTGGCGAGCGCGTTCGTCGCGACGACGACGACGACGACGACGACGAGAGAGGCGTTCGCCGCCAACTCGGCGGACCGCGCGTTCAGCGAGGTGTGCGACCCGACGGCGGACGGCGCGGATTGTAGAGCGAGGATTCTCGCCGCGGACTCGGTCGAGACGGAGAGTTATGAGAAAACGAAGAGCGATGCATCGTTTAAACCGGCGAGCGCGTCGACGAATCCGAATCTGACGACGTATCAGAGGGATACGTTGGAGTTTGTCGACGAGGTGGAGACGCTCTTGGCCATGGACGTCTACGACCCGACTCGAGAGAAGGCGATCGCGGCGTTTCAAAAGAGCTCGAACGATTGGAGTGGGAGATACGCACCGGGAGGGAGCTCGAAGATGGCGTCGGGACGAGCGTTTTATAACGCGTTGAACCAACTCGCGGGACACTATTCGTTCAACGGGCTCGCCCCCGTGCCGAAGAGTCGGCTCGACGTCGTGGAGACCAACATCGCCAAGACGCGCGAGCTCATCACCGAGGGGCGTTAATCATTATTCTTGTCTTCGTTTTTGTGATATTCTCATCGATGTACGCACGCGCACGCCTTCATACGACATTCGACGTTCGCTCGGCTCGCCGCGCGTTTTCTCCGCCGTCGGCGTCGCCCTCGCGCCTCAGACATTGGTGCATGTTGCGTCGACCTCCGACGCGCATCGAACTCAAAACCGAGGACAAGGAGGAGGTACGCATCGCATCGCGACGCATCGCGCGCTTCACCCGCGCGAGCGATCCCGACGACGACGCACGCGCGCGACGACTGACGATTGATTGATTGCACAGTTTGAAGCGCTCCGACGAGAATACTTGCGCGCGCGCGAGCTGGGCTCGGCGGACGCGGACTCGCTCCGACGCGCGGCGAAAGAACGCGAACGGGCGCGTCGACTCGGGCTCGATCGCGTCGGTGGTGCCGAAGAGACGGACGCGTGAAGGCGCGATCGAGCGCCATGCCGCGACCGCTCGTCGTCGTCGGACCCTCGGGGGTGGGGAAAGGAACGCTCATCGCCATGCTTCAGCGCGAGTTTCCGGACAAGTTTGGATTTTCGGTGTCGCACACGACGCGGGCGCCGCGTCCCGGAGAGGTGAACGGGACGCACTATAACTTTGTGGACAAGGCGACGATGGAACGAGACATCGCCGAGGGGAAATTTTTAGAACACGCGCACGTGCATCAAAACATCTACGGCACGTCGTTCGCCGCCGTGCGCAAGGTGTCGAAGAGCGGTAAGATATGTTTGCTCGATATCGACGTCCAGGGCGCCGAACTCGTGAAAAAGAGTGATTTGAAGGCGGCGTACGTCTTCATCGCGCCGCCGTCCATGAAAGAGCTCGAGCGTCGGTTACGAGGTCGAGGCACCGAGACCGAAGACGCCGTCCTCAAGCGTCTCGAAAACGCGCGCACGGAGATGGCCAAGAAGGACGTCGACGGCTTCTTCGACGCCGTCATCGTCAACGACGACGTGGACAAGGCATACGACGCTTTAAAAGCCGTCATCGCCGCGCACGTCGACGTCGCCGGCGGCGGCGGCGCCGCGTCGCTCGCCAAGTTCGGTCCAGCCGCTTTTGGCATCGCGTGCGCCATCGCCATCGCCGCCAGAGTCTTCATGAACAAGGGCGGTCCGTGACTCGCCGTGTAACGAATCGAATCACCTCACCGCTCTCGCCCTTCCCTTCTCTTCGTCCCGTCCCGTCCCGTCCCGAGGAAAAGGCACCACCTGTCGATTAATCACATTCCGACCGCGCGGCGTCACTTTCCCGCGCGCCCGCGACTCGCGCGCGCCCGCGAGCGCGCCCGCGACGACGAAACGAACGCCAGGATGTGGTTATTCAAGAGACAAAAGACCCCGACCGAGCTCTTGCGCGAGAATAAGCGCATGCTCGATCGATCCATTCGAGAGATCGACCGCGAGCGCGCGTCGATGATGTCGCAGGAAAAGAAGCTCATCGCGGAGATTAAGCGCATGGCCAAGGCGAATCAGATGGGTGCCGTCAAGGTGCGTCGATCGAAGGCGCGCGTTCGGTGAGAAACGCGCGCGTTGCGATGGGGCCGGAGACGCGACTGGGAGAGAGGAGACGCGCGCGTCGACGAGACGACTGACGGAGGAGACGAACGAATGAATGAATGAATGAACGACGCAGGTGATGGCGAAAGATTTAGTGCGCACGAGACACTCAATCACAAAGTTTTATTCGCTCAAGTCGCAGTTACAAGGGGTGTCGCTGCGAATGCAGACGCTGAAGAGCGCGCAGGCGATGGCGGACGCAATGCGCGGCGTCACGTCGGCGATGAAATCGATGAACACAAAGCTGAACATTCCGTCTCTGCAAAATATTTTAAAAGAGTTTGAGAGACAGAATGAGAAGATGGAGATGACGACGGAGGTGATGGGCGACGCGGTGGACGACGCGTTCGCGGTGGATGATGAAGAGGAGGAGACGGAGGAACTGGTGAACGCGGTGTTGGACGAATTGGGATGCAACGTCGGCGCGGAGTTGATCTCCGCGCCCGCAGGTAAGGTGAGCGTGGCGGCGGAGACGGAGCGCACGGCGCCGACGGCTGTGTTGGAGGGCGCGGGCGCGGCGGAATCCGCGGGTGGGGGTCTGGATGATGATTTACAGGCGCGATTGGACGCGTTGCGCAAATAAAAAAGCCGCGAAAACAATGTTTCGTTCCACCCTAAAACATCTTGTTGTTACATGTACACGTCTATTCAAACGTTCGATCACTCCACCTGGGCGAGAATCTTCTTCTTTCTCGCCGGTTTGAACTCCTCCTTCTCCGCGCCCGGAGCCGCGTGTGCGACGCGTCGTCTCGCCTTGCGAGTCTCGGCGTCTTGCATGGTGCGACGCAGCTTGGTTTGCTTGTGAATAGCCTTGGGCACGTGATGGTGGTTCGCGATGCGCCGAATCTCCGGCATATGCTTGAAACGATCTTTCAACGACGCGTTGTACGCGTGCTTGCGCTTCTCTCTGGGCGCGAGCGTTCCCAGCTGCGCGCTCGCATCCGCCTTCCAGCACCTCACGTTCATGTCGTCCGAGGCGCTGAACACGTACGAGCCGTCCATGGAGAATCGCGTGCAGAACACTCGCTGCATGCGCTTCGTGTGGTAACAATCCTTCGAGTGTCCGGCGTTGTAGTCGAACAGACGAATCGTTCTATCGTAGCTACCGGCGACGAATTCTCTACCCGTCGGCGAGTAATCGACGTCCATCACGGCATTTACGAAATCCTTGTGCACGCACGTGGCGATGTCCATCTTGCGCATGTCGTACGAGTACAAGTTTGTGTCCTCGTTTGCGACGGTAAAATTGAACGCTTCCATGGGATTCCAGCACAATTTCGTCGATTTCGTCTGCATGATGATCTTCTTGAGCGGTGTCTCCATGCGCACGTCGTAGAGCGCGATGGATCTATCCGATCCACACGACGCAAAAATGTCCGTCTCCACTGGATTATACCGCACCGAGAGGACGGTGTCAGTCCCCCATTCAAACGTGTGCAGTGCGTTTCCTCGATCCATGCTCCACACCTGCACCGTCGCCCCCGCGGTGGCGAACTCCCGCTTCCCCCAGTGCGCGTCGCAGTCTCTGAATCCGTTTTTCTCCACGTACACCTCCGGCGTCTCCATCACCGGCGTCTTCCTCGTCGGATCGCTCATCTCACCCATTCCCGCCTTCGGTAATCGCCATAACCGAATCGTCGCGTCGTCTCCGCACGACACCACCGCGTCTCCGTCCTTGGACACGCACACGCCTCGACACGCGCCTCGATGTCCCTTCAATACCCTCGACGCCTTCCTCGACGGCACGTCCCACACCCGTATCTCCCCATCCGCCGCCCCACTCACGAGTTCCGTGAGCGACGTCGGACTCTTCGCCATGCACAGCACCGCGTCCGCGTGTCCCGCGAACTGTCCCGCGAACGGCTTGGCGAACGTTTTGTCCAACTTGACCGCGTTCAGCGCTCTCTTATACTCCACCGCCCGCTGCATCGGCCGCAGTTCGGGATCGAGATTCCTGTGCACTCTGAGTCGATCGCTCTTACGTTCGCGCGTGTAATCCTCTTCGACGCGCGAGATGGTTTTCACCCGCATGACGCGCCGCCGCCTTTCCCGTCGTCTTCCCACCGCCCTCTCGCGTCGCCTCACCCCCTCGACCGCGCGTCTCGACCGACGACGACGACGACACGAAAACACACGTCACGACTCTCGCGTCTCGGAGTCACGCGCGCGTTCCCCGCGCGTCGATTCGTGACGCCCATTCGCGCGCCATTCGTCGGCATTGATCGACGGGCTCCGTCGGTCCATGCCCTTCGTCCACGTCGCGTGGTTGCCCAAGGCGTGCAGAACCCCGGAGGTTCGCAAGGAGGTGGCGAAAGCGGTGATCAAGGCGCTCGTGGGCGTGAAGAGCGCGGAGATCACGCCGGATAAGGTGGTGGTGAGGTTTTCAGAGTCGGTGGACGGATTCGCGTTGCCCCAGGGACACACGCACGAGACGGTGGATAAGTAAAGAACATCGCGCGCGTGCGGTATGTTTTCGCGAGCGACGCGGGCGGTGGTGAACGCGAGGGCGACGAGGGTTCCGGTACAGAAGCGAGGGAAACATCAGTTGGTTACGGTGGAGCTCGTGTCGGACACCATGTGACCGAACGGATACATCGGGAAAAGGCAGTTGCAACGCGCGATGCGCGAGGTGCAGGCGAAACCTCTCGATGCGAATAATCCGTTGAGGTTCTCGGTGTTGAGGGTGCCGTTTTTTCTCGAGCCCGAGTATCCGAGAGACGAGGGGTGGAGCGAGACGAACCGCGCGCGTTTGGAGCGGAAATGGGGCGGGAAGAGGGAGTTTGAGGCGCAAAAAAGGCGACATCGGTTGAAGGAGCGAGGTGAGGATGTGGGGATTAAACATTTTAATCTCGATCGTTTGGCGTCGAGCACGATGCAGAGTCATCGGTTGGTGCAGTGGGTGACGAAAAACTACGGGTGCACGGCGAGCGAGACGTTGTACAACGATTTGAACAAGCGTCATTTTGAAGATGGGCAAAAGCTCAACGATCGTAAAATGTTGATCGAGGCCGCGTCCAAGGCTGGTGTCGATCCGGCCGAGGCGGAGGCGTTTCTCGCGTCCGGTGAGGGTGAGAATGAGATCGAGGGCGCGCTGCACATTTTGAGAAGAATGGGCATCAACTCGATTCCGAATTTCATCATCGGCGCGCGGCACGTGCTCTCGGGCGCGGTGCACTCCACGGAGCTCATCAAATTGTTTCGAGAGATCGAACGTAACGGAGAGGGCGCTCCGGAAAGCGCGTTCGCGGCCGTGCTCGGGATTCCGGATGAGGTCATCGAGCGACCTCTCGAAGCGTCCGCGTGAGCGCGCCGGAGAAGAAACTCGCGCGAGATTGCGTCAGTGACGACGTCGAATCGAAAGCGCCCATCGAAGCGCTGATTCGAGTTTGATAAACGCAATCTCTCGTGTCTTTCGTTCTGGCGCACGAGTAAAATATCACAATTTATTTTTTGTTATTATACCAAACAATTTCGACGTTTCTTCACTCGGCGACGGCGGGTTTCGCCTCGTCGCAAAAGCGGTAATCCATCTCGCAATTCATGGCCCAGTGGAACTTGTCTATCAACGCCTTCGTGAACACCACGTTCGGTGGCACTTCGTGACGCTTACACCAAGAGATGGTGATTCTAGGATCGAGGTAGTTGATTTTAGACGTACCGAGCGACACCGTTTTCAGCTCCTCCTTCATGTTCATCTGAATGGCCAATTTGTTGGCGCGTTCCTTGAGCGCGGCGAGCTTCTTCTTTTGGTTCTTGTCGTCCTTCTTCTTCTTCATCTCGGTGATTTGTTTCGCGAGACCTTTCTTCTTTTCGTTGAGTTTGTCCATCTGCGCGTCGTGCGCCTTGCTCACGCCCTTTTGGTGATTACACAAAATGGCAACCTCCTTGTTGGCGGCGTCGTACGTCGCCTTTTTCTGAAGCGTCGTGTCCTTGTTGTTGGTGTCCTTCAAGAGACGGTCGAGCGTGATGGAGGCGTTGTACGTGCGGAAAACCTTAATGGTGAGGCCCGGCATGAGGGTTTGAAGGTGCGCGTTCACCTTGGAGGGATCCACGGCGTCGAAAATGTCCATCTCTGGACCTTTGCCGCGAACAAAGCGCTGCAAGCACTTGTACGCCGTCTCGTCAATCTTGTGCTGTTGGAGATATTGGATGGAGTCTTTACCCAAGAAATCGAACTCGATGACGTTGTCCTCCATAAACTTGATGTGTCCGGCGCGAAGCGTGCACACACCGACGGTATCGGCGAGATCTTCATCCTTTTCGCCACCGGCACGAAGGGCGAGTTTATCCACCAAGTACGTCGTGACGGCGAGCTGCGCCATCTCCTTGGATTCACTCGCCATGTTTCTCTTGTAGTCGGCTCGGATCTTCTCAATGAATTTATGGAGTGAACGGGCCTTTTCGTACTTCTTCTGGTCGCTTTCCGCCTTGACGCTCGAAGTGGCACCGAATTGCACGTACTTCCAATCCTTGGTGTTGACAACGTCGTTCCAGCCCGCCAACCACGTCGCCGTGTCATTGTGGATGACTGCCTTCCAACGGTGTCCAGCCGGAGGCTCAGGAACCTTGGCGTCTTTTCCTATGTTGATGGTGATGTCTTCGGGCATAACGCGTCGCTTGATCTTCCCCATCTTCGGGTGTTCACCGCGTCCGCGGAACAAACCCGGAGGCTCGATGCGAAAGTTCCCAACCTTTTCCCGTCTGCCGTCGATGGTGGCCCACGTGTACGGTTCTTCAGCCTTGTCCTTTTCCGCCTTAATGCGCTTCTTTTCTTCGCTCGTCATCTCTTTCTTCTTCTCTCTAATCGCCAAGAAGTGCATGAACATCTTGGTGAAATCGCACTTGGTAAAGTCAGTGATGAACGCGTGCGGACCATTCTTGAGGGCGGCTTTGAATCCATCCATGAAATTCTTCACAAAGACTGGCTTTTGAGCGTAATCCGTGTCCTTCATCACGGCGAAGAATCCCGCTATCTCCTCTTCGTGCGGCAAAAGCACGATATCTTGACCGTCGTACGTCAACGGCACGCCGTGCGGCTCGTACGCCGGCGGAAACACCACGCCGTTGTGTTCGAGCGTCTTCCACTGCACCACCGCCCCTTTCTTCACACCGCCCACGTGTTCGCTCAAATTCTTCTTCGGACGCTTCACCGCGGGCTTAGAATCTCTCGCACGCTCGCGTTCCTCTCTCGCTCGCTTCTCCGCGCGCTTCCTCTCCTTCTTCAACTTCATCAACTTACGCTCGCGCTCCTCTCTCGCCCGCTTCTCGGCGTGACCCTCGCTCGGGGCTCTCGCGATTGGCCGCGCGTCCTCCTCATCGCTCGAGCTATCCAATCGCGAGCTCTGCTTCGCCGGCATCGCCACCGGTCTCTTAGACATTTTAAATCCACCCACGGGCGGTCTCGGCGTCACCACCGGCGGTCGCGCGACGACCGGCGGCGGTTTCGCCGGCGCCGGCGCCGCCGGCGCCGCCGGCGCCGCCGGCAAATGCGTCGAGGGTCGGGGCACGACCGAGCTCAGCGGCTTCCCGGGGCTCACCAGCTTGGCGCGCTGCGCCAAAGGTACGTCATCGTCATCGCTGGACGCGTCCCCCGCGGCGCTCGCACCGACGCTCGTGCCCGCGCTCGCGCCCGTCGTCACCGGCGCGCTCGGTCGCGCTACCTCGGTCGGTCGTTCGCTCGCGTGTGAGGGCGCCACCGGCGGCGCTCCCATCGACGTCGCGCGCGCGCGAGCCGCCAGAGGGATGTCGTCGTCTTCGCTCGAGCTGTCCAAACGCGCCATCGCGTCCGAGAGGACTCCAGAAGATCGCCGCGCGCGGCTCAATGTCGATCGCGACTTCATTTTGAAAATGTACAATTCCGAGTCAGCACGCGCCCATCGACCGCACGCGTCGACGCGGTCGATGGAGACGTCCGCGCGCGCGCGCGCGGTGAGAGGGGAGCGCTAGGCGTCATGTCGCGCGATAGTGGGGCGGGAAAACGGAAACGCGAGCGCGCGAGAGCGATGGGCGCGCGAGGGACGAAAGCGCCTCGATACGACTTCGAGGCGCTGGCGCGCGCGGACGAGGCGTTCGGGGCGGTGGTGACGTGGCGGACGTGCGCTAAGACGGGGAAACGGACGTGTGGGATGGATTTTACCGATTGGACGTCCACGAAAGCGCTGACGGGGGCGATATTGAGAGTGGAGCACGGGGTGGTGGGATGGGACGTGCCGCGGGGACACTTGGTGCCGACGGCGACGAATCGAACGCGGTATGTAGAGTGGTTGGAGAAGTTGTATCGGTTGTCCTCGCCCGTGGAGGCGAATGAGGGTGAGGACGTCGGCGTGGCGCGCGTGTTGGACGTCGGGACGGGGGCGAGCGTGATTTATCCTTTGCTCGGAGCGTCGACGCTCGGGTGGCGATTCGTCGGCACGGACGTGACGGACGAGGCGTTGGAGAGCGCGAGGGAGAATCTGCGAAAGAATCCTCACCTCGAACGTTTGATAGAGATACGGGATGCGCGCGATGAGGACGGTTCGCGCGATCGTATCCTTCGCGGTGTCGTCAAGGAGGGGGAAACGTTTACGTTTTGCATGTGTAATCCGCCGTTTTTCGAATCCATGGAGGACGCCGGGTTGAATCCGAGCACCGCGTGCGGTGGGACGGAGATCGAGATGGTGTGCCCGGGAGGAGAGGAGGCGTTCGTGAAACGCATGTTCGCGGATTCGCTCGAGATGAAGGAATCGATTCATTGGTTCACGACGATGTGCGGAAAGAAGAGCACGATGACGAAGATGCGAAGTCTCTTCCACGCCACGCGCGTGCCCGCCGTTCGCACGACGGAGCTCGTGCACGGGAAAACGTCGAGATGGTGCATCGCGTGGTCTTTCTCGAAAGACGCCGCGGGCAAGGCGAACGTGCCTTTGCCGGATGCCGAGAAATTGAAAAAGGTGGAGAGGACGCTCGAGAAGCGCGGGGAGACGACGGACTAGAATAGTAGAATTTGTAGACTATCTAAAATTTACAGCTCGGATTGAACGTACACGGAATGAGCTCGTCGTCCAGCGCCCAATACGGGAAACCTAAATCGTCCGAGCTCGCCTGCTGCACGCGCACGACTTTGCTCATGGACCTGCGTTTCTTCATGCGTGGTCGTTTACCCCACGTCTGATCTTTCGCGTACCGCGCCCACGGTCTCGAGCTTCCATCCGCGTGCACTTTCCGATCCCAATTCACCCCGTCGCCTTCATCCGCCGGCGGCGGCGGTAAAAACGCGCTCCCGACGGCAACCTCGGACGCGTCGCCCGCGTCTCGCGCAATCGTGTCTTTATCCGTCTGAAACAAAAACTCGTAATCGAACAAGCGTCCCTTGAGATACTTCTTCAGCTCCCCTCGCCCCATCTTATGATCACCGTACCGATCGTTCGACACGATGAACGCCTCTCGCTTCCTCGCGTACTCGATAATCGTCAAATCATCCGCGCTTCGCTTTCCGTCCCGCTCGACGAGTTTTAACCGTCCTCTCTCCGCCTCCGCCGCCAACCGTTCGTTCCTCCACCTCCCGTTCCCCAGATACGTCACGTGTCTCGCCACGACCGCGTCTAAACTCCCACCATCGCACAGTCCGTGCAGAGGTCCCTCCACGTACGTCGACGGCACGAAACACACGACATCCACCCCGCCGCCGCCGCCGCCGCCGCCGCCGTCGCCGCTCGAAAAGTGTTCCAACGCCTTCGTCACCCCTCTCGACAGCGGACACTTATGTTTACTCCCGAACGCCGCGTGCAGCGCCGCCGAGTAACACCACGCGATGTTCGCCCCATCGCACACCACCAACCGCCGCTCCCTCGCCTCTCCTCTCCCCTTCGCGTCGTCGGTCCCTCGCGCGTCCGTCCCATCCCCGCGCGCGCGCGCGACGCCACCGACGCGTCGCCCTCGCCTCCCTCGCCGTCTCCCCGCCGAGGACGAACGCGTCGTCGAGGACGAACGAGACGCGCTCGACGCCGTCATCCCGCGCGCGACGGACGATGCCGCCGTCATCGCGCGCGACGACGCGCGCCGAGACGTCGCCGAACGCGCGCGGGGTGGGCTAAACCCTACACCCGACACCCGACACCCCACACCCACGGGGGCGCCGCGTGTGTCCCTCCCCTCCCTCTCGTGAGTCATGACCCGTCACGTACCATACCACGCACGGGACGCGTCCGCGCGCGTAGTGTGGAGGTGCCATCGCCCATGTACCGACGCCACGAGTCCGACCCGCGACCCGCGACCGCGACCGCGACGCGACGCGGACGTCTCGACCGACGCGCGAATCCGCGGACGGCGACGGGGACGCGACGAACGAGACGAACGAACGCGACCGCGACGACGACTCGGACGGACGGACGGACGGCGGCGCGAGCGATCGATCGATTCGATTCGATTCGATTCGATTTGATTTGATTTTTTTGTGATTG